>WNFB01003391.1_pt1 | contig 14789 bp, 12 predicted proteins | sample 5400501 | NCBI WGS metagenome assembly WNFB01 (sample SAMN13153341, study PRJNA577476) | soil metagenome | isolation source: 200 cm saprolite under Douglas fir tree site 2 hole 1 | place: USA:California | collected 2015-04-18
CGAAGGCGACAGCGCCTTTGGTTTCTCCGGCATGGAAGTCGAGACGATCTGCCGGTACAAGCTGCCGGTCTGCATCGTCGTCTTCAACAACAACGGAATCTATCGCGGAACCGACGCCAATTCCACTGGTGGTTCGGACCCTGCGACAACCGTCTTCGTCAAAGACGCGCGCTACGACAAGATTGCGGAAGCATTCGGCGGTGTTGGCGTCCATGTGACGACGCCCGACGAGCTGAGCCGCGCCGTGAACGAGGCGATGGACGCCGGCAAGCCGACCCTCATCAACGCCGTGATCGACCCGGCGGCCGGCACCGAGAGCGGCCGCATCGGCAACCTCAATCCGCAAAGCGTGGTTCGCAAGAAATAAGGGGCACGCAATGAAAGCGCTGGAAGGCGTCAAGATCCTCGACTTCACGCATGGCGACGAATACGCGCCGGGGACCAAGAACCAGACCATGTACAAGTGACGAGACGTTGTCGTCCCCGCGCAAGCGGGGACCCAGTAAGCGCTGACCTATCGAGGGTCCACGCGACAACAACACGCGGTGATTACTGGACGCCCGCTTGCGCGGGCATGACAACGGAGAGGCAAACGCCAGAGGGAACGACGATGGCAACACGCAGGAAGCAGACCAAAGCGGCTGCAAGGGCCGCGATGAAGAACACGGCCGCAAGGAAGTCGGGAAAGAAGGTGGCGAAGCTCGAGCCGAAAGCGGCCGGCGCGAAGCGCGCGGCGGCGAACGGCTTGCCGAGGCCCTCGACCAAGCCGTGGGGGCAGGCGGGCAAGGCGCTCGACGGCGTGCGCATCCTTGACTTCACGCACGTGCAAGCGGGGCCGACCTGCACGCAGCTGCTCGCCTTCATGGGCGCCGACTGCATCAAGGTCGAGCGGCCCGGCGTCGGCGATATCACCCGACGTAAAAGGGGCCGACAGCCTCTATTTCACCATGCTCAACGGCAACAAGCGCTCGATCACGATCGACTCCAAGCACCCCAAGGGCAAGGAAATCCTCGATCGCCTGATCAAGCATTGCGACGTGTTGGTGGAGAACTTCGGGCCCGGCGCGCTCGACCGCATGGGGCTCACCTGGGACTACATCCACAAGACCAATCCGCGCATGATCGTCGCCTCGGTCAAGGGCTTCGGCCCCGGCCCCTACGAGGACTGCAAGGTCTACGAGAACGTCGCGCAATGCGCGGGCGGCGCCGCCTCCACCACCGGCTTCCGCGAGGGCCCGCCGCTCGTCACCGGCGCGCAGATCGGCGACAGCGGCACCGGACTGCACGTCGCGTTCGGCATCGTCAGCGCGCTCTACCAGCGCGTGCGCACCGGGCGCGGCCAGCGCGTGCTGTGCGCGATGCAGGACGGCGTCCTCAACCTCGCCCGGGTCAAGCTGCGCGACCAGCAGCGGCTCGCGCATGGGCCGCTCATCGAATACAGCCAGTACGGCGAGGGCATCCCGTTCGGCGAGGCGGTGCCGCGCGCCGGCAACGATTCCGGCGGCGGCCAGCCCGGCTGGATCCTCAAGTGCAAGGGCTGGGAGACCGATCCCGACTCCTACGTCTATTTCATCACCCAGGCGCCGGTCTGGGGGGCGATCTGCGACCTGATCGGCAAGCCGGACTGGAAGACCGATCCCGATTACGCCACGCCGCCGGCGCGGCTGCCGCGGCTGGGACAGATCTTCGAAACGATCGAGCAATGGACCATGACCAAGAGCAAGTTCGAGGTCATGGACATCTGCAACGCGGTCGACATTCCGGTCGGCCCGATCCTGTCGATGAAGGAGATCGCGGAGGAGCCGTCGCTGCGCAAGACCGGCACCGTGGTCGAGGTCGACCATCCGACCCGCGGCAAATATCTTACCGTCGGCAACCCGGTGAAAATGTCGGATTCGATCACCGAGGTGAAGCGTTCGCCGCTCCTTGGCGAGCACACCGAGGAAATCCTCGCGAAGGAGCTCGGCTACGGCGAGCAGGAGATCGCCGAGATCAAGAGCTCGGGCGCGATCACCGCGCCGGAGAAGGGCGCCCGCGCCGCAGCGGCGGCGTAAGCGAGCGACGACGGACGGTCGTCCCCGCGCAAGCGGGGACCCATCAAACCGAGGACTCTGGAATACCGGATGCCCGCTTGCGCGGGCATGACAGCGGAGAGTTGGGAGGAGACTGAATGCGCATCGTCGTCCACGGCCAGCAGGCGTTCGGCAAGGCCGTCCTGGAGGCGCTGATCAAGCGCGGCGAGGACGTGGTCGCGGCCTATGTCGCGCCGGAGAAGCCGGGCGCCAAGGCCGATCCGCTGAAGGAGGCTGCGCTCGCCGCCAAGCTTCCGGTTTTTCAGCCCGCCTCCTACCGCAAGCCCGAGGTGTGGGAGGAGTTCCGGACGCTCAAGCCCGACCTGCAGGTGATGGCCTTCGTCACCCTGTTCGTGCCGGAGGAATTTTTGAGCATCCCGACCAAGGGCTCGATCCAGTACCATCCGTCGCTGCTGCCGAAATATCGCGGACCGAGCGCGATCAACTGGCCGATCATCGAAGGCGACACCGAGACCGGGCTGTCGATCTTCTGGCCGGACAACGGGCTCGATACCGGCGACGTGCTGTTGCAAAAGAAGACCAACATCGGTCCCGACGATTCGTTGGGCTCGGTCTATTTCGATCGGCTGTTCCCGATGGGCGTCGAGGCGATGCTCGAGGCGGTCGACCTGGTGAAGGCCGGCAAGGCGCCGCGCATCAAGCAGGACCATGCCCAGGCGACCTACGAGGGCCGCTGCACCGCCGACAATGCCCGCATCGACTGGGGCAAGCCATGGCGGCAGGTCCACAATCTCATCCGCGGCTGCAACCCGGCGCCCGGCGCCTGGACCACGCTCGGCGGGCAGACGCTGCAGGTGTTCGAGGCAAAGCCCTTGCCGGCGCGCGATCCCAAGGGCATCGCCGGCAAGATGGGGGAGATCGTCGAGGTCGCGAGCGACGGCTTCACCGTCGTCTGCGCCGACGGCCGCATCAAGTTGCTGCGCGTGAAGGCCGCCGACGGCCCGAAAATCGCGGCCGGCGAATTCGCCGCCAATGCCAAGCTCAACCCCGGAACGAGGCTCGCATGACCCCGACTCCCGCCACCGCCGCCAAGGCCCCGATCGCCGCCTCGCAGCACTCGAATCCCAAGTCCGACATCGCTATCGCGCAGGCCGCCAAGATGCGGCCGATCATCGACATCGCGCGCGAGAAGCTCGGCATTGCGCCCGAGAGCCTCGAGCCCTACGGCCACTACAAGGCCAAGGTGTCGATGGCCTTCATCAAGTCGCTGCAGGGCCGCCCCAACGGCAAGCTGATCCTGGTGTCGGCGATCACGCCGACGCCGGCGGGCGAGGGCAAGACCACGACCACGGTCGGCCTCACCGACGCGCTCAACCACATCGGCAAGAAGGCGATGCTATGCATTCGCGAGCCCTCGCTCGGCCCCTGCTTCGGGGTCAAGGGCGGCGCCGCCGGCGGCGGCTATGCGCAGGTGGTGCCGATGGAGGACATCAATCTGCACTTCACCGGCGACCTCCACGCCATCGGCGCCGCCAACAACCTGCTCGCCGCGCTGATCGACAACCACATCTACTGGGGCAACGCGCTCGGCATCGATGCCCGCCGCGTCACTTGGCGTCGCGCCATCGACATGAACGAGCGCAGCCTGCGCTCGATCGTGTCCTCGCTCGGCGGCGCGGCCAACGGCTTCCCGCGCGAGGACGGCTTCGACATCACGGTGGCCTCCGAGGTAATGGCGATCTTCTGTCTCGCCAGAAGTCTCGACGACCTCAAGCAGCGGCTGTCGAAGATCGTCATCGGTTATACCCGCGACAGGAAGCCGGTGCGCGCCGGCGAGCTCAAGGCGCATGGGCCGATGACGGCGCTGCTCAAGGAGGCGCTGGCGCCCAACCTGGTGCAGACGCTCGAAGGCACGCCGGCCTTCATCCACGGCGGGCCGTTCGCCAACATCGCCCACGGCTGCAACTCGGTGCTGGCGACGACGACCGCGCTCAAGCTCTGTGACTACGTCGTGACCGAATGCGGCTTCGGCGCCGATCTCGGCGGCGAGAAGTTCATGGACATCAAGTGCCGCAAGACCGGGCTCGCCCCCGACGCCGCGGTGCTGGTCGCCACCATCCGCGCGCTGAAGATGCACGGCGGGGTCAAGAAGGAGGACCTCAAGGCCGAGAACCCGAAGGCGCTCGAGGCCGGCATGGCGAACCTCGTACGCCACGTCGAGAACGTGCAGAAGTTCGGCATCGTGCCGGTGGTCTCGATCAACCGCTTCAGCACCGACACCGAGGCCGAGATCGCGCTGGTCAAGAACGCCTGCCAGAAGCTCGGGGTCGAGGCGCTGATGGCCGACCACTGGGCCGAAGGCAGCAAGGGCGCCGCCGACGTGGCGCGCGCGGTGGTGAAGGTGGTCGAGAGCGGCAGGAGCAAGCTTAAGCTGCTCTATCCCGACGACATGCCGCTCATCGAGAAGATCCGCACAATCGCCAAGGAGATCTACCGCGCCAAGGACATCGACGTCCACAAGCCGGTGCGCGACCAGCTCGACGCTTTCGAGAAGATGGGCTACGGCCATCTGCCGGTCTGCATGGCCAAGACCCAGTACAGCTTCTCCACCAACGCCGACACCAAGGGCGCGCCCGACGATCACGTGGTGACCGTGCGCGAGGTGCGGCTCTCCGCTGGCGCCGAGTTCGTGGTGGCGATCTGCGGTGAGATCATGACCATGCCCGGCCTGCCCCGGGTGCCGGCCGCCGATTCGATCGATGTCGGCCCGGACGGGCGGATCGTCGGGCTGTTTTGATACTGCAACGCTCCGCGCTCGTTCTTCCCGGTTCCACGAGCGAGGCTCCGCGCGCCCGCAGGGCGGAACGCTGAGTCTCGCTGGCCGAGCGCTTCATCGCGTGGGCGTCTGAAATCGTGCGGCCGATGGCGGCGCAGGCGGAAGCGCCCCATGCGGGGCCGCCGGCCCTGCGTCCCCGGCGCCGAGCCCCAGCGCTTCGGCCATGATGCGGAACAGCTCGGTATTCTCCATTTGGCCGCGGACGCGCTCGCTGCCCGGACCGGTCGCGGTCAGGATCACGTCCTCGCCGGAATGCACGTCGGCGTTGATCATCGCCGGCAGATTGCCGAAGCGGAACACCGCGCCGGGAACGTTCTTGTAGCGCTCGTTCGCGACGTAGGTGCCGGGCTCCTTGCCGGCGACGGTCGGATCGTTGGGGCCGTCGAGCTTGGGGCGGAACGTCTCGTAATGATCGGGCAGGCTCGCCGAGAACAAGGCGAGCCGGCGGCTCACGTCGACGCGTTCCGGATAGCCTTCGGCGTTGGGCGCGGGATAGTTCGGGAACCCGGCGCGTTCATACACGCGCACCCGCTCTCGCATCGGGGCGGGAGATTCCTTCGCCATGTCGTCCTCGATCGTGCCGACGAGTCCGATCGGGTGGTTGTGGTCGGCGAGCACGAGGATCAGCGTATCGTCGCCGCGCGCGCTCGCCCAATCGCGCGCCAGCCTGACCGCATTGTCGAGCATGATGGTGTCGTAGACCGCGCGCTCCATGTCGAGCAGGTGCGTGTACTTGTCGATCAGGCCGGATTCGACCATCAGGAAGAAGCCGGTCTCGCTCTTCGAGAGCACCGCGAGCGCGGCGCTCACCTGCTCGGTCAAGTCCGGCTGCTCGGGATATTTTCTCACCGTCCCGCCCTTGAGGAACTTGCGGTCGAGGACGCCGTCCATGTTGCCCAGCGTGAACAGCCCGAGCAGCCTGTTGGTGGCCGGATCACTAGCGGCCGCCGCCATTTCGGGCCCGGTGAGCGCGACCGCATAGCCGGCGGCGCGAAACTGCGCGACGAAGTCGCTCTCGTCCCTGCGCTTGGAGCCGGTCGCTGACTTCGGCAGGAAATTCGCGAGGCCCCCGCCCATGAGGACGTCGGGCCCGGCTGCGAAATATTGCTCGACGATGCGGTCATATTCGCTGCGCCTGCGCACATGGGCGACCATCGCCGCGGGGGTGGCATCCTCGATCTCGGTATTGGTGACGATGCCGACCGCCATCCCGAGCTTGCGCTTGACCAGGCTGGTAATGGTCTCGACCTTCGGATCGTCGAGCGGGCTGAGCGTGCGGTCGGCATAGACTCCCATGGCATTGACCGCCGACTTGTGCCCGGTCGCGTAGGCGCTGGCGGAATTGGCCGAATCCGTGATGATCGAATCGCTGCCGGCGGTCGCGACCAGCGCGGTATGAGGCATGTCGTCGATGGCGAGCTTGCCCAAGGCCTTGCCCTCGATGATGCCCCTGGCGAGATGGCGCGCCGCGACCCGGTGCGCGGGCGACATGCCGTCGCCGATGAACAGGATCACGTTCCTGGCCTTGCGCGCGTCGGTCTCGTAGACGTTCCAGCCGAGCTCGCGGGAGCGATCTCCGTCGGTCACGCGGATCCGATAGCTGCCGGGGCGAGTCAACGAGACGTCGCGCAGGATCAGCGCCGACTGGTCCTTGCCGTCCTCGCGCTCGATGAAATCCGCCGCCTTGCCGAAGACCTTGGCGTAGTCCTCGCCGTTCAACGTGACCGATATCTTGCCGGGATCGGCGAGCGCCGGGAACTCGACCTTGAAGTCGAACCGCGCGCCGGAGAGGATGTCGGCGCGGTCGATCGGATAGACCGTCTGCGCGTGGCCGACCGATCCGGCCAGCGCAAGCCCCGCCGCCGCGGCAAGCAATCGGCGCATGTCTTGATCCTCCAATTGTTCGGATGCCAGACCTATTCGCCGTTCATGACGGTTGGGTGACGGCGGTCGGCGTGCGGCCGAGAGCGCCCACGTGGGGAAATGCTTCAGCCCCGCGCCGATGCCGGGCCGCGCGACCACTTGTCCAGCCGCGGCTCGATCCTGGTCGCCCAGAGGTCGTTGTCGTCGACGTCCTTGAGCGTGACCGTCATCACCTCGGTCGCCCCGTCGATTGCCACGTGGCCGAAGAACTGCAGCCCGAAGCAGGGCGCGAGGTCATCGGGCTGGCCTTCGCCGCAGCCTTTCTGGAACAGCGCGCGCGGGCCGAAGGTGTTGTCGAGCTGTTGCGGCTGCCAGGTGCCGGCATGGATCGGTCCGGAGATGAACTCCCAGAACGGGTCGAAGTCCTGGAACACGGCTGCGTTGGGATCGTAGTAATGCGCGGCGGTGTAATGCATGTCGGCGGTGAGCCAGACCGTGTTGCGGATGCCGGCATGCTTGATGAAGGCGAGCAGCTCGGCGATCTCGATCTCGCGGCCGCGCGTGGGACCGTCGCCCTGGGCGATCGCATCCGCGCTCACCACGCCGATTGGCAAATCGGCGGCGATGATCTTCCAGGTCGCCTGCGAGCTCATCAATTCGCGCTTGAGCCACGCCGTTTGCGTCGGTCCAAGGATCGCGGCGGCGGAGCCATCCGCGCTCAGCGCGGTGCGGTAAGAGCGCATGTCGAGCAGGAAGACGTCGAGCAGCGGGCCATAGGGAATCTTGCGATAGACACGTCCGGCCTCGGCCAGGGTCTCGCGCATCGGCATGAATTCGTGGAAGGCGCGGCCGCCGCGCGCGGCGAGCTTGAGAATGCTCTTGTCGACGTAGCCGTCCCATTCGAGGGCCACGTCCGGGCACCAGTCGTTGGTGACCTCGTGATCGTCCCATTGCGCGAACATCGGCACCTCGGCATTGAACGCAAGCAAATTGCGGTCGAGCAGGTTGTATTTGTAATTGCCGCGAAAGTCGGCGAGCGTCTGGGCGACCTTGGATTTCTCCTCGGTGACGACGTTCCGCCAGATCTCGCCGTTCGGGAGCCGCCGCTCCGCAGGGAGCGGGCAATCCGCATAGATGTGGTCGCCGCAATGAATGAAGAAATCGGGCCGGCCTCTCGCCATGGTCGCGTAGCTGCGCATGCCGCCGCGTCCGAGGTCGATGCCCCACGCGCCGGTATCGCCCGACCATACGAACGAGATCGATCGGCGGTCGCGCGGCGCCGTGCGAAAGCGCCCGACTTGCGGCTCGCTCAGCAAGGTCGGGAACGAATGGTCCTGGAAGCGGATGCGATAGAACGTGTCCTCCCCGGCCGGCAGCCCCTCGATCAGCGCCTTGGCGGTGAAGTCGGTCTCCGGCAGCGCATCGACGGCGGCGGCGCCGCGCACGTTCTCGAAGCTCGCGGTGGTGGCGACCTCGACCAGCATGCGCGCCGGCCGGTCGGCGCGCGCCCAGACGACGGCGGAATCGACCGAGACGTCGCCGGATTGGATGCCATGGGTGATCGCCGGCCGGTCGGCGGCGCGGCTGAGACGGGGCTTGGCGATGCCGCCGGCGGCGGTGATCGCCGCCGACGCTGCCGCCGTCGTCAAGAGACGGCGCCGCGTGAGCGACGCGGCGTTGCGCATGGTGACGTCCATTGGGCCTCCGCCGTCGAATCGACGCGGCGGAGGCTGCCCGCTCCGTCTGACAGCGGCCCGACACTTGTGCGACAGCTCGATGAATCGTTTTACGCACGGAGCGGAGGGCGGCTTTCATTGACCGGGCGCGCGCTTGAGCTCCGACCATGCCGCCGGCTCGTGTCGCTGGTGTTCTGCAGCGAGACATATCTACCCGTTCGGTCTTGTCGCTAAAATCAGGAGAGGCGCCAGGCCGGGGGCTTCGATCGTGCGGACATCCTCGAAGCCGGCATCGCGCAGCCAGCCGCTGATCTCGTCGAACGAGAACGTGTCGCCGTGCTCGGAGTTCACCAGCATGTTGACCGCAAAGATCAAGGCTGGCAGCGGCGCCGTCCGGTTCGTGTCGACCAGGATTTCGGCGATGGCGATTGTGCCTCCCGGCGCGAGTGCGTCAAAAGCCTTCCGGAGCAGCAAACGGGAGCGTGCTTCACCCTCGCTATGCAGAATGTGCCCCGCAGTCGCGATCGCGTGTCCGCTGCCAAAATCCGCCTTGAGCAGGTCGCCCCCGACGAAACGGAATCGGTCCGCAACACCGGCGCGTGCCGCTACCTTGCGCGTAACAGGTATCACGCCCGGCCAATCGACTGCGGTCACGCGGACGTGCGGTGATTGCCGCGCGAGAGCGATGCCCCATACGCCGGACCCGGCGGCCAAGTCGAGTACGGACACGGGCGCCGCGGCTTTCGACACGCCTAGTGCCTCGCCCAACCGCTGGGCGGCGGGATAGTGCATTGGGAAGATCTCTTCAACGAACCGCAGAAAAAACGGGACACCGTCCCGCTCTCGATTGATGTGCTTCGCCGGCCGTCCGCTGCGCACGATGTCGTGGAGGTTTCGCCATTCCGACAGCATTGGCTCGCTCGTCAGCAGGAAAAACGCTCCATGAAAGGTGGGCTTGCCGCTCACCAAGAACGTGGCGCTCTCGGGTGTCAGCGCGTAGCGTCCCTCATCGTCCTTCGCAACAAGCTCCAAGCCGACGAGGGCATTCAATAGTGCACGCAAGCCGCGGGGGGACGTGCGCGTCTCCGCGCACACCTGCTCGATCGTCCTGGCGCCTTCGTCGAGCACATTGAATACGCGGTGACGGATGGCGGCTTCGATGATCAGCGGCGGGGCGAAGCCGAAGGTGAATTGCATGAGGCGTTCAGGCGTGGTCTGCGTGGTGGACGCTATTGGCATGTTGGATCCTCCACGGCCGTGTTCCGACAATTGCACGGCCGCACTGCCACATCCCGTTTAGCGGTCGCGTACCATTGGGACACTCCGATCCTTGCTCTCAAATCAAAGATGTCCGGGCCGAAGGCGCACCGCGGTCGCGATCGCCCTCATGAACGGGATCAGCATCGGGTAACAAGGGGGAATTCGGCAGCAACAATCGGAGTGCGTCGAACGCGCGGAGCCGTGTATGCGGAACCGGGTCGATCACTGGAAGAATGTTCAACGCCGTGTCCGCAGACTCCGGAACGCGCCTGCCGCCCGCCTTCAATCGCCTGGCCTGGTCCAATCTGGCGGCGCAATCGGCCGAGCAAGTCGGCCTGGCTGCCGCCCCCATCGTTGCCGTGCTTGCCCTCGGCGCCGGCGCCGGCGAGACCGGCCTGCTTCAGACCGCGCAGACGCTGCCGTTCCTGCTGCTGTCGATCCCGCTGGGCGTTCTCGCCGATCGCACGTCTCGCCGTCGCCTCATGGCCTCGGCCGAGGCGCTGCGCGCGCTGTCGCTCACCGCGATCTTGACGCTCGCGGCACTCGGATTGTTGACGTGGCCGCTGCTGGCGGTGCTGGGCTTCGTGGGTGCGTGCGGGACGATCGCCTACAGCGTGGCCGCCCCGTCACTCGTGCCGGCGCTGGTGCCGCCGGCGGCGCTTGCCGCGGCGAACGGCCGGATCGAACTTGCCCGCACGCTCGCCTTCGCCGCGGGCCCGGCGCTGGCCGGCGCGCTGGTCAGCTGGACCGGGGCTGCTCCTGCATTCGGCCTGGCTGCCGCACTCTCGACCTGCGCCGTCTTCCTGCTCGCCGGTCTGAGCGAGCCGCCGCGACCGGCGCGCACGCGCCGTCACCCGATCCGCGAGCTGCTCGAAGGCGCGCAATTCGTGTTCCGCCAACCGCTGCTGCTGCCCGTCTTCCTCACGCGGGTTTGCTTCAACACGTCGTTTTTCATCCTCCAAGCCGTGTACGTGCCCTATGCCGTCCACACCCTCGGCCTCTCCGCGTCCGGCGTCGGCGTCACGCTGGCGGCGTACGGTGTCGGCCTGGTCGTCGGCGCGCTCCTCGCCGCGCGGATGATGCGCGTGCTGCCCTTCGGCGCCGTCATCGCGCTTGGGCCGATCGCCGGTCTTGCTGCCGCCGTCGTGATGGTGCTCACGATCTGGATACCGTCCTTGCTCCTTGCCGGGACGAGCTTCTTCCTGTTCGGTGCCGGACCGGTCGTCTATGTCATCAGCACCGCCACGCTTCAGCAGACCGTCACCCCGCGACATTTGCTCGGACGGGTATCGGCCATCTCCATCATGGCTTACGGATCGCGACCCGTCGGAGCCGCGATCGGTGCATTCGTCGGCGGGTTCTACGGGGCGCAGGTCTGCCTCGCCGTGGCCGCGGCCGGATTTCTCATCCAAGCGATGTTGATCTTGGCATCCCCCGTCGTGCGCCTTGCGCGACAGCCGGACATGGTCTGACGGCGACGACCGAGGGCACTTTTTTCCGAAGGCAGGAATGCGTCGCTCGCGTAAAGCCATGTGCGATCGTTCGCGACCGTCTCGACCGACCGAAGGCGTTTGTTCGCGGATGTCCTGCTGGTGGGCGCGACAGGGATCGAACCTGTGACCCCTACCATGTCAAGGTAGTGCTCTTCCGCTGAGCTACGCGCCCGGAACCCGTCGGGTGCTCCCCTCATATCGCCCCGACCACGGCGAGGCAAGGACCGCGGGAAACGTCAGGCCGCGAGCATCTTCTGCACCTCGTTGACGAGCTCGCGCAGGTGCACCGGCTTCGACAGGACCTTGGCGTTCTTCGGCGCCGCCGAATCGGAATTGAGCGCGACCGCCGCAAAGCCGGTGATGAACATGATCTTGATGTCGGGATCGAGCTCGGAGGCGCGGCGCGCCAATTCGATCCCGTCCATCTCCGGCATCACGATGTCGGTGAGCAGAAGCTCGAACGGCTCTTCCCGCAGCCGCTGATAGGCGGACAGCCCGTTGTCGAAGGAGATCACGTCATAGCCTGCATTCTGCAGCGCCTTCGCCAAGAAGCGCCGCATGTCGTTGTCGTCTTCGGCAAGGAGAATTTTCGCCATCTTCCAGCCTGCCCGGGGCGGTGAGGCTCGCGCGCGCCCTCGGGTTCCCTCACTTCCAATAAGCCGGATGCCGGGTAAACAACGGGTGAACCCCGTGCTTCCGGTCGACCGGGGATGCGATCGGCGACCATGCCCCAGTCCGGCCTTCGTGCCCATGGACAATAGCGCGTTTCCCGCCATAGTGGTTGCTCAAAAGCACCCGGGGCCGGGGGACCTCACCACCGTCAAGGCCAGTCAAAGCCGACCGCTTGCGATGTCCGAACCCAAAGACGAGCTCGATCCTCCCTTCGAAATCCTCGAACCGGCCAACGGGCGCGGGCCGGTCGTGTTCAACTCGCCGCACAGCGGCAGCGTGTATCCGCGCGCGTTCCTGTCGGCCTCGCGGCTCGACATCGCGACCTTGCGCCGCTCCGAGGACAGCTTCGTCGACGACCTCGCGCTCGGCGTGGTCGAGCGCGGTTACCCGCTGATGCGGGCGCACTTCCCGCGCTGCTTTGTGGACGTCAATCGCGAGCCGTACGAGCTCGATCCGCGCATGTTCGACGGCCGCCTGCCGTCCTTCGCCAACACCCGTTCGATGCGCGTGGCGGGCGGATTGGGGACCGTCGCCCGGGTCGTCGGCGACGCCCAGGAAATCTACAGCCAGCGTATCCCGGTCGACGACGCCATTCGGCGCATCGAGGGACTGTACAAGCCCTACCACCGGGCACTGCGCCGCCTGTTCACGCGCGTGCACCGGGATTTCGGGGCCGCCGTGCTGATCGATTGCCATTCGATGCCTTCGAGCGCCGGCGCCAAGGACGAGCGCCCGCGCGCCGACGTGGTGCTGGGCGACCGCTATGGCACGAGCTGCGTGGCGGCGGTCGCGGAAACGGTCGAAGCGACGCTGCGCGCCCAAGGCTATTCGGTGAGCCGCAACAAGCCCTATGCTGGCGGCTTCATCACCGAGCACTACGGCAATCCGGCCGCCGGCCTGCATGCGATTCAGCTCGAGCTCAACCGCGCGCTCTACATGGACGAGCGGCGATTCGAGCGCTCGCACGGCTTTGCTCGCTTGGCCGCGGACCTCGAGGGGCTGGCGGATTGCCTGGCCGCGATCTCGATCGAGGAGTTGCGGCCTTACCGGGCGGCAGCCGAATAGGGCACCGCGACTCGCCGGACCGATGTCTTCGTTGATTCAAAAAAGGGCCGCTCGCGGGTGCAAGCGGCCCAAGTCTAGGGAGGAAACGCCCAAGGAGGGCGGCGGTAACGCGAGGCGCTACCGCACCGCAACAACATACATCGCAGCGCACAAAGTGCAAGGGGAAAAGTAAGGCATATTGACCTTTAACAGTGCGCGGCGAACGGGCCGTCATGGGCCAGCCGAAACCGGGCAGGGATCGCGAGATCCGAAATAAGCAAGCAGAACCAATAGGATGAACGTTGCCTTCCTGCGGAACACCCGCCGACAGGCGGCATGGTCGTAGGCGCCGTCCGCCGCTGTGGGGAAAAGATTCGATCACAAATCCGTTCATGGTTCGGACCAGGACGTGCCGCCCCATCGAGCCCAAGTTGAGAACGGTGAGGCCGCGCGTGCTATCTTCGCGTTTGGCTGAACCGCCGTTGAACGGGTCCCACGACACCGGAAAGCGCTGTGAGTCGGATGGCGCCGGCCGGCCGGAAAGCCGGGCGGCGGTCGGTGGGTCGAGCGGTGGTGGGGGGGCGCGGGCGAATGACGCCAATCGATTTTTCGGCTTTCGTGGACCAGCTCGCGTCGGTATCGGGGGAGACCATCCTGCCGTTCTTCCGCACGGCGCTCAGCATCGAGGACAAAGGCCGCGCCGGCAGTTTCGACCCCGTGACCGCGGCCGATCATGCGGCCGAAACGGCGATGCGGTCCCTCATCCGGCGCAGCTTTCCGGATCACGGCATCATCGGCGAGGAATTCGGCAAGGAGCGCGCGGACGCGGAATATGTCTGGGTGCTCGATCCGATTGACGGAACGAAATCGTTCATCTGCGGGATGCCGGCCTGGGGCACGCTGATCGCCCTGTTGCGAAGAGGCGAGCCGGTGTTCGGGGTGATGAACCAGCCCTTCACCCGCGAGCGCTTCAGCGGCGACGGCGGGCGGGCGAAATACCGCGGCCCGGCCGGGGAGCGCCACTTGCGGGTGCGCCCATGCGCCAAGCTCGCCGAGGCGGTCCTGTTCACGACCAGCCCGCTGCTCATGAACGCGGGCGATCGCGAGACCTTCGGCCGGGTCGAGCAGCAGGTGCGGCTGTCGCGCTACGGCGGCGATTGCTACGCCTATTGCATGCTGGCGGCCGGCCACGTCGATCTCGTCGTCGAGACCGAGCTCAAGCCCTACGACGTGCTGCCGCTGATGCCGATCATCACCGGCGCCGGCGGCGTGATCACGACCTGGGAAGGCGGCGCCCCCCATGCCGGCGGCCGCATCGTCGCGGCCGGCGACAAGCGCCTGCACGCGGCCGCGATGGAATTGCTCACGGACAAATAAACCTCCGGACTTCGCGCAAGGGCGTCGACGCGGCGCGGCTTCTCGGCTCGAGTCCAAACAGCGGCCTTCAAGCCATCTGATCTGTGTTGCCTGAACGCAACAGGCGCGAGCAGATGCACCTTGGGCGGCGACTGAAAGCTTTACTGCAGTCGCAGAATCCGAGGATGATCGACTGCGCGTTTCCGCTCCGTGCTGTTGACCGGGGGCATCGATGTCGCTTCGTCGAGCGGTGCTGCAGACGACCGTCCTCGCCGGCATTGCCGGCGGGGTTTGCCTGCCCGCCGGCGCTGCCAAAGCCGACCAGGCGGCGAAGGACCCTTATGCGGCGGGCGGATGGGGCTCCTACGCACCGGCGGTCGACGCGATCAACAGCAAGGTCGACGGATTCGGCGGCAGGCTCGCCAACCGGTCGATCTATGGGTCGCGCGGTGCGTTCACGGTCCCGCTCGGCGGTCAGTTCGGCGCGCAAGCCGACGGCGCGGTCGGCGACTTCGATCATCGATTCTTCGGCAGCGGTGCCGGTCACCTGTTCTGG
>WNFB01003015.1_pt1 | contig 14788 bp, 14 predicted proteins | sample 5400501 | NCBI WGS metagenome assembly WNFB01 (sample SAMN13153341, study PRJNA577476) | soil metagenome | isolation source: 200 cm saprolite under Douglas fir tree site 2 hole 1 | place: USA:California | collected 2015-04-18
CCTCGGTGCTCGCGGGCATGCGGCTCGGCATCGTCTTCTGCCTGCTGGGCGTCCTCGTCGTGGAGATGTTCGCGGGCGTGCGCGGCATGGGTTACGTCATGAGCTCGCTCGCCAACGGCTTCCGGGCGCCCGAGCTCTTTGCCGCGACGGGGCTCGTCTCGGCGGCCTCGATCGCGATCGTGCTGGTACTCGACCACGTCAACGAGAGGCTCTCACACTGGCGGGGCTGAGCGCTCCGCCATCCCCCGCCGCGCTCAGGGACTTTCCGGCCTCGATTTGCGGTACGTGCCTGATTTGTCGCTCCTTCCACGGCAACTAGACTTCACGACGCTGGAGGAGGGCCATAACGATGCACGCCTCGGTCTCCGCTGAGATCGTGACCGTCTACCGGGCGCTCGACGGCGGCATCCACCACGCGAGGTGCGGGCGGCGGATCGTGCTGCAAGGGCGGCGCGCGGACGAGCTGGACTTCTTCTGTCTCACGTGCGCCGAGTCGGTTCCGCTCCCGCTGTGCGTGCTCTCGCGGATCCCGGCGGTGGAGGACCCCGCGGACTGCGTCGCCTGAGCTCGGCGAGCGGCGGCTCGCTACTCGCCACGGAGCGTCGGGTCGAGCAGGTCGCGGAGCCAGTCGCCGGTGCGGCTCACGACGAGCGACGCGAGCATCAGCACGACCCCCGGGAAGGTCGAGATCCACCAGGCGGTGTCCAGGTACTCGCGTCCCTCGTGAATCATCCCGCCCCACGACGGCGTGGGCGGCTGGATGCCGAGGCCGAGGAAGGAGAGCGTCGCCTCGAGCACGATCGCCCGCGCCAGCTCGAGCGTCGCGATGACGACCAGCGACGAGAGCACGTTGGGAAGGATGTGGCGGGCGATCACGCGCGCGACCGACCCACCGAGCGCGTGGATCGCGTCCACGAACTCGCGCGAGCGCAGGACGAGCACCTGCGATCGCAGGATCCGCGCGTAGGAGACCCAGCCCGAGAGGCCGATCACGACGATCAGGGTCGGGAAGCTCGGCCCCAGCACCGCGATGATGCCGATCGCGAGCAGGATGAAGGGGAAGGCGAGCTGGGCGTCGGCGAGCGTCATGATCACGCTGTCGGCGAAGCCGCCGCGGAAGCCCGCCGCGATCCCGAGCGTCGCGCCGAGCGCGCCGCCCGCCACCACGGCCGAGAGGCCGACGACGAGCGAGACGCGCGCCCCATAGATCACCCGCGAGAGGACGTCGCGGCCGAGGTGGTCGGTGCCGAGGAGCCGCGCGCGTCCGTCCGGCGCCTCGAGCGTCGGCGGCGCGAGTCTATCGCGAAGGGACTGGCGCGTCGGATCGTGGGGCGCGAGCCACGGCGCCGCCAGCGCGACCGCGCCCAGCAGCAGCACGAACGCAAATCCCGCCATCGCGAGGCGCGCCGTGCGCCGAGCGCGGAGCGTTGGAGCGGGGCCCGCGAGGCCGGAAGACTCCGTGGGTGGCCTGAGCGAGGTGCCGGTGGCTGCGTTGATCCTCAAGGGCGAGCGCGCGGGTCGAGGAAGCCGTAGAGCAGGTCGATCGAGAAGTTGATGACGATGAAGACGATCGCCGAGAGGAAGACCGCGCACTGCACGACGGGGTAGTCCCGGTTGTAGATGGACTGGATTGCGAGGCGGCCGATCCCCGGCCACGCGAAGACCGTCTCGGTGACGACCGCGCCGCCGAGCAGCGTCCCGAACTGGAGCCCCGTGATCGTCACGATCGGGAGCGCGGCGTTCTTGAGCGTGTGCTTGGCGACCACGATCCACTCCGCGACGCCCTTGGCCCGCGCCGTCCGGATGTAGTCCGCGTGCAGCACCTCGAGCACCGCCGAGCGCGTCAGCCGCGCGATGGACGCCATCGCGAAGGCGCCCAGCGTGAGCGCCGGCAGGACCAGGTGCTTCCAGTCGCCGCGTCCGCCCGTCGGGAAGAGGTCAGCCTTGAGCGACAGCAGAAGGATGAAGAGGATCCCGAGGAAGAACGTCGGCGCCGACTGTCCGACGAGCGCCACGCCCATCGCGGCATGGTCGATCAGCGAGTTGCGCTTGACCGCCGAGAGGAGCCCGACGGGCACCGCGACGATCGCCGCGAGGAGAAATGAGGTCAGCCCCAGCTCGACCGTGGCGCCGAGGTAGCCTCGGACGACTGAGAACGCGGGCTCGCGGAAGTGGATCGAGCGGCCGAAATCGCCGCGGAGCACGTTGGCGAGGAACACGCCGTACTGCACGGGCAGGGGTTGGTCGAGCCCGAGCTCCCGGCGCACGCGGAAGATCTCGCTTCGCGGCGCGTCGGGAGGTAGCAGGAGCGGCACGGGGTCGCCGGAGAGCCGCATGACGACGAAGACCACCGTCGAGACGAGCCAGACGGCGATCAGGGCCCGGAGGAGCCGCGGAGCGAGGAAGAGGAGGACGCCGCGCATAGGGTGCGGCGGCCCGGGACCCCGCCGCCGGGGCCCCGGGCCTCGCGTGCGCTAGGCGCGACGGAGTCTGAGGTTGAAGCGCCGGATCTCGAACTGCTGGTTCGGGTTCGGCGTCCACTCGACGTGCTTCTGGAGGCCGTAGTCCTCGTAGGGCTGGATGACCGGCACCCACGGCAGGTGCTCGAGGAAGACCTTCGTCATCTCGCGGTACGCCTGGCCGCGAAACTTCTCGTCCACAGAAAAGCGCGCGGCCTCGCCCAGCTCGTCGAAGCGCGGGTGGCGCCAGTAGTCCTGCGGCCCGCCCGTCGAGAGGAGGCGCCACATCATGCCGTCCGGATCGCCGAGCGTCGAGGTCGGGTCCGACCACCACAGGCCCTTGAAGCTCTTGTCCCGGTTCTTCTGGGCTCGGACGGAGTATTCGACCACCTCGACCTTGGCGTTGATGCCGACGTCGCGCCACATGCCGTGGATCGCCTCGGACATCGGCTTGTCGTTGGCCGTGTAGCCGACGGTCGTCTCGATGACGACCTCCTCGCCCTTGTAGCCCCCCTTCTTGAGCCGCTCGCGTGCCTCGCGCGGGTCGTACGCGAGCGGCGCGAGCGTCGCGTCGAAGTGGTTGTCGCCCTTCGCGATCGGCCCGCTCGGGACGATGCCGCGCCCGCGCCAGAGCTCCTTGACGATCGCGTTTCGGTCGATGGCGAGCGACAGCGCCTGTTTGACGAGCGGGTTGTCGAGCGGCGGGCGCTTCGAGTTGACGGCCAGGACGTAGAGGCCCGCGTAGAGCGCGCCCACCACCCTGGTCGAGGGGTTGCCGGTGATGCGCTCGCCCTGGTCCGGCGGGAGCTGGGTGATCACGTCCACCTCGCCCTTGAGGAGCGCCGCGATGCGGGGCGCCGTCTCCGGGATCGACCGGAAGACGACCCGCTCGGCCTCGATCTTGCCGCCCCAATAGTCGGGGTTCGCCTCGAGGACGAGCTTGTCGTCCTTCGTCCAGGAGACGAAGCGCACCGGGCCCGTGCCCACGGGCTTCGCGTTGAACTCGTCGTTGCCGACCTTGTCGATGTACTTCTGCGGGACGATCTGGCCGCCGTAGAAGGCGAGCCGCGCTGGGAGCAGGGGGTCGGGCTTCTTGGTGTGGATGACGAGCGTGCTCGGGTCGAGCGCCTCGATGCGGTCGATCGTGGTGAACACGGTGCTCACGCGGGTCCCGATCTTCGGGTCCCACGTCCGCTCGAGGCTGAATTTCGCGTCGGCCGCGGTGAACGGGTCACCGGTGTGCCACTTGACGCCTGGCCGGATCTTGAACGTCCACTGGGTCGAGCCCTGGAGCTTCCACTCGGTGGCGAGGCCGGGGTGGAGCTTGCCGTCGGGGTAGCGGGACACCAGATTGTCGAAGAGGTTGAACGACACGCGGATGTCGTTGGACGAAGTCGAGAAGTGCGGGTCGAACTTTGAGACGTCGCCGCCCTGGGCGACGACCAGCTCCGGCTTCGGCGTCGTCTGGGCGCTCGCGGGTCGCGTACGCGCTCCGGGCACCGTCGCCGAGGCGCCGAGGGCGGCCGCTCCCGTGAGTAGCTCGCGTCGCGTGACCTGGACCATAATGGCCTCCGTGATGGCCTCGGGGTGAATCGGGTAAGCGGCACTATATACGGAAAGGCGGGGAGACGCTATGGCCAGCGCTGACGTCGTCATCGTCGGGGGAGGCGCCAACGGGACGAGCACGGCCTTTCACCTGACCCGGCTCGGCGCGCGGAACGTGCTTCTCCTCGAGCGGAGGTGGCTGGCCGCGGGCGCGACGGGCAAGTCGGGCGCTCTCGTCCGCATGCATTACACGAACGAGCACGAGTCGCGGCTGGCGCTCGAGAGCCTGAAGGTCTTCCAAAACTTCGACGCCGAGGTCGGTGGCGACTGCGGCTTCGAGCCGGTCGGCTTCGTGCAGCTCGTGGGACGCGGCTACGAGGACCACCTTCGCCGCAACGTGGCGACGCAGCAGCGTATCGGGATCAAGACCGAGCTCGTCTCGCCCGAGGACCTCCCGCGCCTGCTCCCCGGCGCCAGCACGGACGACGTCGGCGGGGCGGCGTGGGAGCCGGAGTCGGGCTTCGCCGACCCGAACGCGACCGCCTTCGCGTTCGCGGCAGCGGCGATCCGCGGCGGCGCCCGGATCGAGACCGCGCGCGACGTCACGCGCGTCGTCGTCGAGCGCGGGCGCGTCGTCGGCGTCGACACACGCGAGGGGCGCGTCGCCGCGCCCGTCGTCGTCCTGGTCCCCGGCGCCTGGGCGGGCCGGCTTCTCGAGCCGCTCGGGCTCGACTTCGGCCTCGTGCCCTACCGGATCCAGGTCTCGATCTTCCGCTGGCCGGCGGGCCTGGCCCGGCGGGATCCCGCCGTCATCGACGCGGTCCACGAGTCCTGGATGCGCCCCGAAGGCGGCGCCGCGACGCTGATCGGCGTCGAGCTCGGCGCCGGCCACGCCGACCCTGAACACTACAACGAGTCCGTCGACCCCGACTACGTGGCGCTCTGCCGCGCGAAGCTCTCCGCGCGCTTCCCCGCGTTCGCGCGCGCCACGATGCGCGGCGGCTGGGCGGGGATGATCATGATGAGCCCGGACGGCCGGCCCATCATCGACCGCATCCCGTCGATCGACGGGCTCTACGTGATGCTCGGCGACTCGGGCACGTCGTTCAAGACGTCGCCGGCGATCGGCCGGTGCCTGGCGGAGTGGATCGTCGAGGGGAGGCCGCGGACGGCGGATCTCACGCCGTTCCGCTCGACGCGCTTCGCCGAGGGCAAGCCCTGGATCGACGAGGCCCACTACGGCCGCGAGCGGCTGACGATCTCCCGCTAGGATGATCTCATTGCGAACATGGAGCGATTGTGAGATAGAAGCAGATGTCGCAAGTTGGAGGTGAGTGTGGCCACCAACGTCGAACGCATCGATGTCGCAACCGCTCGCCAGAAGGTCGCCGCAGGACGAGCACTTCTCATCTGCGGATACGAGGACGACGCGAAGTGCCGAAAGAGCCGGCTCGAAGGCTCCATGCCGTTCGCGCGCTTCGAGGCGCTCGCGCCGACTCTGCCGAAGAGCCAGGAAATCATCTTCTATTGTGCCTGACCCGCCGAAGCGACTGCTGCCGGGCAGGCAGCACGCTATATCGGACGGGGGTTCACTCACGCTAAGGCGCTTCTCGGCGGCGTACAGGCGTGGATGCAGGCGGGGCTGCCGACAAAGGACGACTGAGCGCTCTGAACTAGCGTGCCGCGTGGTCTCGCGATCCCGCCGCACGTGCTGCGTCGGCCCCGCTCTGCGGGACGAGCGCGGCTATCGTTAACGTGACTTCCCAGACGGAATACTAGGCGGGCGCGTCAGGCCGCACCGGGCCGGGCGAGGTGGGTGCGGCGCACCCGCGCCTGCACGTCCTGAACGACGTTGCGCTCGAGCGTGATCTCGACCTCGTGGTGCTCGACGTTCCAACGGCTCACGGTGGCGAGCCAGCCGAGCCGGCGCCGCCGCTGGGGCACGACCTTGCGCCCGCGGTAGATCAGGATCCGACGATCGGGCGCGAGCGGCTGCTCGTGCTCTTCGTGGTCGGCGCCGCAGAGGCGGATCAGCTCCGCGTACGTGGTGGTGCCCGGCGCGATGCGCGCCAGCGTCTCGCGCGCGACCACGGTGCCGGTCTGCCGCTCCGTCGGCCCGCTGCGGGGGCCGATGTGGATGCGTCCGGCGAGCGTCCCGCTCACGCGCGTGACGAGCGTCGTGAGCAGCGGGCCGACGAAGTTGCCGAGCACGAAGAAGAGCGCGGCGAACAGCACCGGCGCCCAGGACTTCCAGCCCGTGAAGTAGCCGAATTGGACCGTCAGCACCTGGGGCCGGAGCCCCTCCGACGGATCGAGGTAGAACGACACGACCTCGGTGCTCCCGCTGGTCTCACTCGCCTCGCGCCGGCTCGTCAGCGGCGAGACCTCCTGGATCTTGAGGTGCTCCGAGTCCGCGAAGTTGATCAGGAGCTGGGACGGGTCCGCGGCCAGGTGAACCGCGCGGTCGCGGTGCTCGAAGTACATCGGGAACGCCGCGCGCGTCCGCACGTCGTTGAAGCTCAGCGCGATCGAGTGGCGGCGCCCCCAGACGACGTTCTCGAGCCAGGAGGCCCGCCGCTCCTGGATGAGCGCGGGCAGCTTCATCCGGAGCTCGATCAGCCAGGTGCGGTTGAGCAGCCTCGGCGTCCACGGGATGCGGATCCACGTCGCCGGTGCGGACCGCACGAGCGTGCCCGTCTCCCTCACGTAGATGGCGAAGGGCGCGCCGCCCTCGAGGGGATCCGGCCTGGGGCGCTCCTTGCCGCCGTAGAGCTGGTGCGCGTGGAGCGGCAGGCGCCCGTCCCGGACGACGGTGAAGCCGCGCTCCGTCAGGTAGGCGGCGAGCGCGGGGTCGGGCGCTCCGGGCACGGTCTCGCCGTCCACCGGGCCCGGCCAGAGGAGGTAGAGATCCTGCTCGATCGCGGTCCCGGCGATCGTGGCGGGCAGGACGAGACTCCAGAGGACGGCGACCTCGACGGGACCGAGCTCGGGGCCGACGTTGGCGCGGATGTACACCGGCCCGACCATGAACGGAGGGTTCGGCCGCGTCGCGAGGAAGATCTGGGCCCGCGCCGCGCCCGGGGTCGCCGCGAGCAGGAGCGCGGCGAGGACGCAGGCCTTAGATCTTGACAGGCGTGAACTCGCGCGTGAAGTGCTCCTCGAGCGGGAGCTTCTTCTTGATGACGCCGTACTCCAGGAGCGTGCCCTGTATCACCGCGAGCGCCGTGACGTCGATGCGGCCGTCGACCGGGAGGAGCGGACCCGAGATCTTGTGGGCGCCCAGCACCGCCTCGGGCGGCCAGCCGAGCGTCTTCGAGCAGACCTCGGCCGCCTCCCTCGGGCTCTCGCGCATCAGCTTGAGCGCCGTGAACATCGCCCGCATGGCGCGGCGGATCGGGTCGGCCTGCGTCTTGATGGCGTCCTCCGACGCGTACTGGATCTGGCTGATCCACTTCCCCGTGACCGCGTCGAAGCGGAGCAGCACCTTGGACTTGCCCTGGAGCTCCGTGACCGCACCGCCATCGCCCCACACGTAGGCGGCGGTCTCCCTGCGGGCCATCGCCGCAACCTGAGCATCGAGACCGCCGAGGCCGACGATCTGCACGTCCGTGTCCGGATCCCAGCCCTCCCTCTTGGCGAGCATGCGCGCGAAGATCCACGTGGTCGCACCGACGCGCGTGACGCCGATCGCCTTGCCCTTGAGCTCGGCGACCGTGCGGACGTCGGGTGCCACGTTGAGCGTGAAGTGGTTGCCCTCGGTGTGCGTCGCGATCGCCTTGATCGGCGAGCCCGCCTCGCGGAAGACGAGGATGTCGGTGCTCCCGGTGATGCCGACGAGGATTTCGCCCGCCATGACCGCCTTGAGGAGGTCGGGGCCGCCGCGGAAGGGGACGAACTCGGCCGCGAGGCCCTCGCGCGCGAAGAGCCCGCGCTCGCGCGCCACGATGACCGGCCCCGCCATCGAGTAGTCGCCGAGGACGGCCGTGCCGATCTTCACGGCGGTCGCTCCGCCAGCGGGCCATGGCGTGAGGGCTGCGGGGATCGCGGCGGCCGTGGCGAGGAAGCGACGACGGGAGATCGAGGTCGCGGGCATGAGCTAGGCTCCTTGACTTTCGCGCGAGCCTTCCATACGTTAGGTCGCGCTTTCCATGGGCACCGCCTGCGTCAGACGCACTGGCCGCGATCGTACATCGTCGTGAGCCGCTTTCACAATCCCGCACGCGTGACCGCCGACCGATGAACGACGCCCCCGTCACCCGCGCGGTCGAGGAGGGTGTTGCCTGGATCACGCTCAACCGCCCCGCGGTGCTCAACGCGCTCAACACCGACCTCGCCGCCGCGCTCGCCGATCACGCGGAGGCGGCGGCTGCCGATCCCACCGTCACTCTCGTCGTCGTACGTGGTGCCGGCCGGGCGTTCTCCTCGGGCATGGACCGCACGGCGCTCGCGGCCGGAGCTATCGGCGAGGCGTTCTACCGCCACTGGATCCGCGCGCTGAACTGCCTCGAGGACATGCCGAAAATCTCGCTCGCGGTGCTGCACGGGCACTCGATCGGCGGCGGGCTCCAGCTGGCGCTCGCCTGCGACCTGCGCCTTGCCACCGACGACGCCGTGATCGGCCTGGGCGCCACGCGGCACGGGCTCATCCCGGACGGCGCCGTGCTGCGCCTCGCGCGGGTCGTCGGGCTCGGCCGGGCCAAGGAGCTCGCGCTGCTCAACGACGACGTGAGCCCCGAGGCCGCGCGCGCCATCGGCCTCGTCAACTGGGTGTGCGCTGCCGCCGACCTCGACCGCACGCTCCGGTCCGTCATCGACAAGGTGCGCGCCGCCTCGCCGACCGCGGCCGCCCACACGAAGCGGCTCCTCCACGAGTCCTTCCACCGCGATCCGCGGGCCACGATCGAAGACGTGGTGAAGGCGCAGAACGAGTGCATGGGCTCCTGGGAGATCGACGAGGCCAACCGGGCCTGGCAGGAGAGGCGGGAGCCGGTCTTCTACCCGCCGCGCCCGCGGAAGGTATGAGCGACTACATCCTCGAGACCGACGGGCTCACCAAGGAGTTCCGGGGGTTCGTCGCGGTCAGGGACGTGAGCCTCCGCATCCGCCGCGGGACGATCCACGCGCTGATCGGCCCGAACGGCGCCGGGAAGACGACGTGCTTCAATTTACTGACCAAGTTCCTGACGCCCACGCGCGGGCGGATCGCGTACAAGACGGTGGAGATCACGCGCGCCAAGCCGGCGGACATCGCGCGACTGGGCCTCGTGCGCTCGTTCCAGATCTCGGCGGTCTTTGCGCACCTCACCGTTCTCGAGAACGTGCGGATCGCGCTCCAGCGCCAGCGCGGGAACTCGTTCGATTTCTGGCGGTCGGAGCGGGTCCTCGCCGGCCTGAACGGGCGCGCGATGGAGCTGCTCGCCGCGGTCGGTCTGGTGGATCTGGCGCAGACGCCGGCGGTCGAGCTGCCGTACGGCCGCAAGCGGGCGCTCGAAATCGCGACGACGCTGGCGCTCGACCCGGAGATGATGCTGCTCGACGAGCCCACCGCCGGCATGGGGCACGAGGACGTCGACCGCATCGCCGCGCTCATCAAGCGGGTCGCCGTCGACCGGACCGTGCTCATGGTCGAGCACAACCTGAGCGTGGTCGAGAACCTCTCGCACACGATCACCGTGCTGGCGCGCGGCGAGATCCTGGCCGAGGGCGACTACGCCAGCGTCTCGCGGAATCCCGACGTGATCCAGGCGTACATGGGGTCGGGCCATGCCTGAGCCGCTCCTGACGGTGCGCGACCTCCACGCGTGGTACGGCGAGTCGCACATCCTCCACGGCGTGAACGTCGCGGTCTTCGCGGGCGAGGTCGTCACGCTCCTCGGGCGCAACGGCGCCGGCAAGACGACGACGCTGAAATCGGTCATGGGGCTCGTCGGCAAGCGCCGCGGGTCGATCGCTCTCGGCAGCACGGAGCTGATCAACCAGCCGCCGAACGTGATCGCGCGGCGCGGGATCGCCTTCTGCCCCGAGGAGCGTGGAATCTTCGCGAGCCTCAACGTCGAGGAGAACCTGCTGCTGCCGCCCCAGGTCCGCCCGGGCGGGCTCGGCCTCGACGCGATCTTCGGCCTGTTCCCCAACCTCCGGGAGCGGCTTCGGAGCCAGGGCACGAAGCTCTCGGGCGGTGAGCAGCAGATGCTGGCGATCGCGCGGATCTTGCGGACCGGCGCGCAGCTCCTCCTGCTCGACGAGCCCACCGAGGGGCTCGCGCCCGTCATCGTCCAGCAAATCGGCGCCACGATCCGGCGCCTCAAGGCCGAGGGCTTCACGATCCTGCTGGTCGAGCAGAACTTCCGCTTCGCGTCCACGGTGGCCGACCGTCACTACGTGATGGAGCACGGACGCGTCGTCGACATGATTCCGAACCGGGAGCTCGATTCGAACATGGACAAGCTGCACGAGTATCTCGGGGTCTAAAGGAGCAACGAAAATGGTCATCACCCGAATCCTCGTCCTGACCGTCGCGCTGGCCCTGGTCGTCGCCCCGGTGCACGCCCAGATCTCGGACGGCATCGTCAAGATCGGCGTCCTCAACGACCAGTCGAGCCTCTACGCCGACCTGACCGGCCAGGGCTCGGTGCTCGCCGCTCGCATGGCGGTCGAGGACTTCGGCGCCGCCGCCAAGGGGCTGAAGGTCGAGATCATCTTCGCGGACCACCAGAACAAGGCCGACGTCGGCGCGAACGTCGCGCGGCAGTGGTACGACGCCGACAAGGTCGACGTGATCGTCGACACCCCCAACTCCGCCGTCGCGCTGGCCGTCAACCAGATCACCCGTGACAAGGGCAAGGCGTTTCTGGTCTCGGGCGCCGCGACATCCGACCTCACCGGCAAAGCGTGCTCGCCCAACACGATCCACTGGACCTACGACACGTGGGCGCTCGCCAACGGCACGGGCAACGCGATCGTGCGGACCGGTGGCGACACGTGGTTCTTCCTCACCGCCGACTACGCGTTCGGCCTCGCGCTCGAGCGCGACACGGAGGCCGTCGTCGTGAAGAACGGCGGCAAGGTGCTGGGCAGGGTCCGGCACCCGCTCAACACCGCCGACTTCTCGTCGTTCCTCCTCCAGGCCCAGGCCTCCAAGGCCAAGATCGTCGGCCTGGCGAACGCCGGCGGCGACACGACGAACGCGATCAAGCAGGGGGCCGAGTTCGGGGTCGTCAAGGGCGGCCAGAACTTCGCCGGGCTCCTCGTCTTTCTCACGGACGTGCACGGCCTCGGGCTCCAGACGGCGCAAGGGCTGATCTTCACCGAGGCGTTCTACTGGGACGCGAACGACAAGACCCGCGCGTGGGGCAAGAAGTTCGCCGAGCGGAACCGCGGGATCCACCCGACCATGATCCACGCGGGCGTCTACTCCGCGGTCACGCACTACCTGAAGGCCGTCGATGCGCTGAAGACCGACGACGGCACGAAGGTCATCGCCAAGATGAAGGCGACGCCGACGGACGACCCGCTCTTCGGCAAGGGGACGATCCGCCCGGACGGCCGGAAGATCCACCCGATGTACCTCTTCGAGGTGAAGAAGCCGTCGGAGTCGAAGTACGCGTGGGACTACTACAAGGTCCGCGCGACGATCCCGGCGGAGCAGGCGTTCCGCCCGATCGAGCAGGGCGACTGCCCGCTCGTGAAGAAGTAGCCGGCGAGGGACCGCGGGTCCAGGGATGGTCTTTGGGGTTCCGACGCAGGCGCTCCTCGGTCAGCTCCTGATCGGCCTGATCAACGGCTCGTTCTACGCCCTGCTCAGCCTGGGGCTCGCGGTCATCTTCGGCCTGCTCAACATCATCAACTTCACCCACGGCGCCCAGTACATGATGGGCGCCTTCGTCGCGTACTTCGTCATGCAGTGGGCCGGGCTCGGGTACTGGTGGGCGCTCCTCGTGGCGCCGATCGTCGTCGGGCTGCTCGGCGTGATCCTCGAGCGCACGATGCTCCGGCGGCTCTACGGCCTCGACCACCTCTACGGCCTGCTCCTGACGTTCGGCCTGGCGCTCATCATCCAGGGGCTGTTCCGCAACGAGTTCGGCTCCTCGGGGTTGCCGTACGCGATCCCGCGTCAGCTGGCGGGTGGGCACAACCTCGGCTTCATGTTCCTGCCGAACTACCGCGCCTGGGTCGTGCTGTTCTCGCTCTCCGTGTGTCTGGGCACCTGGTTCGTCATCGAGCGCACCAAGCTCGGCTCCTACCTGCGCGCCGCGACCGAGAACGCGGCGCTGGTCCGCGCCTTCGGGGTCAACGTCCCGCGCATGATCACGCTCACCTACGGCTTCGGCGTCGCGCTCGCCGCCGTCGCCGGCGTGCTCGCGGCGCCGATCTATCAGGTGAACCCGCTCATGGGCGCCGATCTCATCATCGTGGTCTTCGCGGTCGTCGTCATCGGGGGCATGGGCTCGATCATGGGCTCGATCGTCACCGGGTTCGCCCTCGGCGTGATCGAGGGGCTGACCAAGGTCTTCTACCCGGAGGCGTCGAACACGGTCATCTTCGTCATCATGGCCCTCGTGCTCCTCGTGCGGCCCGCGGGCCTGTTCGGCCGGGCGCAGTAAGATGGTGGCGGCCCGGACGCGGCGCGCGATCCTGACGTACGAGTCCCTCGGCTTCGCCGCGATGGTCGCGTTCTTCGCGGCCGCGCCGTTCTTCGTCTACCCCCTGTTCCTCATGAAGGCGCTCTGCTTCGGCCTCTTCGCCAGCGCCTTCAACCTCCTCGTCGGCTACGTCGGGCTGCTCTCCTTCGGCCACGCGGCGTACCTGGGCGCGGCGGGGTACGCGTCGGCGCACGCGGCCAAGGTGTGGGGTGTCCCGCCCGAGCTCGCGATCCTCTTCGGCACCGCCGTCGCGGCCGCGCTGGGGCTCGTGATCGGCTCGATCGCCATCCGCCGGCAGGGCATCTACTTCGCGATGATCACCCTGGCGCTCGCCCAGATGATCTACTTCTTCTGCCTGCAGGCACCGTTCACCCACGGCGAGGACGGTATCCAGGCGGTACCGCCGGGCGTGCTGTTCGGCGTGCTCGACCTCAACGGCACGCTGACGATGTACTTCGTCGTGCTCGCGATTTTCATCGGCGGGTTCCTGCTCATCCACCGCACGATCCATTCGCCGTTCGGCCAGGTGCTCAAGTCCATCCGCGAGAACGAGCCCCGTGCGATCTCGCTCGGCTACCGGACGGATCAGTACAAGCTGATCGCGTTCGTCATCTCCGCGGCGCTGTCGGGGCTGGCGGGCGCCACGAAGGCGCTCGTCTTCCAGCTCGCCTCGCTCACCGACGTCCACTGGTCCATATCGGGCGAGGTCGTCCTGATGACGCTGCTCGGCGGGCTCGGCACCGTGTTCGGGCCGGTGGTCGGCGCCTTCATCGTGGTCGCGCTCGAGAACTACCTGGCCCAGCTTGGGGCGTGGGTCACCGTCGTCCAGGGCGCCATCTTCGTGGTCTGCGTGCTCACGTTCCGGCGCGGCGTCGTCGGCGAGCTCGGCCGCATCGTGGCGCGCCCGCTCCGGTTCAACCTCGCGGTTGTCGTGGAGCCGACGCAGCCCCAGCCGGCGGTCAAGGTGGCCATGGTCAACAGCGTCACCGGACCGGCCGCGCTCCTCGGGCTCGCGGGGATCCAGGGCGCCAAGCTCGCGGTGGAGGAACTGAACGAGGCGGGGGGACTGCTCGGGCACCGGATCGAGCTCCTCGTGCGGGACGACGCGACCGCGCCGGACATCGGCGCGCGCGAAGCCCGCGCGGTTATCGTCGACCACGAGGTCGCGGCGGTCTTCGGGCCGACGTCGAGCGAGGTGCTCCTGGCGATGTCGGAGGTGGCGAAGGAGACGCGGACGCTCCTGATCTCGCACACGGCCAACACCGAGCGCGCGTTCGTCGAGCGCGGGCACCGCTACATCTTCTCGGTCGTGCCCAATACCTTCATCGAGGGCGGCGCCATGGCGCTGTACATGGCGGAGAAACCCTACCGGCGGTACATGATCCTGGGCCCGGACTACGAGCTGGGCCACATCGAGGCCGAGGCGTTCATACGACGGTTGAAGGAGAACCGCGCGGACGTCGAGATCGTCGCCAGCCTCTGGCCCAAGCTCGGCGAGACCGACTTCACGCCCCACATCGCCGCGATCCTCGAGGCCAAGCCCGACGCCGTCTACAGCGACCTCTACGGGTCCGACCTCATCCTGTTCGCCCGGCAGGCCCGCGCCCACGACTTGTTCGACCGAATCCCCTTCGTCGGGCTCTTCGAGGTCGAGGTGCTCCAGGGGCTCGGCAAGGACGTGGTCGAGGGAGTCATCGGCTGCGACCGGGCGCCCTTCCACGTGATCCGCGCGATGGAGCCGAGCGAGCGGTTCGAGGATTTTATACGGAAGTACGGCGCCAACACCAACAAGTACCCGTCCGGGTGGGCGATCAACGCGTACGACGCGGTCATGACGTGGGCCAAGGCGGTCCGGAAGGCGAACACCTTCGACGTCGAGCCGGTCGTCGAAGCCCTGGAGGGGTTGGAGATGGACTCGCTGCGCGGGTCCGGGCGCGTGATCCGAAAGGCGGATCATCAGGCGAATGTCGGCTCGTACATCGGCGTGGTCGCGTGGGACCGGAGCTTCCCCGACTTCGCGCTGTGGCGAGACGCGACCTACATCCCGGGCGACCGGGTCTGGCGCCCGGAGGACGAGGTGCGCCGGGTCCGCGCGCGCGCGCAGACCCCGCCGCACGTTTCGGAGGCCCCATGACGTACACGGAC
>WNFB01003016.1_pt1 | contig 14788 bp, 13 predicted proteins | sample 5400501 | NCBI WGS metagenome assembly WNFB01 (sample SAMN13153341, study PRJNA577476) | soil metagenome | isolation source: 200 cm saprolite under Douglas fir tree site 2 hole 1 | place: USA:California | collected 2015-04-18
GCACCTTCAGCGGTTCGGACTTCGCCCCTGGGCGGGGCAGCTCCTTTCCCGTTTCCTCCAATGCGCCGGTGGTGAACAACTGATCCCGCGTATCGAAGAGCGCGACGCTTTCCGCGAGCGGCGTTACAAAGTGCGCGCCCGGATAGAGTGTCCCTGACAGCGTGCCCTTAGTCTGGCTGAGACGAACGCCGGCCATGCCACTGGGGACAACAACGATGCCCAGGGCCAAGAGAATCGGTCCCCAGGCCAGTAGCGCCAAAGCCAGTGCGCCACGCCAGCGAATGTGCGGGACCGGCGGTAGCGGCCCCGGCTCGGCTGCCGCCAGCGCCCGCCGATATTGGGTTTCAAGATAAACGTCGTAGGCGAGGATTCCAGCGGCCATCAGCAGCATCCCGACGCCGCCCGACATCAGCAAATACTTTAGGAACAGCATAACGTTCTCCTTTCGCGCCTCAGCGCTCGTGCCCAGATTTGACCCGAACCGCCTGCCGGGCAAACAACACGCGGAATACTTTGCCGAAGATCAGTTCTTCCACCAGCAGCGCGACCGCCAGCGAGAAGACCATCCCTGCGATGACCGCCATTGCTGTGATTGCGAGTTGCATTAGGTCCTCCTTATGAATTCGTCTCAGCTGTTACTGCCCGCCGCTTGCTCCGGTCATCGTTTCCGCTGCAGCCTCGGCTACTGCCGCAACGCTCGTTTGCGCTACACCGCCGAATATCTGGGCGACCTGCTCATCCCGCTCGCCGCGAATCTCCACTGTGTCTCCCACGTTTACCAGGCGGAAGAACTGCTCGATATCGCGATTGTGCATGCGAAGGCAACCATGGGAAGCGGACTTGCCAATTGACCTCGGCTCGTTGGTCCCGTGAATCCCGTACCCTTTTTGGTTGAGACCCACCCAGCGCGGACCGACCGGGTTGTCACTGCCGGGGGGAATCACCACTCCCGGGTGGTAGTAGGTAGGGTTGGCGACACGACTGACGATCTGGAACTCACCGGTAGGACTGGGACTGACGGCGGCGCCAACTGCAACCGGGAACGTATGGATGACCTTCCCGTCTTCTAGAACGGCCAGCTTGCGGTCGGGAATGCTGACCAGCACGTGACGGCGCGGCCGGTGGCTGGTTGGGACGGCGTTTGTGTTCTGCGCGCTCTGTCCCAGCGCCGATGCGGCTACAGCCAGTACCAGGGTCAGCGGGAGCTGTCCACTAAGCTTGCCCTTTGATTTGCCGTCGGTCCGTTCCATGGTTGCCACCTTGTTGTTTGCGTTCCGCTGAACGAAACGGCAGGCGGGAAACCAAAGGCTATCTATTTGAGTGTTATGGAGTTACTGGAGCGCGACCGGATTGATTTCGTGTTTGATCGGAGACAGCGTGTCAACTGTGACACACGTCGGGTGGGCCTGGCTGGAGATGACATTTCGAATCCCCTCGCGTCTCTGTGGCGAGGACAAGCCAGTGCGTTACTGGTTCGATCGTGTCGACGAAGGCTTCGAGCGGGGAAGCCGAACGAGCGCGGAGGTTAGGACTGCTTCCACCAACTTCCGACCCAGCTGTCACGCGAGCACTCGCTTGGTTTCTCGTAGCCGGAGAGATTTTTCTTTGGTTGGCCCTGGCGGTCGTGATCTGTCGCATCTGGTCCTAGAGCAGTGCTCGCGCGCGATCCATACTCCTTACCCACAGTTGGTTTGACATCCCGTCACGTCGGCTCTATCGTGCGAACCGGCCCGGCCATGAACATCGTCAAGGCAACCCGGCGGTTCGAGGAGTGGCTTGGTCGGCACACCGTGCTTGTGGAGCGGGATCTCCGCCTGAAACATAAGCACATGGCGGAAGCAGCATTTCCCTTCCTCCGGGCGACCTTCTATCGCTGGATGCAGATCTGGCCGGAGGTGTGCGCGGATTTTGCCAAGGCTCCCAGGGTGTTGGCGGTTGGCGATCTGCACATAGAGAACTTCGGCACCTGGCGGGACATCGAAGGCCGGCTAGTGTGGGGCGTCAATGATTTCGACGAAGCCGCCCTGCTGCCCTACACTGTTGACTTGGTTCGGCTGGCAACGAGCGCACTGCTGGCCATTGAAGAAGGACACCTAGCATTGAAAGCGAAGGATGCCTGCGCAGCGATTATGGATGGATATAGGAAGTCCCTTGCCGAACGCGGGCACGCATTCGTACTCGAGGAAGACAACAAATGGTTACGCGAAATGTCAACCGGCGAATTGCGCGATCCGGTGCATTTCTGGAAGAAGATGGATAGCTTGCCGAAAGTGACCGGTGAAATTCCCCCAAGCACCCAGGATGCCCTTGAGCATCTCATGCCGGAGCGGGGTCTGGACTACCGGGTCGTGAGGCGTGTCGCTGGTTTGGGCAGCCTGGGACATGTGCGCCTGGTCGCCATCGCCGAATGCCACGGCGGAAGAGTCGCTCGTGAAGTCAAGGCGTTGGAACCTTCCTCCGTTCACTGGGCGAGAGGAGAAGAAGGCCCGGCAGAAATCATGTACCAGGCGATCATCGGCCGAGCAGTGCGTGATCCCGATCCCTTCGTACACTTGCGCGGCCACTGGATCATCCGGCGGCTGTCGCCTCACTGTTCCCGTATTGAATTGAGCGTTCTGCCGACAGACCGCGACGAACTCAAGCTGCTTTATGCCATGGGATGGGAAACGGCAAATATCCACCTTGGGAGCCGGAGCGCCTTGAAGCAGATTCGCCGCCACCTCAAGACGCTGCAACCGAAGTGGTTGTCCTCTGCCGCCAAAGACATGGCGAAAGCCGTTACCGACGACTGGCGCGCCTGGAGCAAGTCCGGTGTGTCCTGATCACCCGTTCTGCCAATTCCAGCCTGAGCGCCTCAGACTTCCGGGGCGAGAGCACAAAACGCCACATCCTTCGACTGAGCCCCCGCCTCGGTTGCTGCAGTCGCGTGCCGGAGACCCTCGAGTAGCGCGTCCAGAATGGCTTTCAGGGACTGAGGGCTTTCCACGAGCACGCGTTCCATACTCTCGCGGTGTACAGCCAGTTCACCAATCTGCTGAACGGCGCTGATGTCGGCAACGCTTTTTGCCGCCCTCGTGCGGCCGTATCGCCGTGCAGGTCCGGCCCAGAACGAGGTTCGAGCAAAGGGATAGTCGAGACTTCCGGTCGTCATCCAGTGAACCACCAGCTCCCGTACGTGGGCGGGGCTGCAGACGGGTTGGATGCCGTTGTGTGCGGCCAAGCGGTCAGTCCAGTGCAGAACCCGCAGCTTGTCCTCCCAGCGGTTCTCGGCGAGGAGGAACCAGATGTCGTTGGCCGATCTTTCCTCCCCACAGATCGCACAAACATTCATTGTTGTTTCGTCCATATGGCGCCTTTCATTGCGCACCGGGATTCGGGTACTCGCATTTGTTCTATCGCGGGTCGTACGCTCCCAAAGTGCATGGGAATCGTGTTTCTCATTCCGGCGGGTAGCGGAACTGTGATCATTCCCCGTCCCTTTTCGAAGGTCAGAGTGAGCAAGGAAGAGCACTCGTCGCACAGCCAGTAGTGTTCCACGCGACGTGGAGACCGGATTCTCCGGTTTGGCGCCGCTGGTCGTGAAATCGGTGCGTTGAAATCCTCTCTCTCAACCAGGAAGAGTTTCCCCTGGCTGAGGTGGCGGAAGGGATTGGGGCAGGCCGGGTTCGCACATTTGCGGAGCATGGATACTCCTCGAAAATGAGCTCTTGCCTGCAGACCTAGGGGAAAGCTCTGAGGCCAATGCATGCAAATGGCCGTAGGTTATTGATCAGGAACAGCCGGAAGTGATTGGAAAGATGCAGGATCTAGTCAGACTAACGCTCTCGAATGACGGAGGGACTGCCGAACCACTGTCAGTAATGCCGGTACCTCGTCACCGCTGGCTCCCGAACCGCCGGAGTGGTTCACTGCCCAGCCGCCCCTTCGCTGGAACTGATCACATCCACACGCTATCATCGCTAACGTATGGCGAAGAGCGTTCTCATGTGCCCGCCAGCGTTCTTTGACGTTCGCGAAATAAAGAACCCCTACATGGGTCTTCCTGTCGATCGCTTCCGCGCGCAACAGCAGTGGGAGAACCTGCGCCGGTCACTGGAGAGCGCGGGCTTGAAGGTCGAAACCATCGACCCGGTCAAAGACCTCGAAGACATGGTCTTCGCCGCCAACCAGGTCTTCGTCGGACATCACGAGAAGATCGGCAAGTTCATTGTCCCCAGCCGCATGCGCTATCAGACGCGCCAGCAGGAGGTGCCGTTCTACGTGAACTGGTTCCGCGAGCGCGGGTACAAGGTCCTCGAGTTGGATCTCCAGGGCGAGTACCTGGAGGGGCAGGGAGATCTGCTTTGGCATCCCGACCACTCCAAGATCTGGGCGGCGTACGGCTTCCGCTCCACGCGCGGTGGCGTAGCAAGGTTCGCCGCCGCGATGCAAGAGCTCGGCATCCCGGTCATTCCGCTTGAGTTAGTCGATGATCACTGCTATCACCTCGATACTTGTCTGTCTCCACTCAACCACCAAGCTGCTCTGATGTACCCGGGAGCATATTCTTCCGAGTCGCTCGAAGCGATTCGCAACGGTTGGGAGCGAATCCACGAACTTACTGCTGAGGAAGCACATCAGTTCATCGGCAACGGGATTGTGGCCAACGGACGCTACATCACACCGCACCTCACGCCACACCTGCAGGAAATTCTCGAAAAAGAAGGATTGCAGCCGACCGTCGTGGACACCTCGGAGTTCGAGAAGTCCGGCGGTAGTGCTTTCTGCATGAAGGCGTTTATCGAATGAATCGGGTGATCCCCTCCTTGACGGGTCGGCCTCCAACCCAACTTCACGCAGTGCGTTCACGACCCGGTCCCCGGAATTAACGTGAAAGCCAGCCCGGTTTCGCAGATAATGCAGTAGAAATCGGCTTGGGGACGCCATTGGATTCTGACCGCAACCAACTGCAAGAACTGCAACTGCTTGTCCGCGAACTAACCAGTCGCGTGTACCGCATCGAGCGCGCAATGGGGATCGAATCTGTTCCGGCCGCGCCGCAGCCGCAATCTCCGCCTCCGCCGGCCCCATCCATTCCAGTGCCGCAACCGCTACCCGAAACCCAGCCGATGCCCCGCATTCCGACTCAGCCTGTGTTGACCGCTCCGGCAGAAGCGGTAGCAAATCTCGAATCCCGCATAGGCTCGCACTGGCTGAATCGAATTGGCATCGCGGCGGTGCTGATCGGCGTCTCCTATTTTCTGAAATTTGCCTTTGACAACAATTGGATCGGACCAGCCGGGCGCGTGACCATAGGCTTACTAGCCGGGATCACGGTCGTTATCTGGAGCGAGCGATTCCGCAGCCGCGGCTACAAAATATTTTCCTACTCATTGAAAGCGGTGGGGGTCGGAGTTCTCTACCTCTCACTGTGGGCCGCCTTCCAGGTGTACAGCCTGATCCCGAATGGAGCGGCATCCATGGCCATGCTAGCGGTCACTTCTGCGACCGCCGTTCTTGCCCTGACCCAGGACGCGGAAATCCTCGGTGCCTTCGCGCTCGCCGGTGGCTTTATCACTCCAGTGCTGCTCTCAACTGGCCAGAACAAAGAGCTGCAGCTTTTTTCCTATCTCGTGCTGCTCGACTTCGCCACATTGGTGCTGGTTGCCCTCAAGCCTTGGCGGCGCCTGCTGCTCCTAAGCTACGTGGGAACCGTGCTGCTTTACGTCGGCTGGTACTCGAGCTTTTACGATCGCAGCCAGCTTCGCTTGACCCTGGGATTCGCAACTTTGTTCTTCGCCATCTTTGCCATCGCACCCCTGATCGCCTTACCAGCGAAAAACGAAAGAAGTCTGTTCTCGATTTTGTCCCTCCTCCTCGCACTGGTAAACGCCGGTGTGTACTTCCTTCAGGTCGAGGCAATGTATGAACAGATCGACAAGCGCGTGACAGCTTGGTTTGCCCTGGCGCTGGCTGTCGTTTACATCTTCCTTAGCCGACAAGTGCGCGTGCGGTATCGCGATCCCGCCGCAGCACAAGCGCTGCATTCCCTGCACCTCGCGCTGGCCATCGGCTTCATTACAATCGCCATCCCCATCCGCATGGACGCCCACTGGATCACGATCGGGTGGTTCGTCGAAGCCGCTGTACTGCTATGGGTAGCCGATCGCATCCATTCGGATTTTCTCAATGCATTTGCCGTTGGAGCGCTGGTGCTGGCGGTTGTGCGTCTGTTGTTCATAGACAATTTTTATTCCACCCGCCTCATTTTCAATGCACGAATGGCAACGCATGCCGTAGCCATCGCGGTGCTGGCAATCCTGGCCTGGTACGGTTCCAAGCGCAATGACGAAAGAGGGCGCACTTCCGTGGCTTTAGCCATCGTCGCTCTAAATGCATTGGCGCTTATCGCGCTCAGTCGTGAGGTTGCGGATTACTACGCGCAACAGATGGCCGGCATGCGCCCAATGCCCGGGCAGTGGAATCAGTCTGGCTGGTTGAACCTGCGTCGGGTTGAGATTTCCCGCGATTTCACTTATTCCGCTCTGTGGATGGGCTATGGCGCCATGCTTATGCTGATAGGTTTCTGGCGACGTTCCGCCTTCGTGCGTTGGCAAGCACTGCTCCTGATCGCCGTCACTATCGTAAAGGTCTTCGTCTACGATGTTTCGCAGCTTGATCGCGGATATCGCATCGTAAGTTTCATCGTGCTCGGTGTCTTACTGCTGGCCATTTCTTTCGTCTACCAGCGGGACTGGTTACAACTTGGCAAAAGGAGGAGCGCCGAGGGAGAATCGGCCAAGGCATGAAGTTTCTTTCCGCGAGTCTCCTCCTGCTAGCGCTGGCCGTTGCCGCAGATCCTGAGCCTTCAATTTCCTATTTCACCGACCTGCGCGAAGTTTCCAGCGGCGCAGCTGACCGCCAGAACTACATCATCGTCGATGAGGACATCTGGGATCACGCGCGTTCTGGTCTCAAAGATCTGCGTCTGTACGCCAGCCAGACCCAGTTGCCGTATATCCTCGTGGAGCAGCGCGGACGAACCTCCAGCGAGGAACAGCAAGCAAAGATCCTCAATTTGGGCGCTGTCAACGGCCACGCGGAGTTCGACCTGGACGTAGGCGAAATCGCGGAATACGATCGCATCCGGCTCCAACTTGATGCCAAGGATTTCGTGGTGACGGCTTCGGTCGAGGGCAGGAGCACGCTAGGGCAAGGACCGAGCACACTCCTAGGTCCTTCGAAGCTATACGACTTCTCGCGTGAAAACCTCGGGTCCAGTTCCGTTTTGAAGCTGCCGACTTCGAGCTTCCGCTACTTGCACGTCCGGCTGTCGGCGGGCATTCGTCCGCAACAGGTGAAGCGTGCGACCATCTACAACCTTCAGGAAAGCAAAGCAGCGTGGACGACTGCGGGCATCTGCCGCGTCACTGGCGAAAGACAGCGCAGCACAAACATTCAATGTGACGCACGAACCGCCGTGCCGCTTGACCGTATCTTGCTTCAGGTCAGTGCCGGACAGGTTAATTTCCGGCGCACGGTAAGCGTGACCGATGCGCAAGGCAGGCCAGTGGCGAGCGGCGAGATCAGCCGCATTAGGGTCAACCGCGGCGGAACCACGGTGATTTCAGAAAATCTAGCCGTCAGCGTTCCAGCTGAGCGTTCTGGGAGAATCACCATAAGAATCGACAATGGAGATGATCCTCCCCTGAAATTCGACGCAGTACAGCCTCAGTCGATTGAGCGCCGCCTCTATTTCGAGCCGCAAGGCAAGACCTCGCTCAAGCTGTACTATGGCGACGAAAAACTATCGGCGCCAGTGTATGATTACGCGAAATTCTTCAAAGCCGATCCGGCCGCAGTGCAAGCCCGGTTGGGAGCGGACACCCATAATCCTGCCTACACCGGCCGTCCCGATGATCGGCCCTGGTCAGAACGCCACCAAGTTGTTCTTTGGGCGGCAATGATATTGGCCGTGGCCATCCTCGCGCTACTGGCGATACGCGGGCTGGGGGCGGAGTCGCGGAGCAGCGGCTGATCACAGCGGTCCCGCGCCATTAACGCCGCTGAAATCAAGGAAGTCGGATCGGCGCACGTTCATCTCACTGCAGTGGTTCTCATAATGAGACCTGCTCGTTACGAAAGGGCCAATATCCCTCGCGGCTTCAGTCACTTGCCCATTTCGGGAATATGAATTTGACTATCCATAGCACCTGACCTTCAGCAGCACACTGAGGTATGCAAGGAATCGTCCTTCCCGGGAGGGCGGTTTAATTCACCGGGGGCGGTGCAATTTCCATTACGAGGAGCAGGGATAATGCGCAGGTTGATTGGGATCTTGTTGTTGTTCGGGTTGTTTTCATTCGCAGCGGCGGCCCAGGAATATCCCAAGGCGGAGGTCTTTGGCGGTTATCAGTACACGAACCTGGATGGTACCAGTCTGAACGGCTGGAACGCCGCCCTTAGCGGAAACCTTAACCACTGGTTTGGCGTAACCGGAGACTTCGGCGCTGCCTACAAGTCGGTGAGCGGTGCCAGTTTTAGTAACTATACCTACATGTTTGGTCCAACGCTTGCCAGCCGGCGTGGCGAAGCCCTTACACCCTTCGTCCATGCTTTGTTCGGCGGGTTCCATAGCTCAGCTTCATTTGCTGGCTTCTCCGGCACCGGAAATGGTTTCGCCATGGGGATCGGGGGAGGGTTGGACATGAAAGTCACGCCGCGCATAGTTCTGCGTGCCGGCCAATTCGACTGGATGTCCTTCCGCGCCAACGGAGGATCCTCGAACAACAATTTCCGCTATTCGGGTGGAATTGTGTTCCGCTTCAAATAGAACGGGATCGGCGGGATTCTACTAACGAACGGCCCCCCACCAGCCGTCCGGGTCGGCACCCGGTCCCGCCAACCCTATTTCTCATAATGAGTACCGGTTACAAAAGGACCACTGTACCGCTTCAGTTACTTACCGAACTGCAACCGCATGAATTTAACTAGCGCCGGTACCTTCCGGGCTCCAGCTCAGCAACCCCTGCTGCTTTTAGGTGGGCATCTCCACCCGAGAGCAGGGCATCTGTTCCAAGAGCTGGGCATCAGAGAAAAGGTGTAAATCCAAATCGAAGGAGTGCAATGATGCGAAAGTTCATGGCCCTCGGCCTGCTTACGGGACTGCTGTTGTTCGTGGGGATGGCGCAAGCCGAGCCGCGGGCCGAGGTATTTGGCGGTTATCAGTACACTCATCTGGACCCGAGCACGAATGACAATGGGTGGAACGCGGCGCTCACCGGAAACTTTAACCAATGGTTGGGCGTGACAGCCGATTTCAGTGGCGCCTACGAATCTGGCTTTAAGTTCCACACTTACACGTTCGGGCCAGTGGTGTCTGCACATTTGCCGATCGCCAAACCCTTCGTGCACGCTTTGTTTGGCGGCGCGACGGCTTCGGGTGGAGGCACCAGCACCACCGGTTTCGATATGATGCTGGGAGGTGGCCTGGATGTCGGTCATGGGCCTCTGGCCTGGCGTGTGGTTCAGGCGGACTGGATGATCACCCGCTTCTCCGGCTTCACGGACAAGAAGAATACCCGTGTCTCAACCGGAATTGTGTTGCGTTTCTAGCCGCCAAAGCCTCAAAGCAATAAGGGCGACCTCTTCGGTCGCCCTTTTTTGCAGTACTCGGTAATGTTGCTCCCGCGAATTAGCGGAGCGATTCCTCCACCTCGGAGAGCCAGCCCGGACGCTTCAGCACCTCGCGCGGCTTGGGACCATCCGCTGCGCCCACGATGCCGTCGCGCTCCATCAAGTCGATGAGGTGAGCGGCACGCCCGTATCCAATACGCAGTCGGCGCTGCAGCAGGGAAGTGGAAGCCTTGCCAAACTCCACCACCAGCCGCACCGCATCTTCGTAGAGTGGATCGTGTTCTTCCTCGCCGCCTTCGCCTTCCGCACCGGGTTCGCCAGATTGGCGTTCTTCTTTCGGCGCCTCCAGGAATTTCTCTTCGTACTCGGCCGCTCCCTGGGAGCGCCAGAACTCGACCACGGCTGCGATTTCTTTCTCCGTGACAAAGGGAGCATGCAGGCGGTGCACGCGAGCTGATCCCGCGGGCAGATAGAGCATGTCGCCGCGTCCCAGCAGGGCTTCCGCGCCGTTGGCGTCCAGAATGGTGCGCGAGTCTACCTTAGTCGCGACCCGGAAAGACATGCGTGCTGGAAAATTGGCCTTGATCAACCCCGTAATGACGTCCACCGACGGTCGCTGTGTCGCCAGCACTAAGTGAATGCCGACCGCACGCGCCATCTGCGCGAGACGTGTGACCGACTCCTCAACATTGCCCGAGTCGAGCATCATCAGATCGGCCAATTCATCAATGATGATGATGATGTAAGGCAGCGGCCGGTCTTCCGAATCGTCGCCAAACAGGCTGGGTGTGCCGTCTTCATCGAACAGCTTGTTGTACTGGTCGATATTGCGCACGCCCTTTTCGGCCAGCACCTTCAACCGCCGCTCCATCTCGCGCACGGCATTGCGCAGCGCAACTGCGGCCACTTTAGGTTCAATGATGATGGGCGTATAGAGGTGCGGCACGCCTTCATAGACGCCGAGCTCCAACCGTTTGGGATCCACGAGAACGAGCCGAACCTGGTCGGGCGTGGCCTTGTACAGGAGGGACATAATCATGGCGTTGATGGCCACGCTCTTGCCGGTTCCAGTCGATCCGGCAATCAGCAGGTGCGGCATGCCGTTGAGGTCGGCGGTAACGATGCGGCCATTGATGTCTTTGCCCAGCGCCAGCGTAAGCTTCGACTTGGAGCCGATAAACTCCGGCGACTCAAGGTTCTCTCGCAGCCAGATGATCTCGCGCTCTCGGTTTGGCACCTGTATGCCCACGGTGGACTTGCCGGCCATGCGCTCAATCAGGATGCTTTCGGCCTTTAAGGCGAGGCAGAGATCGTCCGTCAGATTGGTGATGCGGCTGTACTTGATCCCCGCCTCCGGCTTGAACTCGAAAGTCGTAACCACTGGCCCGGGATTGATCTGTGTGACCTGCCCGTGCACCTCGAACTCGGCGTATTTTTCGGTGAGCACGTGCGCCAGCAGCTTGAGCTCATCGGCATCGATGGTCTGCCGCTCATCTGGACGGTGCAACAAGCTGCTGGGCGGCAGCTTGAAGCCGCCAGCGATTCGGGGCATAGTGGTCTTCGGCTTGTGGCCGCTGTCGGCACGAGCGGTTACTTCGGGAGCGGTAAGCCCCGGCTCAGGCCGCAGCTCAGGCGGCGGCTCTGTCCTTTCCCCGCGTTCCGCCGCTGTTATCCGGTCGATGCCTGTTCTGACTGGCCCTGGCGTGCGTGCCAGTGATGAGGTGGATGCGGCCGCATCCCTGGCTGGAACCAGCTCTGCGGCCACCATCGGTCTGGCTGCGCGCCGTTTTTCCAGTTCTTTCTGCATTTGCCTTTTCGCCCGCGCCTCCTGCCAGTCTTTCCACCGATCCCACAGTGCAATAGCAAAAGCGAAGCGGGTCGGCGCCCAAACCTGCAGTGCGGCGAAGGAGAAAGCGGTCGAGAGATACAGCGCCACAGCCACGATCGTGGCGCAGACGATGTATGCACCCGCCAAGTTGAAGTAACGGATGAGGGCGTCCCCGACGATTCGTCCCAACAGGCCTTCAATCGGGATCACGCCCATCCAGCGCAGATGCCCGGGCAAGAGGGCCAGCAATGCTGGAACAAACACCACCAGCCAGATTCCACCCAGCGACTTGGCCACCGGCGACATGACCTTGCGTGAGCGGAACCAGCGCGTACCCAGCACGGCAGCAAAAACGGGAAGCAGATATGCTCCCATGCCGAAAAACTGCAGCATCAGATCGGAAACAATGGCTCCCACCAACCCGATCCAGTTGCGCGCTGCCCGTGAACCGGTCAGTACCGAAGCGCTATTGAACGAAGGATCAAGCGGCGAGTAGGAAGCCAATGCAAGGAAGAGGAGGAGCGCGGAGACGCACAAGAGGAACCCGATCAGCTCATTGAGCCGCCGATTGTTGGTCGGAGCGAAGATCCGGGAGAAGTATGTCATTGGGCGTATTTGGCACCGTGCGCAAACGACACCCCTACCCCCAGTGCCAGCACTACGCCAGAGCCAGACGATTATGCCAAGAACCGGGCAACCCTACAATCAGGGATTTGAAGGCCAGTATCCAGTTAGTTCCCGGCTCCTTCCTGCCTCAGTGTCCCCCTGTCCTCATGGTTGGTCCAGCGATCATGGTTCGTCACAGACGACTCCCTTCGACTGCGCTCTCCGGGCGCAGAATCGTTTCATCCCGCCAGTCTTGCCGCAAACAACAGCACCAACGTCCCCACGATGAGGCGGTATACGGCAAACGGTGCGAATCCGCGCTTCCGCACCCAGGCCATGAACCATGCGACAGAGGCGTACGCGACCAGGAAAGAGACGACAAACCCAATCGCCAAGATCACCCATTGCTGTGGCGTGATCTGTGACACCCCAATCGGGTTTTCACCTTTCCCCATTACCGACTTAAGCAGGGTGTACACCGTAGCCGCTAGCATGGTTGGAAAGGACACGAAGAACGAAAACTCCAAGGCCGAAGCCCGCGACATCCCGGCAATCTGCCCGGCTGCGATCGTCGACATGGATCGAGACACACCCGGGAACACCGCCGAAAGAATTTGGCATGCGCCAATCCAAATTGCCTGCCCCAGGCTCATGGCTTCCATCTGCCAGGTATGTATGCGGCTCTTCGGACCGTTCGGGGGAGCGTTCGGGCCAGCGGCTTCCGACCGCGCGTTGATCGCATCCACGATCCACATCACGATGCCGCCGATCAGCAGCGAACTTCCGATGATGTAGACACTCTCCAGGTGCTTGCCAATCACCTTGGTCAGCAGAAACGCCGGAATTGCCGTGACCACAAACGCCACGAGCGTTAGGCCAAGTGGATGTGTCAACACCGTGCGATCACCATTTTCGCCTCTGGGGAATGTCGCCAGAAATTTCGCAATCCGGCTGCGGAAGTACACTGGCAGGCACAGGATGGCGCCGAGCTGGATGACGATGGTGTACATCTTCCAGTAGCCATCCGAGAGGCTGATGTGAAACAGCGCCTCGGCAATGCGCAGATGCGCGGTGGAACTGACCGGCAGAAATTCCGTAAGGCCCTCAACGATTCCCAGCACTACGGATAGCAGGTAGTCGTTCAAGCTTCCTCCAAGGGGATGGAGAAAGTATGGCAGAAATCACTGATCGAACGGCTGGCACTATTGGTTCGCGGCTGATGCTAAACAATGCAGATTCCGCGCCGATCGAAACCGGCTCAGAATGACAAATGGAACAGGGTCGCCGTGCCCCCTCACTCCGTCGCATTCCCGTAGGTCGGGACGCCCTGCTGTAGCAAGTAGAGGAGCCGCTGGGCACGCGCTCCCCAATCAGTCTGCGAATATTGACCAGCCACTTTTTGCGCCAGCGCAATGGCCTTGCCCTTGCATTCATCAGACTTCTTCGGTTGTTCTTCTGTCTTGTAAATCTCGACCAATGCCGACCACCGCCACGCTGCGTCGTACAGCGCCTCCGGCGACGCGGGAGACTGGGGATGCTCGCTGGCATACTTCTCGTAAACCTCGGCCTCCTTCGCCGGACACTTGGAAGCGCCTTGCCAATCGCCACACAGCTTGTTGTCAATGAGGTGAAAGGTGGCCAGATCGGCCCACTTTGTCCCGGGAAATTTCTTCATCACTTCCTTCATCCAGTGGTCGTCCACCTCGCCGCGCAGGAAGGCTTCCTGCTCCCGCGCCGACGGTTTTGACATCACATCTTGCTTGTCTAGTTGCCATTTAATGTCAGCGAAGCGGTACAGCGCCTCACCCGCCAGGGGTGAATTGGGAAAGTAGTCGTAGACGCGATGGTAGAGATGCATGGCATCCTGCCCGGCCCCTCGGCGCCCGCGCCTTTGGCTGCCCTGGTCCTCGGAATCCACCGCCTCACCGTACAGGATTTTGTCGCCGCTCGGTGTGGATGCCCGCACCACTCCCTTGTCCAACATCCATCCCGTGATCGTCCGTTCTTCCGTGACATTGGCCTCGACGTGCAACCACTCCCGGCTGGTCTCCAGAATAATGACTTCGCGACCACGCTCGATCTGGCCCAGTTTGGCCGAACTCCTATCGGGCGAGATGTAGATTATCCCTGTGCGCACCATCGCGCCGCGCTTGTACTCGGCGGCGCGAGCTCCGATGGTAAACACGACAATCGCTGCTACAAGAATCAGCTTTGACTTCATGGCTTTCTAAGCAGATGTGTCTCTACCGCTCTGAACCAACTTGCCGTAGAGATGTTGCTTGCAACGTCTCATCCGCCGCGGATCTCCGCCAGCATCTGCGGTTCGATGTTTCCTCCACTGATCACGGCAACATTGATTGTAGTTTTTGGCAACTCGTCGCGGTGGAACAGAAATGCCGCCACCGCCACTGCACCGCTCGGCTCCGCCACGGTCTTCGGATCGGCCGCCAGGCGCCGCATGGCTTCGCCGATTTCATCTTCGCTCACTGTCACAATGTCGTCTACATACCGCAGGATGTGCTCGAAATTGATCGGCCCCACGCTCTGCGTGCGTAACCCATCGGCCATGGTGCGAGTGACTTGCTCAGCGCTGAACTGGATGATTTTGCCAGAGCGAAGACTGGCCTGGGCGTCCCCCGCCAGTTCCGGCTCCGCGCCGATCACCTTTACGGCAGGCTTGCTCAGCTTGATTGCCGTCGCGATACCGCTGATCATTCCTCCGCCACCCACTGGGACCAG
>WNFB01003019.1_pt1 | contig 14784 bp, 20 predicted proteins | sample 5400501 | NCBI WGS metagenome assembly WNFB01 (sample SAMN13153341, study PRJNA577476) | soil metagenome | isolation source: 200 cm saprolite under Douglas fir tree site 2 hole 1 | place: USA:California | collected 2015-04-18
AAGGAGCCGGCACCGCCGTTGAGGTGGAAGGTCAACGACCTCGCGGGGACGACCGTCCCATCGGACAGCTTGACGGTCCGCGCGACGATCAGGCTGTTCGTGCCGGGCGTGTCGTTCCCGTGGAAGAAGACGAACGATCCGTAGGGGAGCGCATTCGGCTGTGTGGCCACGAGCGTGAGCCCCGCGGCGATGACGAGGACGTCCGCCGCGAGCGCCGCGAGCGGCCAGCGCCGGCCGATCACGATGTCGATGCCGATGAGGATCAAGATGAGCGGCCACAGGCTGAGGATCGCCAGCGCCGACACCGGCCCGATGAACCCGTAGTTCGCGAGCAGGAAGACGAGACCCACGGTGATGAGGAGCAGCGGCCAGAACAGGCCGCGTCGCGGGGTCATCGCCGTGCTCGCTGCGCGAGGAGAAGCGCGCCCGCACCGACGAGGACGAGCGGCCAGACGAGATCCCAGCGCACGAAGCGGAACACGCCAACATTGGCGAGCAGGAAGACGGCGCCGAGCGCGATGAGGAAGTACCCGAAGGCCGCGCGGCGTCGCTCGGAGGCCTCCGGATCGACCGGCACGACGGGCCTCGTGATGGCGGTCCCGGACGTCGATGGATCGCCCGTGGCGGCACCCTCGACCGTGGTCGTCTTCGTTCCCGAGTCCACGAACGGCTGTGGCTGGCCGGGGAGCGGCATGAGGATGAGCAGCACCAGGTAGCCGAGGACCGCGAGGCCCGCGGTCAGGAATGCGGCGATGACGAAGAACACGCGCACGAGCGTCGGGTCCACCTGGAGGTACTCGGCGATGCCGCCGCAGACCCCACCGATGACCTTGTTCGTCGTGCTGCGCTCAAGACGCGTCGGCATATGCGTGAACCCTTCTCTCGCGGAGCTCGTGGAAGATCGCGACGCCGAGCGCCGCGAGCAGGCTGAGCGGGATCACCGGCTGTGCCGCGATCTCCGCGATCGGAACGAGGACGGTGGCCGCTGCGACGACACCCTGCAGCGCGAACATGATGGCGCGGTCCGCGATCTGCGGGCCCGAACCGAGCGCGACCGACCAGACCGCCGTGGCGGCGAGACCCGTGACCGCGGTGGCGACGAGCGCCACGGCCAGCGCACGCGGCGACGGTGCGGTCGCTTTCGCCAGTGCGGCGATCACGACCGCGTCGAAGCGCGGCGCGCGCTCGTCGCTCTCGAGCCGCAAAGAGCGGCGGAGGATCGCCTCGTCGAGCACGTCGTCACGGCGCTCGTTCATCGCGACGCCTCGAGGGTCGAGCGGAGGAGGGCGCGTCCCCGGAGGAGCTGCACGCCGACGGTCGATGACGGGCGACCCGTCACCGCGGCGATCTCCTCGACCGACAGCTCGCTGAAGTAGCGCAAGACGACTGGGACGCGGTATAGCTCCGGCAGCCCCGCGACCGCGCGACGCACGCGCTCGCGCTCCTCGCGCGCGACCGCGCTCTCGTCCGGCAGCGGCGAGCGATCGGGCATGTCCATCGCCTCGTCGGCGCCGGTGCGGCGCTGCCGATCGCGGGTGCGCTCGCGGCCGATCGAGATCGCCTCGTTCGCCGCGATGCGCAGGAGCCAGTGGCGGACCGGTCGCGACTGGTCGTAGCGCTCCCACGAACGGAATGCCTTGAGGAGCGCGCGGCTGGTGGCGTCATGCGCGGCGTCGCGGTCAGCGAGGATCCGCAGGGCGACACCGTATAGCTCGTCCTGGTGATCGCGGACCGCGTCCGCGAAGGTCACGCGCGCCGTCCGCGCGAATGCGCGTGGGAAGAGGGTCGAATAGGTCGTCTGAAGCGTCATCCTCCCTCTATACGCGGAGCGCCAGAGAGCATTACAGCGGCCAGAGCCAAAGGCTACTGAGCCTCTTCTCCGCCGCGGCCGGCACGCTCAGCACCTTCGTCCGGGCCTTCGCCCCGCGGACCAGGCGCACCGCCGACGGTGGCAGGCCGAGCGCCCGGGCCACGATCTTGACGACCGCCTCATTGGCCCGGCCCTCGGCCGGCGGCGCGGTCACGCGCACGACCAGCGCGCCGTCGCGCTCGCCGGCGATCAGGCCCGACGCCGCGCGCGGTGCCACGCGAACGGTGAACAGGATGCGGTCGCCGCTGCGCGTGAGCGCGAGCACTAGAGCGTCGTGGGCAGGAGGCGCAGGAGGATGCTGGCGATGCTCTGGATCGCGATGAGCGCGATGAACGGCGAGAAGTCGATGCCACCCATGAACGGCAGCGCGCGCCGGATCGGGGCGAGGATCGGCTCGCTCACCGCCCAGACGAACTCACCGAGCCCCCAGGGCAGGCGCATCGGCACCCACGAGAGGATGACGCGCGCGAAGATCGCGATCGTGAGCGCCAGCGCGAGCACGTTGATGAACGCCTCGAGGAAGACGATGAGCAGTGCCACCACTAGTCCTTCGGGAGATCCAACCGGTAACGCGACGGCGTGGGACCGGTCTGGCCCTGATAGCGCGAGCCGGCCCCGGGCGATCCGTACGGATTCTCCGCAGCGCTGGTGAGCGGAAAGAAGGACAGCTGGCCGATGCGCATGCCCGGATAGAGCGTGATCGGGATGGTATTCACGTTGCTGAGCTCCAGCGTGATGGCGCCGTCCCACCCCGGATCGATGAAGCCGGCCGTGCTGTGGATGAGCAGCCCGAGGCGGCCAAGGCTCGACTTCCCTTCGACCCGGGACACGAGGTCGTCGGCCAGACGCACGCGCTCGCGCGTCGAGCCGAGGACGAACTCGCCGGGATGGAGGATGAAGCGCTCGGTCTTCCCGACCTCGACGAGCTCGGTGATGTCGTCGAGCGTCTTCGCGAGGTCGATGAAGGCGTGCTTGCTCGAGCGAAAGACGCGAAAGAAGCGGTCGAGCCGGATATCGATCGACGCCGGCTGCACGCAGCTGGGATCGAACGGATCGATCCCGATGCGGCCGGACGCGACGGCGGCACGGATATCACGGTCGGACAGGACCACGACGGCGAAGTATGGGCTGGTCACGACGGGCGAGATCGAACACGGTGCGACGGAGCTCGGGCCACGTGCGCACGAGCCGCTCCGCACCGGGAAGCTTCGTCTTCGCGAAGCCCCACGTGACCTGCACCGAGCGCGCGCCCGCCGCGCGCGCCATGTCGATGTCCGCGGGCGCGTCGCCGACGACCACGCATTCGGCCGGCGCGACCGCAAGACGCTCGGCGGCGAGGAGCACGAGATCGGGCGCGGGCTTGTGTCCGGTCACCGAGTCACCGCCGAGATAGACCTCGATCTCGTCCTTGATGCGAAGCCCGCGCAGGATCCGCTCGCAGTCCGCCGCGCGCTTGCCGGTGACGGTCGCTTGGAGCAGGCCCGCGGCGTGGAACGCGTGCAGCGTCGCGCGCGCGCCGCGATACAGGCGCGTCGCGGGGACGACCTCGCGGTCGTAGACGTCGCGGTACTCGTGGCGGTAGGCCTGCGCGTCCTCGGGCGTGAGGTCGGGCCACGCAAGGCGGAAGATCTCCTCGAGCGGGAGCCCGGTCATCGCGCCGACGCGAGCGAAATCGAGCGCGGTCCCGCCGTGCGCCTCGATCACGCGATTCGCGGTATCAACGACGAAGCGGACGCTGTCGGTCAGGGTGCCATCGAGGTCCCACAGCACCGCGCGGACGCGCGGCGCGCTACTTGACTGGCTCAAACGAACAAAGTGTCGCATCGGGGGCATGACGATGTCGTCACGCAGACGGCGCGTCCGACCGTCACACTGGGGCTATGCTCCTGTTCATCGAGCGCGTGAAGGTCTCGCCGCGGATCTACATCGCGGACGGGGCCGCTGAAGAACGGGACCCGACGTGACGCCGGACACCCTCACCTGGATCACCGCTCGCGACGGAAGCATCCATGCCACGTGGCCGCCGATCATCGCGGATGGGCAGGTGACGCTCTGCGGCCGCTCCTACGACCGCTTCGATCTTCGCGTCCGCGTCCAGGCCCCCATGGGTCAGAGCCCGCCGAACGCCTGTCCGGCCTGCCGCGACGCCGCCGCGCACGTGCCGGAGACCGCGGTGCCCGAAGGCACGCCGGCGGGCACCCGCAAGGCACCGCTCTGGCCATGAAGACCGGCGTCGACGCGGGTGGCCAGGCCGACACGCAGATGCTCAACGCCTTCCAGCACGCCGGCCGTGCGATGCTCGAGGAACTGCTCCCGGCGCTTCACCACCCGAAGGAATGTCCCGACGCGATGGTCGACGGCTGGGGTGATCTGCAGGCCGGTCGCAGCGGCGCCTCGACCGTCAGGCTCCTCAGCGTCAAGTGCGCGCTCCCCGACGACAAGACCAGGGTCCTCGCGCGTCTGCGGCTCGAACGCGGTCCCGATCACGCGTGGACGGTGACCGTCTCGCTCGTCGCGGCGTCCGACGCGCGCACCGTGTGGCCACCGCCGGGACTGGAGAGCGACTGGTGGTCGGCGCAGCGCGAGCTCATCCGCGCTCATCTGAAGGAGTACCGCCACCCGCCGAAGGAGCGTCGCCCGGAGGACGCCGCCTAGCGCGCTGGCGAGCGGCGTCGGGGGCGCGACCCGCTGGCGGCGGCCGGCTCGATGGGGAGCGTGATCTGCTCCGCGAGCCTGCGGTCGCGCGCCTCCTGGCGCTTGCGCAGCAGGATCTCGAGCTCGTCGTAAAGCGATTCGGTGTCCTGAAGCCCCGAATACACGATCTTGAACCGCAGATAGCCCATCGGATCCGATTCCGCGAGGCGCTCGAGCACCATCTCGCCGATGCGCTGCGAGGCCACTTCCGACGTGCCGCTTTGCTTGATCGTCGCCTCGATGTCGTCGATGAGCTTGTCGGTCGCTTCGGGGGTCAGCGCCTTCGATGCGCCCTTCTCGATGGCCGACGCGAGCTTGCGGCGATCGAATTCCTGCCGGCTGCCGTCGCGCTTGACCACCTGGATGCGAGCCGACTCCGACCGCTCACGGGTTGTGAAACGCTCGCCGCACTTGTCGCAGGCGCGGCGGCGCCGAATCGACTGGCCATCCTCCGCCTCACGCGAGTCGACGACGCGGGTGTCCTCGTGGCCGCAGGCAGGGCAACGCACGACCACAAGATACGGGGCGGCAGGGCACTAAATCTAGTGGCGCGCTAGGGGAGCTTCGGAAATCCGGCGATCAGATCGTCGATGTAGTGCCTGACGATGAACCCAAAGAACGCCAGACAGACGAGGAACGCGAAGAGCCAGAGCAGGAACGCCAGGCGCCTGACGTGGGCGCTGTCCTCGCGGACGTCGCGCATGACCCGAGTCTAGGAGCGCTACTTGCGCCGGAGGAAGCTCGGGACCTCCAGATCGTCGGGATCGAACTTCTTCTCTTTCTCTTCGGGGCCCTTCGCGCCGACCGGAACCGGGGCAGGCGTCGCCTGCTGGACCGGACGCTCGGCGGGACGCGACTCGATCTGCCGCTTGTAGATGGGCTGCTCGATGCGGCGCAGCGGCCGCGTCTGGTCGAAGCCCGTCGCGATCACGCTGATCTTGATCTCGCTCTGCATGCGCTCATCGATCACCGCGCCGAAGATGATGTTGGCCTCGGGGTCGGCCGCGGCGTGGATGATCTCCGCCGCCTCGTTGACCTCGAACAGCGTCAGGTCGGGTCCACCGGTGATGGTGAACAGCACGCCGCGCGCGCCGTCGATGGACTGCTCGAGGAGCGGCGACATGATCGCCTGGCGCGCCGCGTCCGCGGCGCGGGTCTCGCCCGAGCCGTGGCCGATGCCCATGAGCGCGGAACCGGCGTTGGTCATGATCGTCTTCACGTCCGCGAAATCGAGGTTGATGAGGCCCGGAACGGTGATGAGGTCGCTGATGCCCTGGACGCCCTGGCGCAGCACGTCGTCGACGATGCGGAAAGCGTCGGTCATGGTGGTGCGCTTCTCGACGACCTGCAGCAGACGATCGTTGGGGATGGTGATGAGCGTGTCGACCTTGTCGACGAGATCGTTGATGCCCTGCTCCGCGAGCAGCCTGCGCTTGCTGCCCTCGAACTGGAAGGGCTTTGTCACGACGGCGACGGTGAGTGCGCCGATGTCCTTCGCGATCTCTGCGATGATCGGCGCGGCACCGGTCCCGGTACCGCCACCCATGCCGGCGGTCACGAAGACCATGTCCGCTTCCTTCAGGGCCTCGTACAGCTTCTCGGAATCGTCCTCGGCGGACTTGCGTCCGACAGAGGGGTCCGCCCCCGCGCCAAGACCCTTGGTGATCTTGTCGCCGATGCGGATCTTGTGGGGAGCGTCGGACATCAGCAGGGCCTGCGCATCGGTGTTCACGGCGATGAACTCGACGCCCATGAGCTCGGCGCGGATCATCCGGTTGACGGCATTCGATCCGCCGCCGCCGACGCCGACGACCTTTATGAGCGCGAAGTTCTCTATATCGCTTCGGAGGGGCATGGACGAGCCTCCACGTCATTCCACGCCGTTGCCCCTCCCCTGACGGCCGCAACGTGGAGTTTTCTTCAGTTGTTGGCGGAACTGTATACCAAAAACCTCGCCACGCTAGGTCTTGCGAGCGTCAGATGAAGCTCACGCGCTCGCCTATCGACGCGCGACCTACTACGGAACGAGCCCCTTGAAGATCCGAGCGATGCGTCCACCCACGCCGTCCAGGGCGCGACCCCCCGCTCGCTCGTCCTCGGCGGTCCAGTTCTTCGCTCCCCAGAGCAGCAGACCGGACGAGGCCGAGTACGGCGGCGTGGAGATCGAATCGGTGAGGCCGCCCAACCCGGCCGGGGCGAGCACGCGAGCGGACATCCCGAGCTGATCGCGCGCCGCGCGGGCCAGGCCGGTGAGCTGCGCCCCGCCGCCGGTAAGTGCCAGCCCGGCCTGGAGGCGGTTGGTGGCCCCGGCGGCCTCGAGCTCGCGCGCGACGTGGTCGAAGAGCTCCGCGGTGCGGGCCTCGATGATCTGCGCCACATGGCGGCGGGTGATCGGCCGCGGCTGGTCCTCGCCGATCGAGGTGATCTGGATGACCTCATCCGGGTCGACGTCCAGCGGCAGGGCGGTCCCCTGCTTGATCTTGAGCATCTCGGCGACCTCCGGGGTCACCCGGAGCACCAGGCCGAGGTCGCTCGTGACGCTGCGGGCGCCCATGGGGATGGTCGCGCAGTGGCTGATCGAGCCGTCCTGGAAGATGGCGACGTCGGTGGTGTCACCGCCGATGTCCAGCATCGCGATGCCGAGCTCGCGGTCCTCCTCGGAGAGGAGCGCCTCGGCCGTCGCGAGGGGCGCCAGGACGAGCTCGTCGATCTCGATCCCGGCGCGCTGCACGCACTTCGACAGGTTCTGCACGCTGGTCGAGGACGCGGTGACGATGTGCGTCTCGACCTCCAGGCGCACCGCGCTCATGCCGATCGGGTCGCGCACGCCGGCGTTCTGGTCGACCACGTATCCCCGGGGGATCACGTGGAGGATCTCGCGGGTGTTGGGGATCGAGACGGCGCGGGCGGCCTCAATCGCCCTGACGGTGTCCTCGCGCTGGACCTCGTGCTGGCGACCGGAGACGGCGACCATGCCACGGGAGTTCTGCGAGCCGATGTGGCTGCCGCTGATGCCCACGAACGCCGAGCGGACCTTGAGACCCGACAGGCGCTCGGCCGCGTCGACCGCCGCGGCGACGGACTGGACGGTGCGGTCGATGTCCACGACGACGCCCTTGCGCAGGCCGTCGGAGGGCGCCTGGCCGATCCCGATGACGTCGATGCCGCCGCTGCGGCCGCCGACCTCGCCGATGAGGACGCACACCTTCGTCGTGCCGATGTCGATCGCGACGAGGACGGTCTGGTCAGGCAAGGACACCCTCTATGACCGGTCTCTCCCTAACTGCTCCCCACCTGCGTCCGCGAGACCGCTCGGGCACTCCTAGAGGAAGTGCCGTCGTATGACAGCCACATTCTGGAATATCCGCCAGCCAAAAGCGAAGAGCGCCACGAGATAGAGGTCGATGCCCAGTCGGTCGCCCAGGAAGGTGAGGCCCGCGGCCAGCAGGAAGTTGGTGTAGAAGCCCGACAGGAAGATGCGGGTGTCGAAGTGCCCCTCGAGCTCCGCCCGGTACGCGCCGAGGAGCGAATCGAGCGCCGCGAGGATGCCGACGGCCGTGTAACGGGCCCATTCGATCGGAAGGTTGAACCGTAGCGCGAGGCCGAGCAGGACCCCGGCGAGGAGGCCGAGGAGAGGGAGAAACAATGACTACGCTCGCCTCACGCGCGGTTCGTGACCCGGATCATTGCGGACTCACCACGATGCGATCGGCGCTGCGCACGTCGACGTAGTCTAGGCGGCGCTGTGGGTTGTCCCGCAGATAGCGCCGGGCCAGCGCGAGCTTTTCGTCGAAGGCCTCCGGGCCGCCGAAGCGGATCTCCCAATTCGTCCCGAAGCGCAGGACGAGGCCGTTCGCTCCGGCGGTCATCAGCGCCTTCGGCGCGGTCGCGTCGGCCCGCAGCTCGCCGGCCGCGATCGCGGCGAGCCGCAGCGCGACCTGCACGAGTGCCGGATCGAGGCGCGCGCCGGGAGCCTGCGGCGGACGCTCGTCGAAGACGCGCAGCTGCGGGGCGGCGGTCGCGTCGGCTGAGGGGAAGAGCACGCCCTCCGCGTCGACGAACCACTCGAGGCCGTTCGACGCCACCCACCGGCCCGCGGCGTCGCGCTCCACCAGCGCGATGCGCGCGCTCGATGGCAGGAGGATCTCCACCCGCGCGTCTTTGACCGCCGGTAGCGCGCGAAGGTTCGTCCGCGCGTCGACGGCGGACGCGAGGAAGGTCGGCGTGTCGACGAGGCCGCTCTGCGCGATCGCCTGCCCGACGCGCACGTGCCGCGCGCCGGTCACCGTGACCGCCGTGACGGTCGGCGTCAATGAGACGACGAGCCACGCGACAGCCACGGCGCAGGCGATCGCGACGACGCCCGCGGCGACACGGACGGGATCCTTGATCGCGAGCGCCGGGCGCCGCCGCCTCGGCTTCGCGCGCGAGCGCGTGCTCAGCGGCGCCGCCGTCGGGCATCTTCGAGTGCCCAGTCGATGAAGCGGACCAGCAGCTGACCGAACGGGATACCCGCCGCCTTCGCAGCGCGCGGCAGAAGGCTATTCGCGGTCATGCCGGGGATGGTGTTCACCTCGAGCGCGGCCATCCGGCCGCCGTGCCAGATGAAGTCGGTGCGTGACATGCCGCGGCAGTCGAGCGCAAGGTGCGCGCGGATCGCGAGATCCTGCGCTCGTCTCGCGACGTCGGGCGGGATCCGCGCAGGCACGATCTCCTCGCTCTCGCCGGCGTCGTACTTCGCGCTGTAGTCGAAGAACTCGCGCTTTGGCACGATCTCGATCACCGGAAGCGGCGTGAGCTCATCGTTGCCGATCACCGCCACGGTGAGCTCGGTGCCCGTCAGGTACTCCTCCACCAGCGCACGGTCGTCGTAGCGAAGGGCGTCGGCGATGGCGGGGCCGAGGTCCTCCGCGCGACGCACGATGGCGGCGCCCACGCTCGAACCCGAGGCGACCGGCTTGACGAATACGGGCAGCCCGACGGCCCGCGCGTGCTCGAGCTGCGGACCAGTCGCCGCGGTCACGAAAACGCCCCGCGGCACGTCCAGGCCGGCGGCCGCGAGGACGGTCTTGGCCATGACCTTGTCCATCGCGAGCGCCGAGGCGAGGACACCCGAGCCCGTGTACGGAATGCCGAGCGTGTCCAGCAGACCCTGGATCCTCCCGTCCTCACCCCATGTGCCGTACAGCGAAATGAAGACGACATCGAGTGGCTCTGCGGAGCCAGTGATCGCCCGAGTCGCGGGAACGAGTGCCCTTGACGCGCTCTCGATCTCACCCTCGAGGCCCTTCGGTAACGCATGAGCCGGATCCGGATGACCGCCGCCTTTGAGCAACGCCTGCGCCTGTGCGCGCAGCTGCTCCGTGATGGCGGGGTTGTGCACCATGAAGGCAAGGGGGTCGAGCAGGACGACCTCGTACTTTTCGGGATCGAGACTGCGCTGGATCTGAGCGCCAGCGGCAAGGCTGATATCGCGCTCGGCCGACGCGCCACCGGTCAGTACGCCGACTCTGATCTTCTTCACGTGATGCTCCGTGTGCGCGCGCGGCGCGGGTGACGCCGCGAGTCGGGTCCTTCGCGACGCGGGAGTGGAGGGGTCCCCGCCATCAGGACTCTGTACGGCCGCGGCTCGGGCGGGGAGGCCAAACCGCAAGCGAAGGACCCCGAGCGGCGGCAGGACCCGCGCCGCGCGGGCACGAGGAGCATCACCACTCACCGACCAATTCGACCTCAGGCACGAGGTCGACGCCGAACTTGCGCTTCACCTCGGCTTGGCAGCGCGCCATCAGCGTGCGCACGTCCTCGGCGCTCGCGTCGCCGATGTTCACGATGAAGTTCGCGTGCTTCGTGCTGACCATCGCGCCGCCTTCGGTCGCGCCCTTGAGGCCAGCAGCCTCGATGAGCCGGCCGGCGTGGTCGCCGGGAGGATTGCGGAAGATCGAGCCGGTGTTCGGCTGCGCCAGCGGCTGCTTGGCCATGCGCTCGTTGGCCATCTCCTTGATGCGCTTCACCGCGGTGGCGCGATCGCCGGGCTGCCCGCGGAATCGCGCGCGCACGACGACGATGGGCGTGCCCTGGAGGGCGGAGGTCCGGTAGGCGAAGCCAAGGTCCGCGTTGGTCGCGGTCCAGGTCTTCCCATTGAGATCCATGAGCTCGGCGTCGACGAGATCGTCCTTCGTCTCCTTGCCGAACGCGCCGGCGTTCCCGTGCACCGCGCCGCCCACCGTGCCGGGCACGGTCGCCATCCACTCGAGTCCAAGGATTCCGGCGCGCGCGGCGGCTGCCGCGACGCTGGCCATCGGCGTTCCGGACGCGGCCGTGACGTTCGTCCCGTCGACCGACGTCTCGGCCCAGTCGTTGTGCAGCACGACACCCTTGATGCCCGCGTCGGCGACGAGGAGGTTGGTACCCGCGCCGAGCATGAAGACCAGGAGCTCCTTCTCGCGCGCGACGCGGATCGTCTCCACCAGGTCGCGCTCCGTCGTGACGCGCAGGTAGTACTCGGCCGGGCCGCCGATGTGCAGGCTCGTGTGCCGCGCGAGCGGCTCCGCGAGCGTGCCCCAGGCCGCCCTCTTCATACCGGCATGCGCAGCAGCTCGAGCACGCGCTCGCCGACCGGCCGAACGTCGCCCGCGCCCATCACCAGGACCGCGTCTCCTGGCCGCGCGAGCTCGGCCGCGAGCTTCGCCGCGGTCTCGCCGTCCGGCGCGTATGTGCCGCCGACGGCCACGGCCAGCTTGCGCGCGAGGCCGTGCGGATCGGCCTGCTCGCGGGCGGAGCGGAACGTCTCGACGATGACGACCGCGCGTGCCCGCTTCAGCACCACGGCGAACTCGTCGAAGAACGCGGCCAGGCGGCTGGGGGTGTGGGGCTGGAAGACGACGACCGCGCTATCGCCGAACGCGTCGAGCCCCGCGGCGATCTCCGCCGGATGGTGGGCGTAGTCGTCGATCACCCGGATCTTGCCCGCGATCCCCAGCGGTTCGAGACGGCGCTCGACGCCCGTGAATGCGGCGATCCCGTTCGAGATGACGTCGTCCATTCGGGCGTCGAGGCGCTGGGCGACGAGGACCGCGGCTGCGGCATTGAGCGCGTTGTGCCACCCGGGGACCGCGAGCGGAAACGTCCGATCGCCCAGCGTGTAGGTGCGGTTCCCCTTGTCGGCGAGGGCCGTCGTCGCCGAGGGGTGCCGACCGTACGTGACGACGGACGCGGCATGCTTCGAGGTCATCCACGCCGCGAGCTCGCGCGCGCCATTGTCATCGGCCGAGGCGATGAGCGTGCCGCCGGGCTGGATGCCGCGCGCGAACGCGCGGAACGCGTCGCGGTACGACTCGCGCGTCGGGAACAGGTCGACATGGTCGTGATCGAGCGTCGTGACGACGGCGACCTCGGGCCGCAGGGCGAGGAACGCGTTGTCGTACTCGTCGGCCTCGATCACGAAGACATCGGCGCGGCCGGCGTACGCGTTCGTCGCGACGCCGCGCAGCACGGCACCGCAGATGAGCGACGCGTCGATGCCTCCGGCGCGGAGCGCGGTCCACGTCATCGCGGTCGTCGTCGACTTGCCGTGCGTCCCCGCGATGGCCACGACACGCTTGCCCTCGGTGAGGAACTTCCACGCGTCATCGCGCTTCCACACCGCGATGCCCGCGTCGAGGGCCGCACCGACCTCGGGGTTGTCCTCCTTGTAGGCGCTCGAGCGGATGACGACCTCGGCGCCCGCGACGTTCGCCGCGTCGAAGCGCTCGTGCACGGTGGCACCGTCACGCGCCAGCGCCATCGCCAGCGGCCACGGGCCGGTGTCGGATCCGCTCACCTGATGGCCGCGCACCAGGAGGATGCGTGCGATCGCCGACATCCCCGCCCCGCCGATGCCGACGACGTGGAACTTGGTCATGCGCAGCCGCCGAGCGCGAGGACCGCCGTCGCGATCTCGCTCGCGGCATCCCGCCGACCAGCCTTGCGCGCGGCGTCGGCCATGCGCCGCAGACGCGCGGGGTCGTTGATCAGGCCGGCGACCTGCGCGGTGAGCCGTTCGGGATCCAGTTGGCTCTCGCGGATCACCACCGCGGCGCCCGACTCCACCGCGGCGCGCGCGTTCGCCTCCTGATGCCCCTCCATCGCCGCGCCGTACGGGATGAGCACCAGCGGCGTCCCGAATGCGAGCGGCTCGGCGATCGAAGATGAGCCGGCGCGCCCGACGACCAGGTCCGCGGCCGCGAGCACCGCGCCCATCTCGTCGCGCAGATAGGCGCGCGGCAGGTAGCGCGCGCGCTGGTCCTCGGGCAGCGCACGCTCGCGCGCTTCGGCCTTCGAGAAGTGCGCCTCGCCGGTGACGTGCAGCACGTAGGCGCTCTTCAGCAGGCGCGTCAGTGAACCGAAGACCGCGTCGTTCACGCGCTCGGAGCCCTGGCTTCCCCCGGTGACGACGACGAGCAGCGCATCCGTCGGCACGCCCATCGCCGCTCGCGCGGGCTCGCGCTCCCAGCGCAGCAGAGATGAGCGAATCGGTGTTCCCGTGAGCGTGCTCCGTGCCGGGAAGAACTGCCGCGCCTGATCGAAGGTCACGCCGACCTTCGTGGTGAACCGTGCGAGCATCCGGCTGGCCCGGCCGGGCATCGCATCGCCCGCCCACAGGTACACCGGCACGCGCAGCAGCCGCGCGGCGAGGACGACGGGGATCGCGATCGCGCCGCCACTCGTCACCATCGCGCTCGGACGGAACAGCGTGATGCGCACAACTGCGTCGATGAATGCGAGCGGCACGCCGACGAGAGCGCCGATGAGCGCGAGCCGCGAGTCGGGATCCCGCAGCGAGGACGTCGGCAGCGCGTGGAAGGGAATGCCCGCCTCGGGCACGACCTTACCCTCGAGCCCGCGACGACCACCGATGAAGAGGAGACGTACGTCCGGATCTTTGGCGCGGAGCGCCTCGGCGACCGCCAGCAGCGGGCTGGTATGACCGCCCGTCCCGCCCCCGACGAGCAGCAGGCGGCACGCTCGCCGTCGCGGGGCTTGCCTCGCGTCCAACGTTGAGCAGGATACCGACGGCGATGAGGCCGACGCAGAGCGACGACCCGCCGTACGAGATGAACGGCAGCGTGATGCCGGTCATCGGGACGAGGCTCGCGACGACGGCCATATTCACCCACGCCTGGAACACGAGCCAGGTCGTGATCCCCGCGGCGAGGAGCGCGCCGGTGGCGTCGCGCGCGCGGAGCGCGATGCGGATGCCGCGGTAGCCGAGGACGAAGAAGAGCACGATGACCGCGAGCGTCCCCGCGAGGCCGAGCTCGTCGCCCAGGACGGAGAAGATCGAGTCGGTGTACGGCGCGGGCAGGAAGCCGAATTTCTCGCGCCCGGCGCCGAGCCCTTCGCCGAACAGGCCACCGAGCGCCAACCCGTAGAGCGACTGGATCATCTGGAAGCCGGTCTTCTGCGGATCGCTCCACGGATCGAGGAACACCGTGAGCCGCGTGAGGCGGTACGGCTCGGCCACCGCGACCGCGGCGACCGCGACGCTCACGAGCCCGCCGACCGCGGCGAACAGACGCAGCCGCGCGCCGGCCACGAAGTACATCGTCATCGCGATCGCGACGAGGACGATCGCGGTGCCGAGGTCAGGCTCGGCAACGACGAGCGCCGCGAGGATGCCAGTCACGACGAAGAAGGGCACGAGGACCGCAGGTCTGGCGATCTCCGCGCGCCGCGCGCCGAGCCACGCCGCGAGATACACGATGAGCGCGAGCTTCGCGAGCTCCGCGGGCTGCAGCCCGACCGGTCCGGCGCGCAGCCAGCGCGCCGCGCCGCCGGCGCGCGTTCCGACGCCGGGGACCAGCACCAGCACGAGCAGCGCGACCGAGAGCGCGAGGAGCGGCAGCGCCACCGCCCGGTAGCGGTGATAGTCGACGCGCGCCGCGACGAGCATGCCGGCCAAGCCGATGACCGCCCAGACCGACTGCCACGCCAGGAAGTAGCGCGGATCGTCGAGCGTGTCGAGGGCGCGCATGCCGCTCGCGCTGAACACCATGGCGATGCCGAGCAGCGTGAGGGCGAAGACGACGATGACCAGCGCGAGGTCGTAGGTGGTCGTGCGCGGCACGTGCCTCATGCCGGCGCGCCTTCGAACATCGAGCGCACCAGCTGGGCGAAACGATCGCCGCGCTCATCGGCGGAGCTGAAGTGATCCGCGGTGCGCTGCGCGTAGTCCTCGCGCG
>WNFB01004752.1_pt1 | contig 14783 bp, 14 predicted proteins | sample 5400501 | NCBI WGS metagenome assembly WNFB01 (sample SAMN13153341, study PRJNA577476) | soil metagenome | isolation source: 200 cm saprolite under Douglas fir tree site 2 hole 1 | place: USA:California | collected 2015-04-18
TCGGCATGCGCCCGCCGAACAATATCTGCAGCCGGATGCCCCAATGGCCGAAGTTGGGAAACGAGACGATGGCGCGCCGGCCGATGCGGAGCATGTGCTCGAGCACCTGGCGCGGCTGCCGAGTGGCCTGCAGGGTCTGCGACAGGATCACGTAATCGAACGCGTCATCGGGGTAATCGACCAGATCGGTGTCGGCGTCGCCCTGGACCACCGCGAGGCCCTTGGCGACGCACTCGTTCACGCCCTCGCGCGACAGCTCGATGCCGCGGCCGTCGACCCCGCGAGTCTCGGTCAGGATGCGCAGAAGCTCGCCGTCGCCGCAGCCCACGTCGAGCACCTTCGAGCCGGGCGCCACCATCTCGGCAACGAGCAGCAGATCGACGCGGCCGCCGCCGGGGCCCAGCGCCGCGTCCGCCATGGTCAGATCGCGTTCGAGGCGGGTGAGCATGGTCTAGCGTCCGCCGGAAAGGCCGCGCGCCTTGCCGGCCGAGTCGAGGAAGCCGCGCACGATGGCGAACAGCTCGGGCTCGTCGAGCAGGAAGGCGTCATGGCCCTTGTCGGTCACGATCTCGGCGAACGAGACCCGCGCGCCGGCCGCGTTGAGGGTGTGCACGATCGCGCGCGACTCCGCGGTCGGGAACAGCCAGTCGCTGGTGAACGAAACGACGCAGAAGCGCGTCGGCGAGTCCTTGAAGGCCCGCGCCAGCATGCCGTCGTAGTCGGCGGTGAGATCGAAGTAGTCCATCGCGCGCGTGAGATAGAGATAGCAATTGGCGTCGAAGCGCTCGACGAACGAGATGCCCTGGTGGCGCAGATAGCTTTCCACCTCGAAGTCGGCGTCGAACGAGAAGGTCGGATTGGAGCGGTCCTGGAAGCGGCGGCCGAACTTGCGATGGAGCGCCGCGTCGGACAGATAGGTGATATGCGCGCCCATGCGGGCGACCGCGAGGCCGCGGCGCGGATTGGTGCCTTCCAGCAGATAGCGTCCGCCGCGCCACTCGGGATCGGCCATCACCGCCTGGCGGCCGACCTCGTGGAAGGCGATGTTCTGCGCGGAGTGCCGGGTCGACGTCGCGATCGGCAGCGCCGCGAACACGCGCTGCGGATAGCTCGCCGCCCATTGCAGCACCTGCATGCCGCCCAGCGAGCCGCCGGCGATCGCAAACAGGGACTCGATGCCGAGGTGGTCGAGCAGCATGGCCTGCGCGCGCACCATGTCGCGCACGGTGACGACCGGAAAATCCAAGCCCCACGGCCGTCCGGTTGCCGGGTTGATCGAGGACGGGCCGGTCGTTCCCATGCAGGCGCCGAGCACGTTCGGGCAGATGACGAAATAGCGCTCGGTGTCGATGGGGCGGCCGGGGCCGACCATGGTTTCCCACCAGCCGGGCTTGCCGGTCACGGGGTGAATATTGGCGACGTGCTGGTCGCCGGTCAGCGCGTGGCAGATCAGCACCGCGTTCGAGCGCGCGGCGTTGAGCGTGCCGTAGGTCTGATAGGCGATCTGGAACGGCGTGAGCTCGACGCCCGCGTCGAGATGCATCGGCTCGCCGGGGCCGAAGCGCACGACCGGCGAGTGCGGATAGTCCGCCTCGCGCGAGCGCGAGGCGATGTCCCGCACGGCAGTCAGGTTCGCCTCGGCCATCGCGCAACTCCGTCGCGGCAATGCCGCCGGTTCGAAACCACTGCCGAACCGGACGCCGAAACATGCCGCGGGCCGCTTAGGTAGGGATCGGGTGCCCAAACTGTCAACGTTTTCTTTGATTTCGCCATCCGCGCGACCTATCAAGGGCCGCCCGGCCGCGACCGGGCCGACACCGCAGTGCCATGTCCGACGTCACCCGCGCCGACCCACCCACGCTCGCCGACCTGCGTCGCGATATCGATCGCATCGACGAGGCGATGCATCGCCTGCTGATCGAGCGCGGCGAGATCATCGACCGCCTGATCGCCGTCAAGCGCACGCAGGAGTCCGGTTCCGCGTTCCGGCCCGCGCGCGAGGCCGAAATGATGCGGCGTCTGGTCGAGCGCCACCGCGGCATCCTGCCGCTCGACACCGCCGAGAGCATCTGGCGCGTGATCATCTCGACCTTCACCTACGTGCAGGCGCCGTATGCGGTGCACGCGGACCTCACGCCGGGCGACGCGGCCATGCGCGACACCGCGCGGTTCCATTTCGGTTTCACGGTGCCGTTCGTCACCCACATGGGAGCGGCGGGCGTGGTGGCCGCGGTTGCGGCCTCGAAGGGCGATCTCGGACTCGTGCCGGCAAGCGCTGTGGCCGGAGCGGGCGCCTGGTGGAACGCGCTCGAAGGCGACAGCGCGCCGAAGATCATCGCGCGCCTGCCGTTCGTCGAGCGGGCCGATCATCCGGCGGCGCTGCCGGTGTTCGTCGTCACGCGCCCGGCGCGCGATGCGATCGTCGCCGACGTCGCGACCTGGAGCATCCGCGTCGCCGGCTGGGGGCCCGCGGTGTCGCGGGCGCTTGCGCCGCTCGCCGAGGTCATCGCGGCGCCGGATCGCGCGTTCGACGGCGCGGCGTTGCTGGTCTCGATCCCCGAGGGCGAGACGCTCGAGCACGTTGCCGGCGCGCTGGTCAAGGCCGGCGCCTCGGTGCGCTCCTCGGCCCTCGTCGGAAGCCACGCGACCCGCTATACGGTCTCGTCCGACGGCGCCCGGCCGGTTCCTACCGGGCGCTGACGCGCTTCACTGGAGCGAGGTCATGTCCGCGTTGATGCGCCCCGAACCGCGCCCCGGCGTGCTTGCGATCGACGCCTACGTGCCGGGCAAGAGCGCGGCGCCCGGCGTCGCCAAGGTGTTCAAGCTGTCGTCGACGCCGCTCGGGCCGAGCCCCAAGGCGGTCGAGGCCTATCTGGCGACCGCCGCGCATCTGCATGATTACCCCGACGGCGCCGCCACCGAGCTGCGCGAGGCGATCGGACGCGCGTTCGGCCTCGATCCGGCGCGCATCGTGTGCGGGGCAGGCTCGGACGAGCTGCTCAACCTGCTCGCCCACGCATTCATCGGGCCCGGCGACGAGGCGATCCACACCACGCACGGATTCCTGGTCTATCACATCGCGACGCTCGGAGCGGGCGGCACGCCGGTGATCGCGCCGGAGACCAACTACACGGCCGACGTCGACGCCATTTTGGCGCGCGTGAGCCCGCGCACGAAGCTCATCTACCTCGCCAATCCAAACAATCCGACCGGCACCTATGTGCCGTTCGACGAGGTCAAGCGCCTGCATCGCGCGCTGCCGCCCCATGTGCTGCTCGTGCTCGACGCGGCCTATGCCGAATACGTGCGGCGCAACGACTACGAGTCGGGCATCGAGCTGGTCGCCACCTGCGACAACGTCGTGATGTGCCGGACCTTCTCCAAGATCCACGGCCTCGCGGCGCTGCGGCTCGGCTGGCTCTATGGGCCGGCGCACGTGGTCGAGGCGCTCAACCGCATCCGCGGCCCGTTCAACGTCAACCAGCCGGCGATCGCCGCCGGCGTCGCCGCGATCGGCGATGCCGCGCACGTGGAGACCTCGCGCGCCCATAACGAAAAATGGCTGGCGTGGCTGACCGCGGAGATCGGCAAGCTCGGGCTGACGGTGACGCCGAGCGCCGCCAATTTCGTGCTGATCCACTTCCCGACCGATGCCGGCCGTGCCGCCAAGGACGCCGACGCGTTCCTGACCAAACGCGGGCTGATCCTGCGTGCCGTCGGGGCCTACAAGCTGCCGAACGCGCTGCGCATGAGCGTCGGCACCGAGGAGGCGAACCGGCTGACCGTCGCGGCGCTCGCGGACTTCCTGGGGTGGGCGGCGTGACGATTGGCGAACCGATATTCGGACGGCTGGCGCTGATCGGGGTCGGCCTGATCGGGTCCTCGATCGCGCGCGCCGCGCGGGCGACCGGGGCCGTGCGGTCGATCGCGGCAACGGCGCAATCCGGCGCCACGCGCCGGCGCGTCGCCGAACTTGGCATCGCCGATCAGGTCGCCGAGACCAACGCGGCGGCGGTCGAGGGCGCCGACTTCGTCATCGTGTGCGTGCCGGTCGGCCAATGCGGTGCGGTGGCGCAGGAGATCGGCCCTCGCCTTAAGGCGGGCGCGATCGTGTCGGACGTGGGCTCGGTCAAAGGCTCGGTCGTCAAGGACATGAGCCCTCACCTGCCGGCCGGCGTCCATTTCGTGCCTGCCCATCCGGTCGCCGGTACCGAGCATTCCGGTCCCGACGCGGGCTTCGCCGAGCTGTTCGTCGATCGCTGGTGCATCCTCACTCCGCCCGACAATGCCGATCCGCGCGCGGTCGAGAAGGTCGCGGAATTCTGGCGCCGCCTCGGCTCCAACGTGGACACCATGGGGATCGAGCATCACGACCTGGTGCTCGCCATCACCAGCCACGTGCCGCACCTGATCGCCTACACGATCGTGGGCACCGCCGACGACCTGGAGACGGTGACGCGCTCGGAGGTGATGAAGTTCTCCGCCGGCGGCTTTCGCGATTTCACCCGCATCGCGGCGTCCGACCCGACCATGTGGCGCGACGTGTTCCTGCACAATCGCGATGCGGTGCTGGAAATGCTCGGCCGCTTCAACGAGGACGTGGCGGCGCTGGCGCGCGCGATCCGCTGGGGCGACGGCGAGGCGCTGTTCAACCTGTTCACGCGCACGCGGGCGATCCGGCGCGGCATCGTCCAGATCGGCCAGGATTCGCCGGCGCCGGACTTCGGCCGGCCGCATCCGAGCCTCACGCACGAGCCGCTGCCGCGCCCATATGCGGCGGACAGCGAATAGCGCGCCACGATCAATAAAATCAATAAAGCGGCGGCGTCTGCCCGAGCGGGACCGGGCCGAGGAACGCCGCGCCGTCGCTCAAGCGCAGCGGCACGGCGATGGCCGGGCGTCCCTCGAGCTGCGTGCGTTCGCCGAGCAGGCCGAGCAGGCCGGACTCGAAGCGCTCGCGCGCCGCCTCGCCGAGCGCGGGCGCGAAGCGGTCGAGTGCGCTGAGCGCGGGAGCCGCGCGATTGGGCACGCTGGCGGACGGGAGGAATTTCTGCAGTCCGCCCTGGGCCGCCACGAATTTCTCCAGACCCGCAATGGTGAGCAGGATCGTGCCGTCGAGCCGGCCGCTTCCGCTGAGACCGAGCGTGCCGGTCGCGCGCGCAACCGCCTCGCCTTGCTGGATGCGCACACTCGACAGCTCGAGCCGGCCGCCGGCCGCCTGCAGGTCCCTGAGCAGCGCCGGCAGGGCCTTGGGCGCGAAGCCGCGAAGCCCGCGCAGCACGGCGGCCACGTCGGCGTCGAGCGGCAGCGCCGCGAAAGTCCCGATCGCCGGAGCCGTGGCGCCGGTGAGTCGGATCGCCAGATCGACAACGGCATTCTCCGGCGTCGCGTCCGGGCTCGCCCGGGCATGAGCCTCGAAGCGGCTTGCGCTTGCCAGCGTGACGGCCCCACCCTCCCGCTCGCGATCGACGCGCAGGCTGTCGACGGCGATCGATATCCGCTCCGGCGCGCTTGGGCGGCCGCGCAGGCTTGCCTGAGCCACCTGCCAGGTGGCGACGAACGATTCCCGTCCGCCCGGATCGGAGATCACGAGCGGCCCGGTAACTTCGGCGATCAGCAGGCCCGGATCGTAGACCTGCGCCACGGCGACCAGATCCTTGGCCTTGACGATGAGCGGCGGCAGAGCGGCGCGCATCTCCAGGGCCGCATCGGTGCAGCGCACCTCGATGCGGAACGGATAGCCGCCGGCCGTCTGCGACCCGCAGGTGTAGACGCGGCCGAGCCGGCTCTCCTGCTCGCGCCAGCGGTCGAGCGTCGCCTGGGCGATCGAGGCCGCATAGAACCAGAAGACGGTCCACACCGCCGCCAACGCGACCACCGCCAGGAACGGCAATATCACCCAGCGAATTCGACGTGGAGCAAGGTCGGGACGGCGCATCGAGGCCTTTCGGGTCGGACTCACACTCTCTTGCTGGCGGATGGTGGCCCGAGCAAGGCAAAACGCAACGGTGCCCGGCAAGTGCGCCGGTTGCGCCGATCGGACCGGGCTGTTAGAGCATGATCCCGAAAAAGTGGACACCGGTTTTCGGAAAAGATCATGCTCCAACAATAAGACAGAGCGGGATGACGATTCGAAGAAAAGTCGTCCTGCTCTAGGCGAACCCCCGCCCCTGTCAATCCCGGTCTCTTCCGTCGCTCAAATGGACCCGAGTTTCGATCACGCCGACGAGGACCTGTGGGTGTTCGCCTATGGGTCGCTCATGTGGCGGCCCGGCTTCGACCATGCCGCGCGCGAGCCGGCGCGGCTCATCGGCGCGCACCGGGCACTGTGCGTGTGGTCGCATGTCCATCGCGGCACGCCCGAGCGGCCCGGCCTGGTGCTCGGCCTCGACCGCGGCGGGATGTGCCGCGGCATCGCGTATCTCGTCCGTGCCTCCGCCCGCGCAACGACGCTCGCCTATCTGCGCGCGCGCGAGCAGGTCACGATGGTCTACCGCGAGACCACCCGTCCGGTGCTGTTGCTTGGCCATCCCGAACAACGGGTCCAGGCCGTTTGCTTCATGGTCGACCGCAGCCATCCGCAATATGCCGGCCGGCTCGATCTTGCCGAGCAGCTGCACCACGTGCGGCAGGGACACGGCCAGTCGGGAAACAATCGCGACTACGTGCTCGCGACCGTCAAGGCGCTCGAGGCGCTCGGCTGCAGAGACCGCGATCTGCATCTGCTGGCGCAACGCCTGCACGGGATCCACGAGGTGCACGCGGACAGCGATCAGGTCAGCGCTGCGTCCCCGCCGCGATGAGCCGCGCGGTTGCGGCTTCAAGCTCGCGCTTGAGGCGCTCGAAAAATTCCGCCCGTGGCATGCCGGGCGGGATGGGATCGAGGATCTCGACCCGCACCGTGCCCGGGTGGCGCAAGAACGAGCGCCGCCCCCACACCAGCCCTGAATTGAGCGCGATCGGCAGGCACGGAGCCCCGGTCTCGGCGTAGAGCTGGGCGACGCCGAATTTGTAGGCCGGCTCGGCACCCGGCGCGCGGCGCGTGCCCTCGGGGAAGATGATGAGCTGCCGGCCGCGCGCCAGCTCGATGCGCGCCCGCTCCGTCATGCTGGCGAGCGCTTGCGATCCTGCGCCGCGACGGACCGGGATCATGCCGGCTCGCCACATGCACCAGCCGAAAACCGGAATCCACATCAGCTCGCGCTTGACGATGAAGGTCGGGTCGTCGAACAGCGTGATCAGCGCGAAGGTTTCCCAGAACGACTGGTGCTTGGACGCGACGATCAGCGCCCCGGGCGGAATCTTCTCGCGGCCGCTCCACTGCGCATCGATGCCGCAGACCGTGCGCAGCAGCCACAGATTGGTACGGCCCCAGGCCTTCGCCAACACGATGATGGCGCGGCGCGACACCGCCATCGCCGCGCATGCGATCACCAGATAGAACAGCAGGACGAGGTAGAAGAGGACGTTGAAGGCGGCTGAGCGGATCAGGATCGGCACGGCGGGACCCGGTGCAAAATGGCGGATCCGGCTCGTCGGCTCGTCGCGTGGCCCCGGCCGCCGGCGCGCGGTCAGCCGGGAACGGTTTCGAGCCGCATGCGGACCTGGGCGACGATATACTTCAGATATTCGGAAAAGAGGAGCTTTGCGGTAGCCGCGCTCGACCACCAGGCGTCGCTGCGCATCTTGTCGGTCACCACCGGAAACGGCACCAGCACGACGGTCGGCATCCGCCGCGCCAGCTCCGCCATGGTACGCGGCATGTGGTAGCTCGACGTGACGACGATGAGCGAGCGGAATCCGCGATCCTCGACCCAGCGCCTGGTTTCGACGGCGTTGCCGGAGGTGTTGACCGAGTGATCGAGGTCGACGCAGCAGGCGATCAGGCGGCCATATTCGGGGACCAGGCGGGCGATTTCGCCGGACGAGGTTGCCCGGTGCGCGCCGCTGATGAGCAGGCGCTTGGCGCGGCCGGCCGCCAGCAGTTCGACCCCGTCGGCGATCCGCGACGCGCCGCCGGTGAGCACGACGATGCCGTCGGCATTGCGGTCGAGCACGACCTCCGCGGTCGGCACATGGGCGACGAACCACAGGAAGCCGCCGGCGAAGGCGAGGATGCAGGCGAGCACCGCGACGGCCATCGCGCGCCACAGCCCGCGCATGAGCCGGACGAAGCGACTGCGCGGCGGCGTCGCGGCGCCGGCCGCGCTCGTGCCGTCTTGCCGGTTGCGTGAATCGGCGACCGCCATCGATCTCCGCTCCCGATCCATCATAGCCGAATCTGGGCGATCGGGCGGGTCGGACAAGTGGGGCGGCCGGCGCTCATTCGATCGAGCCCAAGGTGCGATAGACGGTCACGCGCGAGGTGCCGGCGGTCACCGCCGCGATCAGGGCGATCAATCCCACGATGGCGCCATAGCCTTCGGGACCGAGCGCGAAGCTGCCGAACAGGGCGGAAACCTGCTCTTCGCCCGCGGTCCCCTTGAACCAGTCGCCGAAAAGGCCGGCAAGGGCGAACAGCAGCATCGCGGCAACGCCGCCGATGACCCCGCCCTTGAGGCCGAGCAGCAGGAAATGCCGCTGGAACTGCGCGGCGATGAACGCGTCCTTGGCGCCGACGAAATGCAGCACCTCGATGACCGAGCGGTTCGCCGCCATGGCGCCGCCGGTGGCGAAGGTCACCGACAGGGTGGTGGCGGCGAGCACCAGCACCAGCAGGCCGAGGCCGATCGCCACCGCGGTGCGTCCCATGGCACGCATGCGATCGATCCAGCCGCGATGGTCGTCGAGGCTGGCACCCGGGATTTGGTCGGTGAGCGCCTTGCCGAGCGCGGCAAGATCGGGCGTCGCATCCGTGGCGATGCGCACCACGATCAGTCGCGGCACCGGCAAGTCGTCGAGTGTAAGCCCGGTGCCGAGCCACGGTTCGAGCAGCCGCGCGCTCTCCGCCCTGGAATAGGGCCGTACCCCCGCGACTCCGGCGAGGCCGGTGGCGATATCGGCGGCCTTGCTCACGTCGGCGTCGATGTTGCGGCCCGAAACCGGCTTGATCTGGATCGTCACCTCGCGCGCGACGTCCGATTGCCACTCGCTGGCGGCGGCGCGGATGAGCACGACGGCCCCGAGGGTGAGCGCGGCGAGGAACGTCATGATGGCGATCACGGCGACGAGCGCGCGTCCGGCGATCGAGTCGGCCGGGACGATCGCCCGGTCGCGCGCGGGCATTGCCGTGTCCGGCATCGCGCTCGATGCCGGGGCGGTCTCGTCATGCGGCTCGCTCGTCATCGCGGCGTCACTCATAGATGTGCATCCGGCCTTCGTGCAGCACCAGGCGCCGCGCGTCGAGCAGATCCATCAGCGCGATGTCGTGGGTGGCGATCACCACCGACGTGCCGGACTTGTTGAGCTCGATGAACAGCCGCAGCAGGCGGCGCGCCAGGACCGGATCGACGTTGCCGGTCGGCTCGTCCGCGAGCAGCAGCTGCGGGCGGGCGATGACGGCGCGCGCGATGGCGGCGCGCTGCTTCTCCCCGCCGGAGAGCACCGGCGGGCGCGCCCACGTGCGCTCGCCCAGCCCGACCCAATGCAGCAACTCTATCACCTCGTCGCGGTAGCTCGCCTCCTCGCGCCCGAGCACGCGCAACGGCAGCGCGACGTTCTCGTAGGTGCTCATGTGGTCGAGCAGGCGAAAATCCTGGAACACGATGCCGACGCGCCGCCGCAGGGTCGCCAAGGCGTCGGGGGAAAGCGTGGCAACGTCGTGGCCGAACAGGGTGATGAGGCCGCGGGTCGGCTTGAGCGACAGATAGAGCAGGCGCAGCAGCGACGTCTTGCCGGCGCCGGACGGACCGGTCAGGAACTGGAACGAGTGCGGGTCGACCCGGAAGGACAGGTCGCGCAGTACCTCCGGTCCCAGTCCGTAACGCAGGCCCACATTCTCGAATCGGACCACGCGGTCCTCCGAATCTGCTCCCGCGATGTTGTCGCGCTGCCGCGCTTAACGATGCATTAACGATATTGCCGGCCTGGTCGGCTTTGCCGGCCGGACATGGTTTCCGATCCGTTAACAAACGGCTGCTAGGTTTTGCGCGACGCCCGAACAGCGCGAACCAACGATGCTGATCGTCTGCCCATCGTGCACGACCGCCTATCGCATCGAGCTGTCGACGCTCGGGACGAGCGGCCGTTCGGTGCGGTGCGCGCGCTGCCGCCACGTGTGGTTTGCGTCGGTCATGGATGTGGCCTCCACGGCGCTGGTCATGGTGCCGCCGCATCCCCACGCCGCTCGCCCGCTCGTGCCGGCGCCGGGTTACGGCGGGGATGAGCCCGGCGACATAGGAACCCCCGGGCGGCCGGCCGCCGATTGGACGCATGCGGGACCCGCCGTTGCGGTCGAGGACGCGCCGTCGCTGGTGCCGTCGCTGGCGCAGGACAGGATCCCACCCGATTTCGCCGCGCACGCGGGCGGTCCGCATATCGAGACGCTGGCGGCCCGCCGGGCCCGTGCGGCGGACGGCGCCCGGAGCCGCCGTCCCGGAGCGTGGCGGACGCCCGGACTGCCGGCGATCATTCTTATCCTCGTGGCCGTCGTGGCCGCCCTGGTCAACTGGCGCACGATCGTGGTGCGTTATCTGCCGCAGACGGGGTCGCTGTTCTCGGCCATCGGGCTGCCGGTCAACGTGCGCGGGCTGAGCTTCGACAACGTGAAAACGTCGGTCGAAACGCGCGAGGGGGTGTCCGTGCTGGCGGTGGAAGGCACGATCGTCAACGTCGCCCGGCAGGCCGTGGAGGTGCCGCGGCTGCGCTTTGCGGTTCGCAACGGCGCCGGATACGAGGTTTACGCGTGGACCGCCGTGCCGACCCAGGCGGTGTTGGCGCCGGGCGACGCCGCGCCGTTCCGCACCCGGCTTGCCTCCCCGCCCGCCGACGGCGAGCAGGTGATCGTGCGCTTCTTCAATCGGCGCGACGCCGTATCAGATGTCAGATGACAGATGTCAGAGGACAGATGAATTCACCACATGTACCTCCGACATCTGACATCCGACATCTGACATCCGACAATGGCCCGCATCCTGATTGCCGAAGACGAAGAGGCGCTGCGGGGTTTTGTGGCGCGCGCACTTCGTCAGGACGGCCACGACGTCGTCGGCGCGCCGGACGGCGCCGCGGCGCTTGATCTGTTGGCGCGTGACGGCGGACGGTTCGACCTGCTGCTCGCCGACATCAAGATGCCGGTGATGGACGGCATTGCACTCGCGCTGGCCGCGGCGCGCGACTATCCCGATCTGATCGTGCTGTTGATGACCGGTTACGCCGACCAGCGCGAGCGCGCCCACGGCCTCGAGGCGCTGATCCACGACGTCATCGCCAAGCCGTTCACGCTCGCCGAGATCCGCGCCGCGGTCGCCGCGGCGCTGGCGGCGCGCCAGAAGGATTAGCTATCCGTACCCGCCCTCTCGGCGGCGGCAGGTGTTGAACCGGCGGCAGCCGGAGCGCGACAAATTGCGGATGCGCCAGACCGTGCTATGATCGCAGCTGTTCCCGGCGACAGGGGAGGAAGCCATGCCCCGTAGTTTTGCCGTCCCGTTCCTCGCCACCATATTTCTCGTCGCGCCGGTCGCGCTTCCGACATCGTTCGCGCCTGCGACGGCGCCCGGATTTTCCGGGTTGGCGCAGGCCGGGACAACCGTCAAGTCGAGCAAATCCAACACCAGCGACCGCATGGGCGGTGGCGGCGGCGGCTCCAAGGGCACCGCCAGGACCACCACGGTCAAGTCGAGCAAATCCAACACCAGCGACCGCATGGGCGGTGGCGGCGGCTCCAAGGGCACTGCCAGGACCACGACGGTCAAGTCGAGCAAATCGAATAGCAGCGACCGCATGGGGGGTGGGGGCGGCAGAGGCGGAGGTGCCACCTTCGGCCCAACCGGGATCGGCATCCCGGGGCGGTAAGAGGCCTCAGAAGTCCTTCAGCAGCCGCTCGATGTACTCGAGCTCGATCTGCGGGCGCAGCGGATCGGCAAAGCGCCGGCGCAGCTCCTCGAGGATGCGGCGCGCGCGCTGCACGTCGATCTCGCCCGGCACCTTCACGGTGGAGTCGTCGCCGTATTCGCGCCCGCGCAGCGGACGGCCGAGCGGATCGGTGTCCTGCTGGGCGCGCGCCGGTCCGGTGCGTCCCGGCTGCCCGGGACCCATGCCCGGGCCGGGCTGCATCTGCTGGGCGAGGTCCTGGGCGCCGCGGCGCATCGCATCGAGGGCGCGGCCCTGGGAGTCGACGGCCGAATCGGCGTTCCCGTCGCCGAGCGCCCCTTCGGCGTCGCGCATCGCCTCTTCGGCGCGGCCGAGCGCGCCATCGCCCTTCTCGCCCTGCTGACCCGGCTGTCCCTGCTGGCCGAGCTGGCCGCGCTTCTTGAGCTCCTCGAGCAGCTTCTTGAGCTGCTCACGCAGAGCCTGCTGGTTCTGCTTGAGCTCGCCCATGCCCTTCTGCTGGCCGTTCTGGTCGCCCTGTTGACCCTGTTGGCCTTGCTGACCGCGTTGGCCGCGCTGACGGTCCCCGCGCCGCATGTCCTGGCCCTGGCGGAACGTGCGGTCGCGCAGTTGCTGCTGCTGGCGGATCATGTCGCCCAGCTCGTCGAGCGCCGACATCATGTCGTCGTCATCGTCGGGCGATCCGCCGGGCTGCGCCATCTGCAGGTTCTCGAGCATCGACTGCAGTTCCTCGAGCAGGCGCCGCGCCGCGTCCTTGGCGCCGGACCGCGCCAGGTTCTCGATGCGGTCGAGCATGTTCTTGAGGTCCTGCGGACGCAGCACCCGCGTGTTGCGGTCGAGCGGGCGCGCCAATTGCTGCGGGTTCTTGCGCATTTGCTCGGCGAGCGCCTGCATGAACTTGTCGAGCGCGGCGCGCAGCTCGTCGGTGAGGCGCTTGATCTCCTCGTCGGACGCGCCGCGCTCGAGCGCCTGGCGCAACGCCTCCTCGGCCGCGCGCAGCGCCTGCTCGGCGTCCGAGATGTTGCCGTCCTCGATCGTCACCGCCATCGACCACAGCCGTCCCACCACGTCGCGCAAGGCGTCGTCGGAGCGCGCCCGATCGAGCTGCCAGTAGATCGCGCGCAGGCCGAGATAGATGCTCTTCTCCGGGGTGAAACGCTCGGGCGCGAGCGACAGGGCATCGAGCGCGGTCAGGACGAGATCGCGCGTATTGGCGTCGACCGCCAGCACGCGGCGCTGCTCGATCAGCGCCTTCGCGAGCGGCTTGATGAACATGCGCTGCGGCAGCACGAACTCGTGAGGCGGGCTCACGCCTTCCTGACCGGCTTCGTCGCGCGCCTTGAGCGTCATCACGACCTCGGCGCCGGCCCAGGGATGCTCGGTCAGGTCCTTGGTGGTCTGGCCGACGCCGTTGCGGGTGCGCGCCTGCGGGAGCACCAGGCCGAAATCGGGAGCGTCGTAGAGCGGCCGCGCCGCCGGGCCGCGCGGATTCGCATCCGGCTTGCGGGCAAAAGTCGCCTGCGCGGAGACCACGCCGTAATCGTCCTCGACCTTGTAGACGAGCTGCAGCGAGCCGCGCGCCTGCGCTTCCGGGTCCTTGACGAGCGCGATGGTCGGCGGCCGGTCGGGAATCGCGTTGAACGTCCAGGTGATGTCGTCGTCGATGACGCCGCGCAACGTTGCCGTGCCGCGCTCGTTGATGACGAAGCGGCGCTCATCGGTCCCGGCCGGCGGCGCCACCGCCGGCGCCAGCGCGTCGGCGAGACCGCCGCTCGTCACCACGTCGAGATGGGATGTGCCGGTCGCGCGGATCACCAGCGTGCTTCCGGCCGGCACGGTCTGCTGCGCAGCCGCCTGGATCGGCTCGCCGGCGCGCAGGCCGGGCAGGATCAGCGGCGGCTTGGCCGTATAGGCCGGCGGCGTCACCCAGGCGTCGATGCGGAAATTCGCCGGCATCACCACGCCGGCCCAATCGAACGCGGCGGTGACGCGCTTGATGCGCTCGCCGCCGGCGCCCACGAAGGTCGCGACCACGAGGATCACGATGAGGGCGCGCAAGGCGAGGGGATCGCGCGCGGCAAGCCGCGGAGCCGGCAGGCCGGCGCGCAGCGTGCGCACCGCGCGCAGCGCCCGCTCCACATGGGCGCGCCACAGCGCCAGCGACACCTGGTCGGCCCCGCTCGTCGCGATCTCGTCGGCGATGGTGGTGGCCGGGCGATGCTTGAGGCCGCTGCCGTGGTCGAGCCGGCGCAGCCCGTCATAGGAGGTCGGAACGCGAAACCGGAACAGCGGAACGCTGCTGACTGCCGTGAGCACCAGCAGCAGGAACAACCCGACCGCGCGGCCGATTGGCGGCAGCGCCAGCCAGACGCCGGCCCACGAAAGCGCGAGGAAGAGCCCGACGGCGGTGGCGAGCGATGCCAGCGCCGGCCACAGGCGCTCCCAGAGAATCGTCCAGTGTGCCCGCCGCAACGCCCGCGCGAGCAAGCTCTCCGCAGCCTGCTGGTCGATCGGCCGACGCCGCTCGTCCACGTTGTCGGTTAGTCGATCGGTCACCGATATCTCCGCGTCAACCGATACCTGATTTGCCGCGGTGCACCAACGGTAAAGTAAGGTAGGCCCATCCGGTTCCGGCACCACGTCATGGGGCCGTCGGATTGTGGCCGAAAGGCGTCACCAAAGCATTGAATCGCGGCCTGTTGCGCCTACAGCCAGGGCGGCAGGCGATCGAGCGCGATCAATTCATCGACATCGACGCGCGGGCGCACCAGCGCCCAGTCGGCCTCGCGCACCAG
>WNFB01003021.1_pt1 | contig 14777 bp, 15 predicted proteins | sample 5400501 | NCBI WGS metagenome assembly WNFB01 (sample SAMN13153341, study PRJNA577476) | soil metagenome | isolation source: 200 cm saprolite under Douglas fir tree site 2 hole 1 | place: USA:California | collected 2015-04-18
ACGCTCTCCGCCCCCTCAGTGATCGCTTCTACGATTGGCGCTGCACCGCTTGCCTGCACGCCGACCATGACAGGGAGCTTCTTTGTTATCCCCCACTCGCGCAGCTCCTCGAAACCCTTCCATATGGCGCTGATATTCCCGGCATTCCCGACGGGGAGGACGACGTAGTCTGGAACCCTTCGACCCAACTGCTCGTATATTTCGAAAGCCGCCGTCTTCTGCCCCTCGACACGATAGGGGTTTATCGAGTTCACGAGATAGACCCTGTCATCGACGGCAGCGACCTCCCGCACGATTCCAAGCGCCTTCTCGAAGTCCCCGTCAATCTTCAGAATCTTTGCCCCGTGGGCGGCAGCCTGAATCAGCTTGCCCGGGGCTACCTTGCCCGCGGGGAGGAGAACCACCGCCCGGAGGCCCGCCCGTGCAGCGTAGGCCGCGAGTGATGCTGAGGTGTTGCCCGTCGAGGCGCAAATCAGAGTGCGGGCGCCTGCCTCGAGGGCTCTAGTGACGGCAACCGTCATCCCTCTGTCCTTGAACGAACCGGTGGGGTTCTGCCCCTCGTTCTTGAACCGCAACGCCTTGAATTTTCTGGACTTCGCGATGAAGACGGAACGCACTAACGGGGTTCCGCCTTCTCCGAGCGTTACGTGAGGTGCCCCCCTATCGAGAGGCAGGGCCTTCGCATACCTCCAGACACCTAGCTGCTCACCCCCGGAGACAAGCCCAGCATAGGCGAGAGGTTGATCGCGAGTGAACTCGAGCAAGTCGCCGCACTTTGAGCAGGTGAAGCCGCCCGGTTCGTCAGTGTGTTTGGTCCCGCAAGATATGCAGCTGAGCGTCCACCCCCGCCTAACCCGAGACAACTCGCGCTCCCACGCCCACCTTGGTGATGAACCCCGTAGCCTCCACCCCGGCACGCCCGAAAGCGGAGAGCATCGCCCTGAGGATAGTCGGCGGAGACGTCTTCAGGGAGTCTGCCACCGCCAAGAGAGTCGGGCCGGCTCCGCTTATGCAGACCCCAGAAGCTCCACTCTGAATCGCGGCTCTCCTGACCTCGTAGAAACCTGGAATCATTCCAGCCCGCGCGGGCTCAACAATCTCATCTCGCATACCGTACCCGATGAGTTCCACATCACCACGCGCGAACCCGGAGACGATTGCCGACGCCATCGAAAGGTTATGGACGGCTGCTGAGAGCTTCGTCACGGAAGGAAGCAAAGAGCGAGCGAACTCTGTCTTTCTCTTTGGTAGGGCCACGACGGGCGTGGCGAGACACAGCTTCAGGGCGGGAGGCGGAGAGTAGCTGATTACGTGAGGTCGGTCACCGTCGTTGATCGCCACTGAGAATCCGCCGACGAGCGAGGCGGCCACATTATCATAGTGGGCGGTGCCAGAGGAGATTCTCTCCCCGAGAGCAGCATAGCGGAGCAGCTCCGTTTGACTCAGCCCGAGCTCAAAGAGCTCGCCGACTGCAAGGGCGGCCGCAACGGAAGACGCGGCACTGCTGCCCAGGCCGACTCCAACAGGGATTCCCTTCTTGAGCTCGATTCTCAGAAGCGTGCGGATCCCGCGGTCGCGGGCCATCGTGAGTGCAACGTAGCTCGCGGCGTTCTCCTCCGCCCTCACGGAGACCCCGGAAACCCCTCTGACTGTCAGAAGAGCCTCAGTCTTCGAGGATTTCTCAGCTGAGAGGGTCAGACGGTCCAGCGGTCTCTCAAGGGCAACGGCAAAGACGTCGAAGCCGGGCCCGAGATTTGCTGATGAGGCGGGCGCTACCGCGACGACCCTCCTACCTGGTCGGGTACCGCGAACCCTCGAGTTCCTCATTTGCCCAGCACGACTGATTCGTGAAGAGCCTTCACTGCCTTCTCCGAGTCCCTCGAGGCAACGACGAATGAGATGTTCAGCTCCGACGACCCCTGGGCAATCATCCTGACGTTGACTCCCGTGGCCGCCACGGCGGAGAAAACTTTGGCCGCAATTCCAGGCGTCCCCTGCATCCCCGCGCCGACGACGGCGAGGACGGAGACATCGGGCTCCACCTTCACCCCCGCGCTTATTCCGACCTGTGAGAGACCCTCCGACAGCGCGGAGGCAGCTCGCTCGAGCGATCCCTTTCTAACGACAGCGCTAATGTTGGATTCGGATACGCTTTGTGATATCATCAGGACGTTCACACCCGCCTTCCCGAGCAGCTCGAAAATCTTCGCGGCGGTGCCGGGTCTACCTACGAGGGTCTCCCCCGAAACGGTGACAATCCCCACATTGCCGACGAGTGCGACAGACTTCGCGATGGCGGAGCTCTTCCTCTCGCGGGGATTGATCAAAGTCCCGAGACGATCCGGCTTGAATCCGTTCCTTATGCGGACGGGAATCCCTGCCTTCCTAGCCGGGGCGAGCGCTAGGGGGTGCATATTCTTGGCGCCGAAGAATCCCATCTCCTCGGCCTCCGCGTAGCTGAGCTCATCTATCACCCGCGCGCTCTTCACAATCCTCGGGTCCGCCGTAAGAATCCCGTCGACGTCAGTCCAGATCCATACCTCATCCGCGGCGATGGCGTCGGCCAACAGCGTGGCGGTGTAATCGGAGCCCCCCCTTCCGAGCGTCGTCATCTCCCCCGTCTCTGAGCGAGCGATAAAACCGGCGACTACGGGAACGACGCCCTTCTTCAGGAGGGGGAGCAACTTCTCCCTAACCCCTCTCCTCGTCTTGGTTACTTCCGGGCTCGCTTCGCCGAACGAGTCGTCGGTGACGATCCCCGCGTCTCCTCCCGTGAGCGCCTCGATCGCTATTCCGGCCTGCCCCAGGCCCGCCGAGACGACGACGAGCGAGAGTCTCTCCCCAAAAGAGAGTAAGAGGTCGTTCGAACGAGGTGTAAGCTCGCGGAGGATTGAGACGCCAGATAGGGTAAGCTTGAGATCATCGAGTAACTCCTCGAGATGGTCCACAACTTCGTTGTGCGTCGCCTGGCGCAGTCCCATCTCGGTGAGTGGCCGGGAGTGGATCCCTCGGATTCTATCTATGAAGTGAATTACCTGTGTCGAATCCCAGATCTTGGCGTTGGTGGCGGCATTAAGCAGCAGGTCGGTAACATCATCCAGGGCCGAGATGACGACCACGACCTTCATCTTCTTGGATGCCTTTGAGATGACCCTCGAGACTCGGGGTATCCCTCCCGGACTCGCGAGGAGGCTCCCCCCGTACTTCATCACGACCTTCAAGCGGGGGTCAACTCCCTCCTATTGAGGCTCCGACCCTCAAGAGGTCGCGCATCACTGCGGATGACGTGGTGACCCCACCCGCAGCGGGCCCCGAGACGACCCTCTCCCCCGAGTACTTGCAGTGAAACTTAACCACGTTGCAGGCGCCGTCTATCGAAAGAGGATCCCCCCGAGGAAGCTCAAGAACTCTCACTTCGGGCCTCCGCTCAACAGAAGCCACCATCCTCACCTTCTTCCCCTCCTCCCTCAGCGCCTTGACGCGGGAGGGGGAGATACGCCTAATCCCCTCTACGATCGCGACGTCCTTCAGCGTCAGCCTTCTCTTCAGAGTGTGGTTTGCTACGATTACGATCTTCGCAGCCGAGTCGACCCCGTCGACATCAAGCCAGGGGTTGGACTCCGCGTATCCGAGCTTCTTCGCCTCCTCCAGAGCCTCCGCGAAGGAGGAGCCGTCACTCTCCATCCTTGAAAGTACAAAGTTGCTCGTCGCGTTGAGCACTCCCTCAACCTTCATGAGCGGTTCAGATACCGCACAGGCGTCGCCGAAATCCAGAATCGGGAGCCCCGCACCGACACAGGCGCTGTATCTCACCTGAACCCCCCGAGATTCAGCGGAACTCATCAGGGAGGGGTACTCGTGCGCGAGAGGCATCTTGTTTGCGGTCACTACGTGCTTGGAGGCTTTAATCGCTGACTTCAGGTGAGTCATCCCAGGTTCTGCGTCTAAAGGGTTCGCGGGGGTGAGCTCGACGAGGATGTCGGCCTCTGTATCTTCGATAATCTCGGTGGCGGGAAGAGACCTCCTTCCGACTCTTCCTGTCTCTTCCTTTCTTCGAAGTAGTTCCCGCACCTCAAGACCGTTTCTGTCGACGGCGGCACTCTTGCTGTCAACCGCGGCGACGAGATGAAAATCAATTCCGCGAGTCCTCCTGAACTCCTCCCCCCTAGCCTCCAGGCTGTCAGCGAGTGAGCGTGCAACAACCCCGAAACCGACAATGATTAGTCGGACCTCCTCAGTCAAGCAATCCCTTGCTCTGCATTAGCTCTGCGGCGAGGATCGTCGAACCGGCAGCGCCCCGTATGGTATTGTGGGAGAGAAAAGTGAGTCGAAAGGACCTGTTGTCAAGTCCCCCCCGAATCCTCCCCGCGACGACGCTCATCCCCTGAACGCTGCCTGCGTACCTGTCGAGCTTGACCTGAGGCCTATCCTCCTGGTCCATCACGATGATGGGATTCGAGGGGGCGGTCGGGAGACGTAACTCCTGTGGAAGGCCTCGGAACCCACTGAGCGCCGCTCGAATTTCATCGAGGTCGACCCTCTCCTCGGTCTCGATGTATGCGGATTCCAGGTGGCCGTCGGTCGTGGCGACCCGGTGACACATTGCGCTGACCTGAATCTTCGAGGGGCGGATGCCTCCCTTCCCGACCGAACCGAGCATCTTCGCGGGTTCCTTCTCCATCTTCTCCTCCTCGTCCTTGATGTAGGGGACCACGTTGTCGATTATGTCGAGGGACGGCACGCCCGGATAACCAGCGCCGGAGACGGCCTGCATCGTGCTCACGATTACGCGCCTCAGCGTCAGGGTATCCGCGAGTGGCTTCAGAAGAAGAGTCAGCCCGGCGGCGGTGCAGTTTGGCGTCGCGACGAGAAAACCATCCCACCTTCTCCTTCTACGCTGCCACTCGATGAGGTCGAGATGCTCTGGGTTGACCTCGGGGATGATTAGAGGGACGTCCTCCTCCATCCTGTGAGGGCTCGCATCCGTGACGACCCTGAGGCCGCGCTTGGCGAATCGAGGCTCGAGGGCGCTAGCAGCCTCGGTGGGGAGGGGTGAGAAGACCAACTCCGCGTCGATTGCTTCCGGTTTCGTTGCCTTTACCACGAGGTTGCCTACCTCCTCGCTGATGCGAAAATCTCCGTGCGACTTCAGGGCCTCCCGATACCTCTTCCCGGCGCTCTCGTGGCCCGTGACAGTCGTGACCTCGAAGAGGGGATGGTCGGAGAGCATGCTGACGTATCGCTGCCCGACCATACCGGTCGCTGCCAGTACCGCGACGCTCTTCTTGCTCAAGCCTACTCCGCGGCCAGCGGGTTCGGTCTCGACGACTAAAAACACGTATGGACGAGTCGTCCACGCGGCAGGACGGCGACCCTCGTTTCACTGTTATAATCCACCCGCTCCAGACTCTGACACCTAGATGATGCTCACCGGCGGTTTCGAGCCCCGAGAATACCAGAGAAAGATTGCAGAGACGGCTAGTGCTTCGAACACGCTCGTAGTCCTGCCGACAGGATTGGGGAAAACGATGATCGCGATACTCGTTGCCGCCTCCAGGCTCGAGAAGTTTCCGGAGGGGAAGGTGCTAGTGATGGCCCCAACCAAGCCTCTGACCCTCCAGCATTACGAGAGCTTCAAGGCCTATCTCGCCATCCCCCCGAGACACCTCGCGGTCCTGACGGGCGCGACGGGGCCGACCGAGAGGACGGAGCTCTGGGCTTCAGCGAAACTGCTCTTCGCAACGCCGCAGACTGTCTTCAACGACGTGAAGAATCGACGCGTATCGCTGAGGGAGCTCGTGCTCGCTGTCTTCGACGAAGCTCACAGGTCCGTGAGAGACTACTCCTACACCCAGCTCGCAAAACGCTATGCCGAGGAGGCCGAGCACCCCCTGATTCTCGGTCTGACCGCCTCCCCTGGTGGCTCAAGAGAGAAGGTCCAGGAGATAAAGAGGAACCTCTACATCGATAGGGTCGAATCGAGGAGCGAGGAGGACCAGGACGTCCGTCCCTACGTCGAGAGAACCGCGACCGAGGCGATCAGGGTTCCCCTCCCGGAGGAGTATCAGGAGACGATCTCGCGGATTCGCGAGATCTTCAACGAGAAGATAACGCGGCTGCGGAACGCCGGCTTCTTGAGAGGAGATAGGGTCTCGAAGAAGATGCTGCTCGAGGCGAGGATCACGATCTCGGCGAGGCTGAGGGAGGCGCAGGCGAAGGGAGGACAGAGGGGGTACATCTTCGGCTCAATAATCAACCAGGCCCAGGCCGTCGTTATACTCCATGCCCTCGAGGTGGTCGAGACTCAAGGAGCATCGACTCTCTCGAAGTACCTCGAGAGGCTGAGGGAGAAGACTGAGCGGGGGAGGGCGACGGTCTACCTGTTGAAGGACCCCCGATGGACGATAATCGAGGAGCAGGCGAAGAAGATAAGAGGAGTCGCTCATCCAAAGCTCGAGAGGCTCGTCTCGGTCATCAGAGACCAGCTCGGGAAGAAGAAGGACTCGAAGGTAATGGTCTTCACGCAGTACAGGGACACGATCGATAGCATCATCGAGAGGCTTGGTGCAGCGAACCTCGATGCGCGCCGGTTCGTCGGCCAAGCCGACAGGGCCGGAGACAAGGGGATGGACCAGCGTCTCCAGACGGAGAGGCTCGAGATGTTCAGGGAGGGCAGATTCCCCATACTGGTAAGCAGTAGCATCGGGGAGGAGGGGCTGCACGTTCCGGATGTAGACCTTGTCGTCTTCTACGAAGCGGTCCCCTCCGAAATCAGGTCCATACAGAGACGCGGAAGGACCGGGAGGACGGCGGAGGGCAGGGTCGTGATACTCCTGGCGGAAGGGACGGTCGACGAGTCGTACTACTACAGCAGCATCTTCAAGGAGAACAGGATGAGGAGGTTGGTCTCCGCTCCGGGCGAGGAAGGGAAGAAGCCTCGAAGGAGACCGACTCGCAACCCGACACTTCTTGATTTCGTCGAATGAATCTCGTTGCCCCCCGATTCATCAGACCGGAGTGCTGCCTCGGTGCGAGTCTTCAGACTAGCCCCTCGTGAGGAGGAACTCCCTGACGCGAGCCCCCTCAAGATTCAGGAGAGCGCCTCTCAGGACGCCGTCTGAATACTCGCTCCCCGGGTTCAGGCAGAGGGTCCTCCCGATCTTGACGAACCCCTTCGACTCGTGTATGTGACCGTGCAACCCCACGAGGGGCTGGTGCTTCTCGATCGAAGACCTGACGGATGCGCTGCCAGCCGAGATGATCTTCACTGCGCCAAACCCTTGCTTGACGTAACGGAATTCCTCGTCGACGGCCGGCGCCCTGTCGATCTCTGTCCCGTGGGGCGGAACGTGGAGGTTGAAGATGCTTCTGCCCGGATTCTCCAGCTGACCTGCCAGGGATTCTATCATCCTGCCTAGCTCATCGTCGGGAACCTCCCTGGGAGACTTCCAGGGGGTCGGGTTGGCGAAGCCGAGCGTTATCATCTCGTAGTCCCCTATCTCGACAACCCTGTTCTCGGGGTTGATTACAGTCGGCCCATCGTCTTTGAGGACGCCGTCTATCTCGAACCTGTCGTCGTTGCCGGGAGAGATGTAGCATTTCACCTCCGTTCCTCGGAGGCGCTCGCTGGCGAGGGAGACCCAGCCACTCAGCACGGACAACATGCACTCAGAGAATACCTTCTCGACTTTCCTCTTGTCCGCGGTCAGTTCGGTCATCTGGGCTTCGGTAGCGATGAAGCAATACTGGCCTGCGTCTCTGAGCATCTTCTGGTAGTCTCCCAGCGACTCCCTCGTTACCGTGGTCTCCTTCCCGAAGAGCGAGAAGGAGAAGGTTCCGTCATTCTTCTCAACGATCGGCACCAGAACCTTTCCCGTGATGTCCCCTCCCAGGATCAGGGTGTCCGCCTTGTAGAACTTGGCTGCGTTGATGAACTTACGGAAGCATTTCTCTGACCCGTGAAGGTCACTAACGAAGAAGACTCTTTTGCTCATGCGTTCCTCCCAACCTGTGCGGACGGGAAATCCCCTGACTCGATTCTTCGCGACTGATCTCGCGGGAGAGAGCGAGAGGAGCCCTCCCACATCAGGGCTTCACGAACCTGAAGGGGTCCCTTCCATTCGAAGAGAGGTAGGCGGCGATGTAGGTCCCGGCGCTCCAGGATTGCCCGATCTGGCCGAGGGGTTCGCCAGACTTTCCGTTCAACCATTCGTTGAAGCCGGTGCTCTCGTTTGGTCGAAAGACGCTGTTTGCCCTGGCGAGGTTTAGCAACTCCGAGGTCGCAGCGTCGTCCCCCGACCTCTGGAGGGAGACTACGTAGAAACCTCCGACGAACGGCCAGACCGCGCCGTTGTGGTAGTCGTAGGGGTCGCTCCTATGCTGCGGTGGAATCTTCTTGTTGAACTCGACGTCGAAGGCGTCGTCGCCTTCCTGGTAAGGCGGGTCGAGTACCCTTACGGGATACGGCGTGGCCAGCCCCCTGGACTTGATGGTCTGGATTACGGAGCCTCTGAGCTTCACGGGGGCGACTTCTGAAAGGACGCACAGGAGGTTCGAGAGCGTGTCGAAGTGCCTGTCGATCTTCGAGAAAGAGACGAAGTGCGCGTAATGGCCGACCTGTGGCTCTGGCGGATCTTCCTTGACTCTGGAAGCGAGGTAGGGCCAGTACTTCTCGATCTCCCTCCAATTCTCCTTCGAGGGGAGGAAGACCTCCGAAAGACGCCGACTTAGCGCCTCCTCGTCCAAGGGGAGAGGACGTTCGACTTTCTTTCCCGAGAGATCGCTGAGATGGTTTACGGCTCGCGTCGCCAACAAGAAGAGGATGTTGTTATAGAGCGTCTTTCCCGTCCTTCTTATCGCTGCGTCCATCCAGTCGGCGCCTGGGGGACTATCAATCAGCCAGGTATTGTTCGCGTCCTGATACCTGAGCCACCGGTACGCATCGAGGGCAGCGTCTAGCGGTTCTCCCAGGAGGCTCCGAGACTCGGTGTGGTGGAAGAGGTTCAGGAGACCGATTATGTACCAGCTTGAAGAGTCCGTCGCCCCCGAGAAGCCAAACTCCGCTCGCTCCTCGTCGGGATTGTAAAAGTCAGCAATCTGCCCCAGAGGCGACCTGGTCTTAGCCAGGGTATCGATGGTCTTCCTGCAGGTACCGAGGAGAAGTACATCCTCGAGCATGTTCGAGCCTAGAAATGAGATGAACGAGTCTCTCGCCCAGACTTGGTTGTAGTAGGAGGCTGAGGCCTTGATACCCCACTTCGAGGAGTTGGATTTCAAAACCTCGATGGCCCTCTCGAAAGTAGCGTCGGTCAGGTTGGTCATTACCGGCTTGCCCCTTCGATGCCCTTCGTAATCCCGGCGAAGATCTCGCCCACCTTCTTCTCCGCAAACCCTCTGAGCACGAGCGAGCCAAGCCCCGCCATCAAGCCGGTTATCTCGGCGTCCGCGACCCAGCTCACCCTCGTCGTCGTGCCGTCTCCCTCGAGGCTGAACGTGCTGATAATCTTCAGGTTGCTTCCGCTTCCCGACCCCTCGGCCAGGAGTCTAGCGCTGGAGGGCGGCACCTTGTCTGTGACTTTAAGCCGGACCTTGATACTGCTCGAGATGAGGCCGACCTTCACCTTCATCTTCGCCTCGAGGTTCTCCTTGTCGAGGACGGCGACCTCCACGGCGTCGGGGAGGGTGGTCGCGATGAAGTTGGGGTCGGTCAGCAGCTGAAAGACTCTCTCCCTCTTCGCGTTGATAGCAGTCGAACCAGTCAGGCGGAGCTGCATCTCTTCCCTCTCCTTCACCCGTAAGCCTCGAATTCCTTCCCGAGGATGCTGGAGGCGATCTTCAGCTCCATTATTTCGTCCGTACCCTCGTAAATCCTCGCGACTCTGGTGTCAACCAGATGCTTCGCGACGGGCGAGACCGTCGAATACCCGAAGCCTCCGAAGACCTGCACCGCTCTATCAGCCGAGTCGAACGCGAGCCTGGAAGAGACATACTTAGCAATCGCTGTCTGTCTGTCTGCTTCGAGGCGGAGCCCCAGGTCGGATGGGCCCTTCTCCGCCTCAGTCTTCTTCAGTGCGGCACGATACACGAGCCAACGAGAAGACTCGAGGTTCGAGGCGATGGTCGCGATGTGCCTCTGAATTAGCTGGTGTTTCCCGATCAGCTTCCCGTGCTGCACCCTGGTGGTGGCCCTCTCCTTCACCTGATTCAAGCAGTCCTCCATCACTCCCAAGCATCCCGAGGCGACCCCGAGTCGCCCGTTAAGGAGGGCAGAGTAGGCGACGTGCAGTCCTTTCCCCTCCTGCCCCAGCACGTCTTCCTTCGGAATGCGGACACCGTCGAAGGAGAGGAGCGCCGTATCCGATGTGAAGAGACCCATCTTTTCTTCGAGCTTCATGTCGACGGAGAAGCCGTCTTCCTTGCTGTCGACGATGAAGGCGGTGAGTCCTCTGGGGATTCCCTCCGGATAGGCGAAGACGATAAGGTTGCTCGCGACGGAGCCGTTGGAGATGAGATACTTCTCGCCGCTTATCGTGAATCCGCTCCCGTCCTTGGTGTACGTTGTCTTGATGGAGACGGGGTCGCTCCCGGCCTCAGGCTCTGTCAGGGCGTAGGCGAGGATGGCGTCGCCGCTGGCTGCTCTGGTGAGGTAACGCTTCTTCTGCTCCTCGTTTCCCCAATCCTGGATCGTGAGGCTCCCCAGGCATTGATGGACGTCGGTGAAGGTGATGACACCCAGACCCAATTGCCCCAGCCTCTCCATGAAGAGGGACTGAAGCAGCTGCCTCGCACCTCGCCCCCCGTACCTCTCGGAGATCGGGACCCCCATGAGGTCGTGCTTCCTCAGGACCTCCGGAACCTTGGCGTTGAACTTCCTCTCGATGTACTTCTCGAACTCAGAGACCACGAGTTCATTCGCCGCGCGGTCTGCGACCTCAAGCAGCGCGAGTTCCTTCTCCTGCAGTCCTACGAGCCGGGAGACCTCTTTCACGGAACTCTCGAATAGCGGTTCCATGCCAAAGATAGGGCCATGATCACCCGTCTTTAACTGTCGCGCACGCCAGCGGAGGCACATTTTTCTACCGGGATCGAATTCTCCCAATATGAGTTGAGAATAGAGAAGGCGGGCGACCTCATGTTCTGGACGTACTACATGATGGATTGGGAGAAGGTCAGGCAGGGCAGCTCCACCAAGCCTTGCATGCAATGCGGCATGATGATGAATACCGTCGAGACGGTCACAGATCGCAAGGGACTCGCTTACGAGGGTCTCGTGTGTCACGGCTGCAAGAGGCTTCTGTGGGTCAGGAGGGACTGGTCAGAGGACGGCTAGCCGCCCCACGAGGGACAATAACCCGATCGAGTAAACAGCATACCTGTACAGCGTCAACAGGTACACTGCATTCTGCCAATCGCTCGATTCCCTCGTCATTATGGCCAGATGGTGCATCATGAGGGTGCTCAGGCCTACGAAGATCGAGGTCGCCAGGAAGACCAGGCTGAGAGTTCCTGCCTGGATGAAGTATGAGGCCAGGAAGGGGATGGCGCCCCAAGTGACGGCGAAGGCCGTGTACGAATGGGCAAACCTTGGTTTCTCTCTCGGGTAAGCGATGGCGGCGAAAGTCTCAATCCCTACGAAGATGAGAAAGAGGGCGTTCCATCTCAAGGAGATGTAGACTCCCACCAATGCGCCCAGCGCAACGAAGGCGGCTCCGGTGTAGAGCATTCGTCGCCCTGGGACCTTGAAGTAGGGGGAGAACTTCTTCTCGCTTGTCGCGACATCGATGTAGTGCGCGCCAATGACCAGGCCGAAGAAAGAGGCTAACAGCGTGTAGAGGTAGATCTCAAGGCTGAAGCTCGGGGCGAGGGCTTGGGCGAAGGTTATCCAGCCGAGTAAGACGAAACTGAAAGGAAGTCTCAAACCGTAGAGCCAGACGTTATGTCTCCAGGGGCCAGAGAGGTCCGGCTCGACGGGAGGCTCCTCCGACAATGAAAGCCGATGCGGGTCATCAGTTATTAACGTATGCGGAGGACGCGAATCGTTTGAACCGAGGCGACGGCGGCCTCCAGTCGACCGCGCAACATCTCTTCCATGGCCTCGCCCCTTCATACGACTCGGTGCTGGAATACGTGACCCTGTATCAGGACAGGTATTGGAAGAAATTCCTTCTCGAGGAGGCAGACCTGAAGGAGGGTTTCAAAATCCTCGACCTCGCCTGCGGGACCGGCGTTCTTGAGGATTACATCACGAAGGGGGACTGCGAGGTGGTCGGTCTTGACGTGACGGAGAGGATGATCAGGATAGGCAAGGAGAAGAGAAGGAGGGCGGAGGCGAATTCCCTGGTCGTGGGGGATGCTGAAAGCGTCCCATTCGGCGACGAATCCTTTGACGTCGTACTCTCCTGTTACCTGCCCAAGTATTGCCGGACTGATCGGATGGCGGACGAGATCCAGCGTGTCCTGAAGCCGGGAGGGAGGCTCCTACTCTACGATTTCACGCGCCCGAGGGGACTCCTTGCGCCTTTTCACGCGTTCTACGTCTACGGCGTCCTGAAGCTTCTGGGGGTAATCGCGGGGCATACATCGAGAGAGCTGGAATTCACCTTCAAGAAGTTACCGGAGGTCATCCGGGAGAGTACCTGGGACCAGACGCTACCCGAGGTCATGCTCAGCCGCGGATTCCGGCGGGTCGGGAAGAGGGTGCTCTCGGGCGGCGTCGTGACCGCCTTCTGGGGGACTAAGAGCCCAACTTCTCCCTGAAGGCCTCTCCGTACCTCGGTGGCCTCGTAAGGTTCTTCGTGAGTTTCTTCTCGAAGACCTCGTCGAGGTTCGCTGTGGGGTCGATAAGACGAGAGGCGTCTAGGACGTAGAAGATCACGTCGATCAGCTCCTCGATCGTCTCGCCTCTCGGCTTGCCCTTCTTCCACGAATCTCCTGCCTCCCCGAGCTCGATGAACGCAAAGAGGAGTTTGTTTGGGATCTCCCGTGCCGTGTTCCCGAATCCTTTCGCGACTACAAGCTCTGCGACCTTCCTCTTAGCCTCCTCGAATGTTGGCACGGCTGACGCCGCCCAGTTTTGGCTTATCTAATTTGCCTCTCTTGGGAGAGACCACCTCCCGGTAGTACTTGCAGACGCCTCTCAGGGTGCACACCTCGCAGCGGGGGCCGAGGGGCTTGCATGTGGTCTGCCCGAACCTGACGAAGACGTCATTTAATTCAAGCCAGTATCGACGCGGGACTTTCTTCGTAAGCTCCTCCTCAGTCTCTTCAGGCCGCCTCGTCTCCACAAGTCCGAGCCTATTGGAGATTCTGTGCACGTGGGTATCGACGGGTATGGCCGGGATGCCGTACCCGTACACCAGGACGCAGTTTGCGGTCTTCCTTCCGACCGAGTGGAGCTTCAGTAGGTCATCGACCTTGTCGGGAACTCTGCCGTTGAACTTCTCGAGGATCTGTCTCGAGACCCTGATTATGCTCTTCGCCTTGACGTTGTAAAAACCGGCGGGCCTGATGAGATCTCTTACCTCCCCCTCGTCTGCCCCCGCCAGCTCCTTCGCGCTGCTGTAGCGGGCGAAGAGGTTCGCGACTGCCTTCGTCGTGTTCTCGTCTCGCGTTCGCTGCGAGAGTATGGTTCCGATGAGAATCCTGAACGGGTCCCCACCTTCCTGCTCCTTGAGCTGGGCGAGGGCCGTCGCGCGAGCGTCGCTCGAGTCGTAGACCATCCTTCCCATCTTGGAGAGGATGGACTCTATCCCTACTCTTCCGTGACCCAAGGCTCCCTTCTGTACCACTCGGCTACATCCTCACCGAGCTTTCTGATGTCGTAAGACGGAGAGTAACCAAGATCGGGCAAGGTGCCCTCCCCTTGTATTCTGAGGGAAGCCTTGATCTGCTCTACGGCGTAGCCGGGGAGTAAGGTCTTCCCCGTCCTGAAACCCTGTCTCTTGATCGCGGCGTGCCTCCCAGAGGCGGTGAGTATGGCAGCCGACAAATCATCGATGGTCGAGTCGAATGACTTTACCAGGTAGATTCTACCTCGAAGAGAGTTGCTCGTGGCCGACTTGTGCATCGCCTGCGCAACGTCCTTGGGGTGGCTGAAGGACATCAACTCTCCGGGAGGAAGTACGATAGCACCCGCCTCGGCCATCTTCAGTATCGGGAGTGTCACCGTGCGGTCGCGGGGACCGATGGCGCGGGAAGACCTAACAATAACGACCTTGATGCTTGGATTCTTCTCCGCAAAGTCGAGGAGCAATTTATCCGCTTCAAGCTTGGCCCTCTGATAGGGGTGGTCGGGTTGGGGCTCTGACGACTCTGATATTGTACGATTCTTTTTGAAGCCGTAGACATCGAGGGTGCTCAGGTGCACGAAGGTCATCACGCCAGCCTCCCGCGCTGCTTCGAGGAGGTTGCGAATCCCCTCCCCGTTGAGGGCTTCGTAACCCTTGGCGCCTGTGTCGGGCATCGGGGAGGCCAAGCTGTAGACCGTGTCGACCCCCTCCAGCGCCTCGTGAAGCGAATGATGGTCTAGAAGGTCGGCCTCGACTCCCTGGACCCCCGAGCTGTCCATTATCTTGAGGTGCGAGCCCGCACGGAAGGTTCCCCTTGAGATCTCCCCCTGCTTGAAGAGGTACTCGACCAGATGCCCACCCATGAAGCCCGTCGCACCGAGAAGGAGGTTCGTCATCTTACCTGACCAGCAGCAGGACGACGAGGACGATCAAGACAGCAACGATACCCAGCAGAACAGCGTTTCTCTTCCTGCGACTCGGCCTTACTTC
>WNFB01003022.1_pt1 | contig 14771 bp, 26 predicted proteins | sample 5400501 | NCBI WGS metagenome assembly WNFB01 (sample SAMN13153341, study PRJNA577476) | soil metagenome | isolation source: 200 cm saprolite under Douglas fir tree site 2 hole 1 | place: USA:California | collected 2015-04-18
ACGTAGCCTTTGCCGCGTTCCACCGTGAACTCCATCGACAGGTGCGCGTCCTTGCTGTCCAGCGTGGCCAGGTGCAGCTCGGGGTTAACGATCTCGACGTCGCTGGGGCAGTAGATGTCCGCGGCGGTAACTTCGCGCTGGCCGCTCACGTCCAGGCGCAGCATCACCGGGTCCTCTGAGAAGGACTTCACGCGGATTTTCTTGGTGTTCAGGATGAGCTCGGTGACGTCCTCTTTGACGTTCGGGATGTCCGAAAACTCGTGGTACACGCCATCGATCTTGATGGACGTGACGGCCGCGCCCGGGAGTGACGACAGCAGCACTCGCCGCAGCGCGTTGCCAAGGGTAATGCCGTAGCCCGGCTCCAGCGGCTGGACCTCGAACTTGCCGTAGGTCTCGCCGGTCTCCAGCGCCTCAATCCGAGGCAACGTGATATCAATCATCTGTTCCGTAGTTCGTTCTCGCTCTCTCCCCCCTCAGGGGCTGCTGTCTTCGTTCGGTTTGTTAAATGCGTCTCGAGTAGTGCTCAACGATGAGCTGCTCGGCCAGAATCGGCTGCGCCTCTTGGGCGCCAGGCAGGCGCACCAGCTTGCCAGACAGGTTGTTGGGTTCGACCTCAACCCAGCTGGCCACGTCGCGGCTGGCCATCTCGTCCGAAAGGTCCTTGAAGTAAGCCAGCTCCCGGCTGTTTTGCTTCACGGCCACGAGGTCACCAGGCTTGACCATCGCCGAAGGGATGGCCAGCTTGCGGCCATTCACCGTGAAGTGGCCGTGCGTCACGAGCTGGCGGGCCTTGTTGCGGTTGCTGGCGAAGCCCATGCGGTAGACAACGTTGTCCAGCCGCGACTCGAGGATCTGGATCAGCCGGTCGCCGGTGGCGCCCACGGACTTGGTGGCGTCCTCGAAATGGCGGCGGAACTGGCGCTCCAGCACGCCATAGATGCGGCGCGCCTTCTGCTTTTCGCGCAGCTGCAGGCCGTACTCCGTCGGCTTGCGCCGGCGAGTCCCCTGCATCTGGCCAGGCAGCACGTTGGGACGCCGCTCCACGGGGCATTTGGACGTCATACATTTATCGCCCTTGAGGTACAGCTTCATGCCCTCACGCCGGCACAGCTTGCACTGGGGTCCGGTATATCTAGCCAATGGTTCTCCTTAGACTCGGCGCCGCTTTGGCGGGCGGCAGCCGTTATGGGGAATAGGTGTCACATCGCTGATGGACGTCACCACCAGGCCCGCGGCCTGCAGCGAGCGGATAGCCGCTTCGCGGCCCGAGCCAGGACCCTTCACGAACACCGCCACCTCGCGCAGGCCATGCTCCATGGCCTTCTTGGCCGCGGTCTCGGCGGTGACCTGCGCGGCGTATGGCGTGCTCTTGCGGGAGCCCTTGAAGGACGACGAGCCGGCGCTGCTCCAGGCGATGACGTTGCCATGCGGATCCGTGAGCGTGACGATGGTGTTGTTGAAGGTTGATTGAATGTGCGCTTGGCCGCGAGGGACCGATTTCTTCTCGCGTTTGCGCTGGCGGGCTTGCCGCCGTGGTCGTTCGGCCATGCGTTACTTCTTAATCGCTTTCTTGTGAGCGCCAACGGTGCGGCGGGCGCCACGTTTGGTGCGCGCGTTGGTGCGCGTGCGCTGGCCGTGCACAGGCAGGCCTCGCCGGTGCCGCAGCCCCCGGTAGCAGCCGATCTCCGTCAGGCGCTTGATGTTCATCGAGACTTCGCGGCGGAGGTCGCCCTCGACTTTGTAGTCCTTGTCGATAATCTCGCGCAGGTGGTTGACCTGCTCTTCGGTCAAATCCTTGACCCGGATTCCAGGGTTCACGCGCGAGTCGTGGACGATCTGCTTGGCAGTGGACGGACCAATGCCATAGATGTATGTCAGCGCGATCTCGATGCGCTTGCTCGGGGGGACATCAACTCCGGCGATACGAGCCATATTTCAGCCTTGTTTCTGCTTGTGTTTTGGATTGGCGCAAATGATTAGTTTAACACCGCGACGCTTAATTGGCTTACATTTTTCGCACCGTTTCTTAATTGATGCTTGCACTTTCATAGACTGCTTACCAACCTCATAGTTTTGTCAAGATTTCGGGGCCGTTCTCGGTGAGAGCGACCGTATGTTCAAAATGGGCCGACCATTTGCCGTCCTGCGTCACGACGGTCCAGTTGTCCTTCAGCACCCGGACGTCGGGTGCGCCGGCGTTGACCATGGGCTCCAGGGCTAGGGCCATGCCCTGCTTGAGAAGCACGCCCCGGCCGGGGGTGCCCCAATTTGGAACCTGCGGCTCCTCATGCATCTGGCGACCGATGCCATGGCCCACGTACTCGCGCACGACCGAGTAGCCGTTCTTCTCAGCATAGCGCTGGATCGCCGCCGAAACGTCGCCCAGGCGCTTGCCTGGCAGCACCTGCTCGATTCCCTCATGCAGGCTCTGCTCCGTCACCTCCAGGAGGCGATCCATCTCAGAGGTGGTGCGGCCGACCGGCACCGTCAGCGCGGCATCGCCATGCCAGCCGCCGATGATGGCGCCGCAGTCGATGCTGATGATGTCGCCCTCCTCCAAGACACGCCGCTTGCTGGGAATGCCATGCACGACCTCGTCGTTGACCGACGTGCAGATCGAGGCCGGAAAGCCGTGATAGCCCTTGAACGACGGCGTCCCCCCGTTCTTGGTGATGTGGTCGTAAGCGATCTTGTCCAGATCGGCCGTCGACACGCCGGGCTTGACGGCCGCCTGCAGCTTATCCAAAGTCTCAGCCACCAGCCGGCCGGCGCGGCGCATGATCTCGAACTCAGGTTTCGATTTGATGGTGATCACGCCGCCGCCGGAGATTCTGGGGTCAGGCGTTTTTTGAGGGCCTCGACCAGGGCCCTTGCGACTTCCTCGATGCTCTGCTCGCCGTTGACCTCCACCAACACACCACGCCCGCGATAGTAGTTGACCACCGGCTCCGTCTGCTCGAAATAGACCTGCAGCCGCTTGCGAGCGACCTCGACCGTATCGTCGTCACGCTGGTACAGCTCACTGCCATCGATGTCGCACACGCCCGGCTGCTTGGGTGGGTTGCTCACGGCGTGGAAGCTATGGCCGGCGGCGCGGCAGATCCAGCGCCCCGCCAGGCGCCGCAGCAGCTCCTCGGTCGAGACGGCGACGAAGGGCGCGGCGTCGACGCGCTTGTTCTGCTTGGCCAGGGCTTCGTCCAGAGCGCGAGCTTGCGCCAGCGTGCGCGGAAAGCCGTCGAGGATCACGCCCCTCGCAGCTTCGGGCCTGGCCAGCCGCTCCTCGATCATGCGGATGGTGATGTCGTCGGGCACCAGCTCGCCCTTGCTCATGTAGGACTCGGCCAGCAACCCCAGCTCGCTGCCGGACTCCAGCTGTTCGCGGAACATGTCGCCGGAGGCAACGTGCGCCAGCCCCAACTTTTCGGCCAGGGGAATGCCCTGGGTGCCCTTGCCCGAGCCGGGCGCACCTAACAAGACGACGATCACTTAATGAAGCCCTGGTAGTTGCGCATCAGCATCTGGGCTTCAAGCTGCTTCATGGTGTCCAGCACCACGCCCACAACGATGAGCAAGCCGGTGCTGCTGATGGCCAGGTTTTGGATGTTCGTGGCGGTCCGGGCGAAGAACGGCAGGATGGCCACGATCCCGAGGAAGAGGGCGCCCACCAGCGTGATGCGGTTCAGCACCTTGTTCAGGTACTCGGCGGTCGGCCGGCCGGGCCGGATGCCCGGAATGAACCCGCCGTTCTTCTGCAGGTTCTCCGGCAGGTTCTGCTGTTGGAACGTGACCGCCGTGTAGAAGTAGGTGAAGGCGACGGTCAGCACGAAGTACAGCACCCAGTAGGCCAGTCCGGTCTGCGAGTTAAAGAAATTGACGACGCCGCCGGCGAAGTTGGCCACCGTGGCATTGCTCGAGGCCTGGAAATAGCTGGCGATCGTGCCCGGGAAGATCATGATCGACAGGGCAAAGATCAGCGGGATCATGCCCGCCGAGTTCACCTTCAGCGGGATATGCGTGCTCTGACCCTGATACATGCGGGTGCCGCGAATGCGCTTCGAGTACTGCACCGGAATACGCCGCTGACCCTCCTGGATGACCACGATGCCGACGATGGTGGCCAGGCCGATGATGCCGAACACCGCCAGGCCCATGATGTTGGTGCCCGATGTTCCAGACACGATCGATTGCCCGATGCCTTGCGGCAGGCGCGCGACGATGCCGGCAAAGATGATCAAGGAGATGCCGTTGCCAACGCCGTTCTCGGTGATCAGCTCGCCGATCCAGACCAGCAGCATCGTGCCGGCGGTCAGCGCCACCAGCAGGGCGAAGCTGGGCAGGAAGGTGTCCTTGTTGAACAGGTTGAAGTTGGTCAGCACGTTCGAGCGCTGCAGCAGGCTGACCTGGCCAAAGCCCTGCAGGAAGGCCAGCGGCACGGTCATGATGCGGGTGTACTGGTTGAGTTTGTTGCGGCCCATCTCGCCCTCTTTGCTGAGCGCCTCGAGCTGCGGGATGAGCGGCATCAGCAGCTGCATGATGATGGACGCGGTGATGTATGGGTAGACGCCCATGGCGGCCACCGAAAACGTCTGCAGCGCGCCGCCGGAGAATAGGTTCAGCAGGCCCAGCAGCTGGTTGTTGGCGAACAGATCGCGCAGCTTGGCCAGGTCCACTCCCGGCACCGGGATGTGCGCCACCACCCGGAAGACGAGCAGCAGGCCGATGGTGTACAGCAGCTTGCGGCGCAGATCCGGGATGCGGAACGCGTTGAGGACGTTATCGATCAACTAGCGATTTCCTCGATCGACCCGCCGGCACCCTCAATCGCCTCGCGGGCCTTGGCCGAGAACTTGTGAGCACGGACCGTCAGCTTTTTGGCCACGCTGCCACGGGCCAGCAGCTTGTACTTCTCGGATTTGGCATCCAGCAGTCCGGCGTTCTGGAGGCTCTCCGGATCGACGGTGGCGCCGTCCTCGAAGTGGGCCAGCTGGTCCAGGTTGATGGCCCGGTACATGATTTTGAAGATGTTCTTGAAACCCTTCTTGTAGGGCAGCCGCTTGACGAGGGCCAGCTGGCCGCCCTCGAAGCCGGGCTTGGTCGGGCCGCTCTTGCGCGCGCTCTGGCCTTTCTGGCCCCGGCCGGCGGTCTTGCCCCGGCCCGAGCCATGGCCACGGCCCAGGCGGCGCTTGGTTTCACGCTTAGGCGCGTGCAGGTCGTGCAGCTTCATGATTTGGTGTCCTTGCGGGCCTTGGCGGCGGCGGCTCGCTTCGGCTTGGCCGCGGCTTTCGCAGCCGGCTTGGCTGCCGCGGTTTTAGGTGCCGTCTTAGCAGCGGCTTTCGGCTTTGCAGCGCGAGCATCTAGCCCGTGCTTGAGGGGTGGCGCGGTTTCCGCGGGCGGGACGGCCGCGCCACTTTCTGGGGCCGCGGCCTTTCGGGCGCGAGGCTTCTTTTTCTCCGGCGGAGGGGCAGCTTTGGTCACAACCGCGGGTTCGGCGATCGCGGTGGCGGCTGCCGCGGCTCGGGCCTTGGCCACGGCCTTCGTCTGGCGCTTGGGTCGCGGCCGCTTCGCGGGAGCTTCGGTAGGGCCGGAGCGAAGGGTGAAGGCGGGCACCTTGGCGGGCTTCGCTTCGCCCGCCGCCGCGAGGGCGGCCAGCTGCTCCTCGGTGGCCGTTTCCACCAGCACCAGGTGGCGGACGGCGTGCAGCATGCCGCGCACGGACGGGTTGTCGTCGTGGAAGACCGTCTGGTGCAGCCTGTGCAGGCCCAGCGCGCGCACCGTAGCGCGATGGCGGGCGGGCGTGCCGATGGTGCTCCGCACCCAGGTCACGCGCAGCCTATGCTGGGATGGCATTTCGCATCTCCTCGAGCATGCGCTTGGGCACGATCTCGTCGAGCGCCTTGCCGCGGCGGACAGCCTCTTCCTCGGGTCGCTTGAGCGAGCTCAGCGCCTTCATGGTGGCCCGCACGGTGTTAGCCGGGTTGCCGCTGCCCAGTGACTTGGTCAGGATGTCCTTGATGCCGGCCGACTCCAACACGGCGCGCGTGGCGCCGCCGGCGATCACGCCGGTGCCAGGCCGAGCCGGCTTGAGCATCACGCGCGCGGCGCCAAAGTTGACGGTCACCATGTGAGGGATGGTCTGGCCGATCATCGGCACCTCGATCATCGCCTTCTTGGCGGCCTCTACGGCCTTGGCGATGGCGGCGGGAACCTCGTTGGCCTTGCCGATGCCAGCACCGACGTGGCCCTCACCGTCGCCCACGGCGACGATCGCCCGGAAGCTGAAGCGCCGCCCGCCCTTGACCACCTTGGCCACGCGCGCCACCTGCACCACGCGCTCCTCGATCTTCGCTTGGTTGGCATCTAGCCGTGCCATCAGAACTGCAGTCCTCCCTCGCGGGCGGCCTCGGCCAGCGCCTTGACGCGCCCGTGATACAGATATCCGCCGCGGTCGAATACGATCTGGTTAATGCCGGCGGCCTTGGCGCGTTTGGCAATCAAGCTGCCAACGGCCTTGGCGTGGGCGGTCTTGTCGCCTTTGGCGGCGCCTTTGCCGTCGGGGTCGATGTCCGACGCGGCCACCATCGTGCGGCGGTTCTGGTCGTCGATCAGCTGTGCGTAGATGTGGGCGCTGCTGCGAAACACAGCCAGCCGCGGGCGCTCGGGCGAGCCCTCAATGCGGGCCCGAACGCGGGCGTGCTTGCGGCGCCGGACCTCGCGCACGTCATTCTGCTTGTACATTTAGGCCTTCTTGCCTCCCACCTTGCCGGCCTTGCCAGCCTTGCGGCGGATGTACTCGCCCAGGTAGCGCACGCCCTTGCCCTTGTACGGCTCGGGCGGCCGCAGCAGGCGGATGCGCGAGGCAACCTCGCCCACCCGCTGCTTGTCTGCGCCGGACACGATGATGCGGGCCACACGGCCTGGCGCTGGCGGCTCGACCTGGAACTTGACGCCTGCCTCGGGCGCGACCTCCACCGGATGGGAGAAGCCGAGCGACAGGACCAGCTTTTCGCCTTGAAGGTTGGCGCGGTACCCCACACCTTCGATCTCGAGCGTCTTCTCGAAGCCGGCCGATACGCCCGTAACCATGTTGTTGACTAGCGTGCGGGTGAGCCCCCACAACGCATGCGTGCGGCCTGACTCGTCCTTGGGATTGACGGTGATGGTGCCGTCGTCGCGGACCAGCTCGATCTCAGGCGCAATGGTCATCGACAGCTGGCCTTTGGGCCCCTCGACCGATAGCTGCTGGCCGTTCAGATCGACTGTCACGCCAGAAGGCACCGTCACCGGCATCTTGCCAATTCGCGACATAGCTACCAGACCTCGCAGATAAGCTCGCCGCCCAGGTTCCGCTTGTAGGCCTCTTTGCCGCTCATCAGCCCCTTGGGCGTCGACATGATGACCAGGCCCATGCCGCCCAGCACCATGGGGATGCCGTCGCGCTTGGTGTAGCGGCGCAGGCCCGGCTTGCTCAGGCGCTTAATCGTGCTGACCACCGGCTGACGCTCGGTGGTGTACTTGAGCGCGATGCGCAGCGTGGGCTGAGGTACGTCCCTGGTGACCTCGAAGTCCTTGATATAGCCCTCATCCTTGAGGATTTTGGCGATGCCGACTTTCATCTTGGAAGACGGCATCTCGACCTGCGTATGGCGCGCCTGAATGCCGTTCCGGATACGTGTCAGCATGTCCGCGATCGGATCGCTGATGTTCATCCTGTGTTCTTACCTACCAGCTTGATTTCACGATGCCCGGCAGCTCGCCGCGCGAGGCACGTTCGCGGAAGCAGATGCGGCACATGCCGAACTTCCGCATGAAGGACCGCGGACGGCCGCACAAGAAGCAGCGGTTGTGCTGCTGCACCTTGAACTTCGGCGGCCGGTTGGCCTTCTCGATCATGCATTTCTTTGCCATGGAATCTCCTTAAGCCGACCTAAACGGCATGCCCAGCAGCTGCAGCAGCCGGCGGCCTTCCTCATCAGTTCGCGCGGAGGTGACGATGGATATCTCCATCCCCCGCAGCTTGTCGATCTTGTCGTACTCGACCTCGGGGAAAATGAGCTGCTCGCGCACGCCAAGGCTATAGTTGCCGCGCCCGTCGAAGGCGATGCGCGACACACCCTGGAAGTCGCGCACGCGCGGCAGAGCGGCGTTCATCACCCGGTCCAGGAACTCGTACATGCGGTTGCCGCGCAGCGTCACCATTACGCCAATCGAGTCACCCTGGCGGATCTTGAACTGGTTGATGGACTTCTTGGCCTTGGTGATTACCGGCTTCTGGCCGGCAATGGTGGTCAGGTCGGCCGCCGCTGCGTCCAGCGCCTTGGCGTTCTGCCGCGCCTCGCCCACGCCGATGTTGACCACCACCTTGTGCAGCTTCGGCACCTGCATCACGTTGTCGTACTCGAATTCCTTCCGCAGGGTGGGAATGACGTCCTTCTCGTAACGCTCTTTCAATCGCGGAGCAGCCATGTCACACCTTGTCCATTGCTTCGCCGCAGTGCTTGCAGATGCGAGCTTTCTTGCCGTCCGCCGTCACGCCGGTGCGGACTCGCGTCGGCTTGTCGCAGCTGGGGCAAACGGGCATGACCTTGGAGATGAACAACGGCGCGTTCTTCTCGACGATGCCGGCTTGCATGACGCGCGGATTGGGCTTGGTGTGGCGTTTGACGATGTTCACGCCGGCCACGATCACGCGGTCCTCGCGATGCTGCTCGCGCACCACCCGCTCGACCTTGCCGCGCTTGCCCTTGTCTTTACCCGAAAGCACGTACACGGTGTCGTCCTTCTTGACGCGTGCCAGGGCCATCACAGCACCTCCGGAGCGAGCGACACGATTTTCATGAAGTTGCGCTCCCGCAACTCACGGGCGACGGGGCCAAAGATGCGCGTGCCACGTGGGTTGTTCTGCGGGTTGATGAGCACCGCGGCGTTGTCGTCGAAGCGGATGTAGGAGCCATCCTGACGGCGGTACTCCTTGTTCTGCCGCACGATCACGGCGCGCACAACCTCGCCCTTCTTGGCGCCGCCGCCGGGTGTGGCCTGCTTGACGGTGCCGACCACGACGTCGCCCACGCCACCGTACTTGCGGTGGGAGCCACCGAGCACGCGGATCACCAGGATCTCCTTGGCGCCACTGTTATCGGCGACGCGAAGGCGGGATTCCTGCTGGATCATGCGCCCGTGACCTCCTCGACGGCGGTGGCCTCCTGCGCCTCGGCTGGGCTCTCGCGCTCCAGCGCCGCGGCCACAGGCTTGCGCTCCAGCACGTCGACGCCAGCGGTGGCGATTTCTTCTACCGGCTGGGCCTGCTGCTTGCGCTCCATGACCTCGAGCAGGCGCCAGGTTTTCAGCTTGCTGATTGGCCGCGACTCGACGATGCGCACCAGGTCGCCAATGCGTGCCTGGCTCTTCTCGTCATGCGCCATGAATTTGGTGGTGCGGCGGAGCAGCTTCTTGTAGAGCGGATGCGTCTTCGTGGTCTTCACGGCGACCACGACCGTCTTCTCCATCTTGTCGCTGACCACGCGTCCCACGCGGGTCTTTCGGTTCTTCTCTGCCATGCTTAAACCCTCACCCTAGCCCTCTCCCGCTGGGAGAGGGGATTCGGCCTGCTCCGCCCTGACGCCCATCAGGCGGGCGATATTGCGGCGCACCTCGCGGATGCGGCGATAGTTCTGCAGCTGTCGGGTCGACAGCTGAAAGCGCAGGTTGAACAGCTCCTGGTGAGCGCTGTCCAGCTCCTTCTGCTGCTCCTCGGGGCTCATCTCACGGATGTCCTTAGCTTTCAGCCCGGGCACCTTCTTCTTCCCTGGTCACGAACTTGGTCTTGAACGGCAGCTTGTGGCCCGCCAGGCGCATGGCCTCGCGGCCCTCGTCGAGCGGTACTCCAGCAAGCTCGAAGATCACGCGGCCCGGTTTAATGACGGCCACCCAGTGGTCGGGGGCGCCTTTGCCGGAGCCCATGCGCGTCTCGGCCGGCTTGGACGTCACCGGCTTATCCGGAAAGACGCGGATCCAGACCTGGCCGCCGCGCTTGACGTGGTGGGTGATCACGCGCCGGGCGGCCTCGATCTGCCGGCTGGTGAGCCAGGCGCATTCCAACGCTTGGATGCCGCAGTCGCCGAAGGCCACGGTGCTGCCGCGGTAGGCCAGGCCACGGCGCTTGCCGCGGTGCTGCTTGCGATGCTTGACTCTGGATGGCAGGAGCATCAGGAGCCCTCACCTAGCCTCTCCCACCGCGGTGGGAGAGGAACAATGACCGTCACGCCTACTCCTCCTCTTCCTCGCCGAACTCGGCAAAGAGGCTCTCGTCGATCTCGGGCTCGGCCTCTTCGCCGGGCTCCACGTACTCTTCCTCTTCGTAGTACGGCTCGTAGGCCGGCTCCTCGTACTCGACGCCCTCTTCGCCCAGCGGCACCAGGCGCTCCTCCGGCGGGCGCACGCGGATCTTCTGTTTGCCGATGATGTCGCCCTTGTAGATCCAGACCTTGACCCCAATGCGCCCGTAGGTGGTGTGCGCTTCGGCGGTGCCGTAATCAATGTCGGCGCGCAGGGTGTGCAGCGGCACCTTGCCGGACACCTCGCGCTCGCGGCGCGACATCTCGGCGCCACCCAACCGGCCGGCGACGACCACTTTGATGCCTTTGGCCCCAAAGCGCATGGTGCGCTGGATGGCCTGCTTCACGGCGCGGCGGAAGGCGATGCGCTTCTGCAGCGACTCGGCGATGTTGCGGGCTACCAGCTCGGCGTCCAGCTCCGGCCGGCCAATCTCGACGATGTTCAGGCGCACGTCGCGGCCGACCTGGCGCTTCAGATCTTGGCGCAGGGCTTCGACGGCAGAGCCGCTCTTGCCGATGACGATGCCCGGCTTGGCGGTATGGATCGTCACCGACACCTGGTTGCCGCCCGATCGCTCGATCTCAATCTGCGACACGCCGGCGTTGCGCAACCGCTGCTTAAGCTGCTGCCGCAGGCGAATGTCCTCCTGCAGCAGCCGCGTGTACTCCTTATCGGAATACCAGCGCGACGACCAGGTTCGAATGATGCCGGTGCGAAGCCCGATCGGATTTACCTTATGACCCAAGACTTACCTCTCATCCACCACGATGGTGATGTTGCTGGACCGCTTGAGGATGGGCACCGCCCGGCCCTGCGGCCGCGGACGGAAGCGTTTGATGGTGGGCCCGTCGTCGGCAAAGGCTCGGACCACGACCAAGTCCTCAATGGTCATGTCGTAGTTGTTCTCCGCATTGGCCGCCGCTGAGTGGACCACCTTGAACACCTCACGCGCCGCTGCTTGTGGCAGAGCGCGCAGGATGCCTTCGGCTTCGGTCACCCGCTTGCCGCGGATGGCGTCGACCACCAGCCGCACCTTGCGGGGCGACATGCGGACGTATTTGGCCGTGGCCCGAACTTCCATTGCCCGCTACCTCGTCTTGCTTGCCTTGTCGGAATGGGCGTGGCCGCGGAACAGGCGCGTGGGCGCGAACTCGCCCAGCTTGTGGCCCACCATATTCTCGCTGATGTAGATGGGCACGTGGCGCCGCCCGTCGTGCACGCCGATGGTGTGACCGACGAAGTCGGGGAATATGGTCGAATCGCGCGACCATGTCTTGAGGACCTTCTTCTCCGCGCCACGATTCATGGCCTGGACCCGCGTCAGTAGGCGCGCGTCCACGTATGGACCTTTTTTGACTGACCTAGACATTTGCTCCTCTGCTCGCTTCGCTCGCCGAGGACCGAAGCGAAGAAAAAGTAGTTTCCGGGGACACCCCTAACCCCACAAAGGGCTGCGCCTCTTGACCCGCTGCGGAAACGGGGCGTCGGGGACTAACGATTAACGACTGACGACGAACGACTCTCATCGTCCAGTGCCTCGCTTGCGTACGATCATCTTTTCTGTCCGCTTGTTGCGGCGGGTTTTCTGACCCAGGGCGGGCTTGCCCCAGGGGGTTTGCGGCTGGCCGCCGATGGGCGCCCGGCCTTCCCCACCGCCGTGGGGATGGTCCCGCGGGTTCATGACCGAGCCTCTGACGGTGGGCCGTTTGCCCAGCCAGCGCGAGCGGCCGGCCTTGCCGATCGTGCGGTTCTCGTGGTCGAGATTGCCCACCTGGCCAATGGTGGCCACGCACTCGCTCAGGATGTAGCGCCCCTCGCCGGAGGGCAGGCGCACCTGGCAGTATTTCTTGTCGCGAGCCATCAGCTGGGCCACGGCGCCGGCGCTGCGGCACAGCTGGCCGCCCCTGCCGGGCGATAGCTCGATGTTGTGGATCATCGTGCCGACCGGAATGCTGCGCAGCGGCAGCACGTTGCCGGTCCGGATCTCCGAGCCCGCACCAGCGCGCACCGTATCGCCCACCTTCAGGTTGTTGGGCGCGATGATGTAGCGCTTGTCGCCATCGTGATAATGCAGCAGGGCAATGCGCGCGCTGCGGTTGGGGTCGTACTCGATAGCAGCGACCCGCGCCGGCACGCCCGGCTTGGCTCGCTTGAAATCGACGATGCGGTACGCGCGCTTGTGCCCGCCGCCCTGATGACGGACGGTGATGCGGCCCTGGTTGTTGCGGCCGGCACGCTTCTTCAGCGGCTTGACCAGCCGCTTTTCGGGCGTGTCCTTGGTGATCTCCTCGAAGGTCGAGACGCTCATGCCGCGGCGACCCGGAGAAGTCGGCTTGTAGACGCGAATGGGCACCCCTACACCCCCTCGAAGAACTCGGTGATGGATTGGCCCTGCTGGACCGTCACGATGGCCTTCTTCCAGTCCCGGGTCATGCCGCGGTGGCGGCCCACGCGGCGCAGCTTGCCGCGCACGTTCATGGTGTGCACGGCGGTGACGCTTACCTTGAAGGCCAGCTCGACGGCTTCCTTGATCTGGTTCTTATTAGCGTCGGGCGAGACCGCGAAGGTGTACTGGTTGAGCTGCGCCTGACGGTCGGTGCCCTTTTCAGTGATGAGCGGCCGTTTGAGGACGTCCCAAGCATTCATACGGTGGCCTCACCCAGCCTCTCCCAGTCCTGCGCGGATGGCGGATGTGGGAAAGGAACAGATGTCGTCATGCCAGAAATCGCTCCAGAATGTCGATGCCCTCGCGCGTCAGGATCAGGTTGTCGTAGTTCAGCAGGTCCAGCGCGTTGAGGTTGGCGGCCGGAATGGCCTTCACGGTCGGCAGGTTCCGGGCGGCGCGGACGGTGTTCTCGTCGGAGGTGCCCAGGCTGATGAGCGCTTTGCCCTCGATTTGGAGCGCGCTCAGCAGGGCCACCACGCGCTTGGTCTTGCCCTCGGCGAGCTGCAGCTGGTCCAGCACCCGCAGCCGGTTCTCGTTCACCTTGGTGGTGAGTAGCGAGCGAACGGCTGCGCGGCGAGCCTTCCGCGGCATGTCCTGGCGGTAGTCGCGCGGGTGCGGCCCGAAGACCACGCCGCCATGCCGCCACTGCGGGGCGCGAGTGCTGCCCTGGCGTGCGCGGCCGGTGCCCTTCTGCCGCCACGGCTTGGCGCCGCCGCCGGCCACCGCGGCGCGTGTTTTCGTCGACGCGCTGCCCTGCCGTAGGTTGGCCAGCTGGCGCACCGCGGCCTGGTGGATGGCCACTTCCTTAATCGGGGCGGCAAAGATCTTGTCGTTCAAGTCAATGGTGTCGACTTGCTTGCCTTCGATGTTGTAGACCGGGACCTGGGGCATGGCTACGCTTTCCTCCTGCCGGCCGCTTTGACGGCCTTGCGAACGAACACCAGGCCGTTGTCGGCGCCCGGCACAGAGCCCTCTACCAGCAGCAGGTTGCGATCGGCATCGACCTCCAGCACCTTAAGGTTCTGCACCGTCACACGCACGTCACCCATATGGCCCGCCATGCGCGTGCCCTTGTACACGCGGCCCGGCGTCGTGGTGGCGCCAATGGAGCCAGGCGCCCGGGCGCGGTCCGACTGGCCGTGCGTCTTGGGGCCGCCTCGGAAATGGTGCCGCTTGATGCCGCCTGCGAAGCCCTTGCCCTTGGAGGTGCCGATCACGTCCACCAGCTCGCCAGTCTCGAACAGCGTGGCATCGAGCTGCTGGCCCTGTTCGTACTTGTCCGCGGAATCGAGGCGCACCTCGCGCAGATGGCGCAGAGTGGGCAGGCCCTTGAGGTGCCCCGCCTCGGGCTTGTTCAGCTTCTTCGCTTCGCCAAAGCCGATCTGGATGGCTGAGTAGCCATCATGCTCAGGCGTCTTCACCTGGGTGACGGTGCACGGCCCCGCCTGGATGGCGGTGACCGAGCGGACCAGGCCGCCCTCCTCGAAGATCTGGGTCATACCGAGCTTGCGGCCCAGCAGACCCTCCGTGTGGACCTGGCTCATAGCTTGATTTCGATGTTCACGCCGGCCGGCAGGTTGAGGCGCATGAGCGCGTCAACCGTCTTCGACGTGGGCTCCAGGATGTCGATCAGGCGCTTATGGGTGCGCATCTCGAACTGCTCGCGCGAGTCCTTATCGATGAACGGTGAGCGCAGGACAGTGAACTTCTCGATGCGCGTCGGCAGTGGCACAGGACCCGACACGACCGCGCCGGTGCGTTGAGCCGTGTCCACGATCTGGCTGGCCGACTGGTCGATGATCTTGTGGTCGTGGGCCTTGAGGCGGATGCGAATTCGCTGTTTGGGCATGGCCTACTCGTAGATCTTGCTGATGACGCCGGCGCCCACGGTCCGGCCGCCTTCGCGGATGGCGAAGCGCAGGCCCTCCTCCATGGCTACCGGTACGATCAGCCGCACCTTCATCGTCACGTTGTCCCCAGGCATCACCAT
>WNFB01004937.1_pt1 | contig 14770 bp, 13 predicted proteins | sample 5400501 | NCBI WGS metagenome assembly WNFB01 (sample SAMN13153341, study PRJNA577476) | soil metagenome | isolation source: 200 cm saprolite under Douglas fir tree site 2 hole 1 | place: USA:California | collected 2015-04-18
AAATTTTGCAGCAGCGGATCGGGCGCGGCCTCAAATTCCGGCCAGGAACCAAAGAATGCGACGCGGCCTTCGTGGAGGAACACAACGCGGTCGGCCAGTTTCTTAGCCAAGTGCGTGTCGTGCGTGACCACGACCGAAGTCTTCCTGAATTTTTCTTTCAGCCGCAGGATGAGGTCGCCCGTGTGGGCCGCCATCAGCGGGTCCACCATGGTGGTAGGCTCATCGAAGAGAATCGCTTCCGGGTCCTGCGCCAGCGCGCGCGCAATGGCCACGGCGCGCTTCATTCCTGTGCTCAGCTCGGAGGGCAGCTTGTCGGCCGCGTCGGTGACCTCCAGCATCTCCATCAATTCCGTCAGTCGCGCCTCTTTCTGTTCCTCACTGAGGTCGCCGCGGCTCTCGAGCGGAAACGCGATATTCTCCGCGACGGTGAGCGAATCAAACAGTGCTCCCGACTGAAATACCATCGTGACGCGCCGGCGAATCTCCATCAAGCGATCTTCGTCCCAGTCGGTGATGTCCTCGCCGGCGACCAACACTCGGCCGGAGTCGGGGCGAAGAAACCCCAGGATATGCTTCAGCGTCACCGATTTCCCCACGCCGCTGCGCCCCATGATGACGCACGTCTCCCCGCGGTCCACATAGAAGCTCACGTCGTCCAGGACCACGTGGTCCTCAAATGCCTTGGTCACGTTGCGAAATTCAATGTAGTGCTCGTCGCTGTTTGCCATGGCCGGTTTCGCGCACATTATTGTTGACGAGCGCACCCGAAGAATCAAACCAATTCCTCGGACGGTATTTCAATGGCGCTTGGCCCTACTCGGCTGAACCAGCCTTCCCGGGGCGCTGGATGCCGAGTTCGCGCAGTTTTTCCTGGAGGCTCTGGCGGTGCAAACCCACGGACGCGGCGGTGCGCGAGACGTTCCACCGGTGTTCTTCGAGCTTGCGGGTAAGAAACGCGATTTCAAATTTGCGCTTGGCTTCGCGGAAATCAGCTTCGTCCAGCGCTGAGGCGCCATCGGTACGCCCGGAGGGCTTCCCGGGCAGCGCCGCGCCGGTGCGAACTTCGGCAGGCAGATCGCCCGGCTGAATCTCTTCCCCGCGCGCGAAGATCATGGCGTTCTCGAGCGCGTTGCGCAACTCGCGGACGTTGCCCGGCCAGTCGAAGTGTGTCAACGCTTCGAGCGCCGCGGGCGAAAGCCGGCAGGAACGCGCGTGCTGCGCAGCCAGGCGTTTCAGGAGAGAGTTCGCCAGCAGCGGGATGTCGTCCTTGCGCGCGCGCAATGGCGGGATCTCGATGCTTACCACGCGCAGACGGTATAAGAGATCGTCCCGGAAACGGCCAGCCGCGATTTCCGCGGGGAGGTCGCGATGCGTCGCGCTGATCACGCGGACATCCACGGGAATGATCTGCGTGCCGCCCAGCCGCTCGATCTTGCGGTTCTCGAGGGCGCGCAGCACCTTCGCTTGCGTGACCGCGTTCATATCGCCGATCTCGTCCAAGAACAGCGTGCCGGTCGAAGCCTGCTCGAACTTGCCCTTCCTCTGCTGCGCGGCCCCTGTAAACGCGCCCCTTTCGTAGCCGAACAGCTCCGACTCGATCAGATTTTCGGGAAGCGCCGCGCAATTTACAGCGACCAGCGGGCGGGCGGCGCGCTGCGATCGCGCGTGGATCTCCTCGGCGAGGAGGTCTTTCCCCGTGCCGCTCTCACCCAGCAGCAGCACGGTGGCGTCTGTCGGGGCGACGCGGTCGGCCATTTCAAACACGCGGCGCATGGCGCTGCTTGTGCCCACCATCTGGCCGAATTGGCCCTCGGTGACCAGCCGCGCCCGCAGCGATTCGTTCTCACGCTCGAGCGCCACGAGCTTGAGCAGATTCGCCACGCGCTTGCGAAGCTCCTCGACATCGAAGCCCTTCACCAGGTAGTCGGTTGCTCCCAGCCGCAGCGCTTCCACCGCCATGCGCGCGGTATCGAGGGCCGAGACGATCAGCACCGGCTGCACGTGGCCCTCTTCCCGCATCCAGCGAAGCAAGCTCAGGCCGTCCTCGCCAGCCATCACCAGATCGAGCAGGACCAGGTCGGGCCGCTCGCGCGGGATCGCTTCGCGGGCGGACTCTGCCGAGTCGGCTTCTGCGATGCGGTAGGCGTGCTCCAGCGCTCGCCTCTGCGCGTACCGCGCCGCCGCCTCGTCATCCACGATCAGCACCGTCTTCATCTCACTCCCTTTCCGCGGCTCAGTCTCTCTTCTCTGTGCCCTCTGTATACTCTGTGGTGAATTCTTAGGATGTTCACCACAGAGTACACAGAGGGCACAGAGAGGGCGAAGAGAAGATCATCACCCCTCCAACGGAAACGTCGCCGTAAAACGGGTTCCGCGGCCGTCTGCCGTTGGGCTCTTCCACTCGATTGTGCCGCCGAGCTCCGCAACGCGCCGCTCGACGATCGCCAGGCCCAGCCCAGTCCCGCTCGGCTTCGTCGTGAAAAAAGGCTGGAAGATCTTCTCGCGGTTTGCGAGCGGTATCCCCGGACCGTCATCTGAAACTTCAAGCAGGGCCTTGGCTTCGCGGCGTTCCAGCCGCACTCGGACGTTTCCGCCGGGCGGGAGGGCTTCTATCGCATTGACGACCAAATTAGAAATCACGTCGCCTAATTCCTCTTCTGTAGCGCCTATGCAAAGCGCCTCTTCCGATGTCCCGAATTCGAGGAGGCCGCCGCGGCGCTCGGCCTCGCGGCTCAACAGCGAGACGGTCTGCCGCACGAGCGCGACCGCATCCACACGCGATTTCGCTTCGGCCCGGACCGCGGGCCGCGAGTAGCGCAGAAGCTGGCCGAGCTTTGCGCTCAACCGCTCGATTTCGCCCAGCACCAGTTCAATGTCATGCCGCAAATCGCCGGACAAGTTCCGGTCTTCGAGACGCACTTGTGCGAAATGCTGGCCGTCATCTGTCCCACCAGAGCCAGGCGCTCGCGCTCGGCCAGCTCTCGCTCGAGCGAAAGTTTTTCCTCAATCAGCCGGCACAGATCGATGATGGCCGGCAATTGCCCCGCCAGGGATTCGAGTGCGGCGAACGTCTCTCCGGAAAGGGCCGCCCCATGTGAAGCCACCTCCAGGACGCCCAAAACTCGCGCGCCGTCGCGTAACGGGAAACTTTTCACTGCCGCCTCACCCGGCTGCCGCCCCTCTTCGGCAATCTCAGCCTGGCCCAGATGAATTGCGGCCCGCGCCAAGCCAAATTCCTCGGCGATTCTGTCGGAGGCGTAGCCCAAAAGGGCGCCGACGTCTCCGGAGCGCGCCTCGCGGTGGAATTCCTCTTCCAGCCGTTGAAGTTGGTCAAGGGTCGCTCGAAATCGCCGCCGGAGCGCGCGCCCCACTTGCCGCTGGAGCGGCTCAAACAGGAACACCAGCGTGAACAGCAAAATGGCGGCCGTGGCCTCGGGCGGAAAGCTTGGCTCCAGCCATCCTCCGATGCGGCGCACCAGGGCGAGATATAAGAGCGCCAGAAACGCGCCGGAGACCGCGTAGATCAAATTGTGCTGGCCGGCGAACTCCAGCGCACCGTAGCGCAGGATGGCGTACCCCAGCAGCGCCGTCGGCACCAAGAACAACGCCATCACCACTGGACGAATCTCCCCAACCGAGTAACCGGCGCTCAAGGGCCCGCGCCAATCCGCCAGCAGAATGATGAAAGCCAGCCCGCAGAATACGCCGCCCATGATCCGGTGGAAGTACCTGGGGCCAGTGGCACCACGGAGAAAAGCAAGTTGGAACATGCCGGACGCAAGCAAAGAGCCGCCCAACCACAGATCAAAAACTCGCGCCGCTGGCACTCCCGGCCACAACCTTGCACCAAACTTCGGGTCAAACAGGAATTGCGGAACTGCCGTCAACAGCCACACGACTGGGAGATAACCCGCTGCGATCGCGAACGTGAGCCAAGAGGCTTCGGCGGAACCCCTTTGCTCGCGGAAATATTCTGCGTGGAGGTGGACAATGAGTCCTGGCAAAGCCCCCGCGCTGACCAGGACAAGCGCCAGAGCGAAGCTCAAGGTTCCCGTCGGAGGGAACGGGTAGTACAGCTCCGTGTTCAAACCCAGAAGGACGCCGCAGAAATACAATAACTGCGCCACCGCCACCAAAAAAAGAATGCGCTCGAAGCTGCGTGGCCGGCGATAGCCGAGGATCATCACCAGCAGGAACAACGCCAAGAGCGCCCCTGCGGTGGATACGAACAATAAGACGTAGCGTGAGGCCAAGCGCCCACTCCTCGATGGTCGGATTCTAGCTATGGGGTTGGATGCAGGGCAACGGCCAAGTGTCGGAAAAACATGACATTTAGAGTAAGCGCCCTATAATCAAAGCAATAGACTGTGGATATTCATTGGTACAGAACCAGCAGAAGTCGAGCGTAAAAGCTTGACATGGAGCCTCCATCTGCTATATTAGCACTCGCCAGAGAGGAGTGCTAATCAAGACCAGTACTCCCCTGGCGAAATTCCCGACATATCAGACGGAGGCAAGAGACGATGGCAGTAAACGTAACTCCGCTGCATGACCGCGTTTTGGTCCGGCGGATTGAAGAGAAGGAAACGGTCAAGGGCGGCATCATCATCCCGGACACGGCGAAAGAAAAGCCTCAGGAAGGTGAAGTGATCGCCGCGGGCGCGGGCAAAATCGAGAAGGGCGAACGCGTCCCGCTCGACGTCAAGGCCGGCGATCGGGTGCTGTTCGGCAAGTACAGCGGCACCGAGATCAAGGTCGATGACGAAGATTACCTGATTCTGCGCGAGGACGAAATCCTGGCGAAGCTTTCCGGCGCCGCAAAAGCGGCCTCGGGCAAAAAGTAACCTTTCCCTGCCGCCGCAGAGCGGGGCAGGGCCGAAGTCCAAGAATATCCTGAAGAGGAGATAGTCCTATGGCAAAGCAAATCGTAACTGGCGAGAATTCTCGCCAGGCGATTCTTCGCGGGGTCAACGCTTTAGCAGACGCCGTGAAAATCACCCTCGGCCCGAAGGGCCGGAACGCGGTGATCGAAAAGAAGTTCGGCGCGCCGGTTATTACCAAGGACGGCGTGACCGTGGCGAAGGAAATCGAACTGAGGGACCCGCTCGAGAACATGGGCGCCCAGATGGTGCGCGAGGTGGCTTCGAAGACCTCCGACGTCGCCGGCGACGGCACCACCACGGCAACCGTGCTCGCCCAAGCCATCTTCCGCGAAGGCGTGAAGACGGTGGCGGCCGGCGCCAGCCCCACCGCGCTCAAGCGCGGGATCGAGCGAGCAGTAGAAGTCGCGGTCGAGGAAGTCAAGAAACTCCACCGCGACGTCAAGGGCGACATGATTGCGCAGGTGGGCACCATCAGCGCGAACAACGACCGCCAGATCGGCTCGATCATCGCCGAGGCCATGAAGAAGGTGGGCAAGGACGGCGTCATCACCGTTGAGGAATCGCGGACCATGGAGACCACCCTCGAAGTGGTTGAAGGCATGCAGTTTGACCGCGGCTACCTCTCGCCCTACTTCGTGACCGACCCGGAACGCATGGAGTGTGTGATCGAAGATGCGCGCGTTTTGATCCACGAAAAGAAGATCAGCTCGATGAAGGACCTGCTTCCCCTGCTCGAGCAGATCGCCAAGCTGGGCAAGCCGCTGTTGATCATCGCGGAGGACGTCGAGGGCGAAGCCCTGGCGACCCTGGTGGTGAATAAGCTGCGGGGCACGCTGCAGTGCGCCGCCGTGAAGGCGCCCGGCTTCGGTGACCGCCGCAAGGCCATGCTCGAGGACATTGCGACACTCACCGGCGGCAAGGCCGTCACCGAAGACCTCGGCATCAAGCTCGAAAACGTGAAGATGGAAGACCTGGGCAGGGCCAAGAAGATCACAATTGACAAGGACAACACCACGCTCATCGAAGGCGGAGGCAAGTCCAGCGAGATCGAAGGCCGCGTCCGGCAGATCCGCGCGCAGGTCGAGGAAACCACCTCGGACTACGACAAGGAGAAGCTCCAGGAGCGGCTGGCGAAGCTGGTCGGCGGCGTTGCGGTGATTAAGGTCGGCGCAGCTACCGAAACCGAGCTGAAGGAAAAGAAAGCTCGCGTCGAGGATGCCATGCACGCTACCCGGGCGGCAGTCGAGGAAGGCATCGTTCCCGGCGGCGGTGTGGCGCTGATCCGCTGCATCGCGGCGCTCGACAAACTCAAGGTGGATCCCGATGAAGCGATCGGCGTGAATATCGTCAAGCGCGCGCTCGAAGAGCCCATGCGGCAAATCGCGCAGAACGCGGGCTTTGAAGGCGCCGTAGTCGTCGGCCGTGTCCGTGACAGCAAGGAAGACAACTTCGGCTTCGACGCGGACACGGGCGAGTACACGGACCTGGTCAAGGCAGGCGTCATTGATCCCGCCAAGGTCACGCGGCTCGCGCTACAGAACGCTGCTTCGATTGCCGGTCTGATGCTCACCACCGAAGCCCTCGTCGCCGACATCAAGGAAGATGACAAGAAGGCCATGGGCGCCGGTGCGGGCCACGGCGGCGGTGGCGGTGGCATGGGCGGTATGTACTAATCCAAACTAACCCGCACGCCTCGGGCGTGCATAGAGCACTTCGGGGCGCTCCGGTGGCACAGGGGTGCCCTTTTGTTCCGCAGCGGAGCAGGCGCCACGACTTGCCGTTGTTTCGCCTTGTATTCGCCTACGGAAATTTGGTATTCTCTCGCGCGTTGCACTTCACTACTCAGGAGGAAACATGCCAATTAGCCAGATGCTTTTGCCGGAGTACGACCAAGAAATCGCCAATACGCGCAAGCTGCTGGAGCGCGTGCCGGACGGTAAGTTTGATTACAAGCCCCACGAAAAATCAATGACGCTCGGGCGGCTGGCCGGGCACGTTGCGGAAGTTCCGTCCTACGCGACCGCAACCATTCGCCTGGAGAAACTCGAAATGACCGGCAGCGAAAAGCCGTTCACCGCGACTTCCAGGAAAGAGCTTTTGGAAACCTTCGACAAGTACGCGACCGAGGCCCGCGCAGCAATTTCCGGCGCTACCGACGCGGATCTCGCCAAAACCTGGACCTTCAGTTATGCGGGGAAGACAGTTTTCGCCATGCCGCGCGTCGCCGTACTTCGCGGAATGGTGATGAATCACTTGATTCATCACCGCGCGCAGCTCGGCGTCTATCTGCGATTGAACAATGTCGCGATCCCGGGCATGTACGGCCCGTCCGCGGATGAGATGCAATCTTTTCAAGCCCAGAGCGCGTGATGGACTTGGCGGAATTTTGAGAACCAGGGCGATCACTACACTAAGTTTTTCTTGCGGGCGAGTGAAGCGAGGTGTATACCTAGTCCGCCGGATCTTCGAGTGGAGATCCCCGGCCCCCGGCGGCAGGATCCGCGGTGATTCTTGCCGCCCATTCCCTTCCGAAACTTTCGATATCTGAGGAGGTCACATGCCACTGTATCTGACTCAAGTTGCTTACAACGAAAATGCCTGGCAAGCGATGGTCAACAACCCGCAAAACCGGCTCGATGCTCTGCGGCCGGTGATGGAAAAACTGAACGGGCGGATCGTCAACGCCTATTTCGCGTTTGGCGATTACGACTTCATCCTCATCTCTGAATTCAAAGACAACATCAGCGCGGCGGCGCTCGCGATTGCGGCCTCGGCGGGCGGCGCCGTCAAGTCCATCAAGACCACTCCGCTCATGGACGCGGCCGAAGGCGCCGATGCCATCAAGAGAGCGGGTGCTTGCGGCTATCGGGCGCCCACGGGCTTCCGTTCCGCCACGGCGTGATCGCGGCGCGCGTCCCGCCAATCCACTATTTGCATTCTGAGGGCGTCCCGGCGGTGCTGAGACGCCCTCTTTTTTTGATTGGACGATCAGATAAGCCGGTCACGGCTGATCCGCCTTTCTTACGAAGAGAGCGAACCTATCGCAGAGTGACGCCTTGATGGCCGCCGTTTCCAGTAGCGCCGGCGCCTGCCCTGAGTTAAGCCTAAATTCCGAAATTGAGATTCTTTCGAAAAGACTATGTCCTGTGTAATCAGTAGAATTCACTGTGGAAATCCAACTTCGCCGAAGTTGGATTTTGTGCGCACCACTTCTTGCGAAGCGGACAGAAATCAGTGCCCTCCAGGGAGTCACGACTTTCAGCTTCGGAATTCGGGTTAAGCCGAAGGGTCTCGCCGGCGAATGTTTCGGGCAGACAATCGCCGGCAAGATGCCGGCGCTACCTGCACCGCTCCGCATCGTGCGCGTCGTGGCGGAACCGAAGCCTGGCCCTTCGTTCATACCAAACCGTGGGAGGAATCCGGGCTGGCGAACTTCGAGTGCGGCCCTGTTCCCTCTCCTTTTTTAGCTCGCGCAGATTGTCGTCCAAGCGATCGAATCTTTCCTCTGAAAACTCAGGCCTTCGCCACGTATTCGGCGAGACGGTCCAGGGTTTGGCTCCAGCCCATTTCCATACCTGCGAGGTGTGGCGCAGCCGCTGCGGTCGCCATCATGACTTTCGCATGCATTGTGAGTTTTGTTTTGCCGCCGTGCTCGGCGAACGTCACGGTGGTCAGGATTTCAAAGAGCGGAGTCCCCTTTTCGTCGAGCGCGCCGCTGGTAAAGACGAGCCGCTCGGGCTCAACGATCTCGTTAAAAACGCCCGTCATCGGATAAACGACGCCGTCCGGGGCGCGCATGTGAATGCGAATGGCGCCGCCCGGTCGCGGATCCAGTTCGCAAACGGGGTTGGTGAAGCCTTTGGGACCCCACCAAAGTTTCACGCGCGCAGGATCAGTCCATGCTTTGAAGACGACCTCGCGCGGCGCGTCGAGGATGCGCGTCATGACCAACTCTTGCTGAGCAGGTTCCGTGGCTTCTTTCATTTTCTGACCTCCGCCAAGTATTGTTCGAGCTGATCCAGCGTTCCGCCGAAGCCCTGCTGCATGGATTTGTGCCGGCTCTTGAAGATCTCCCGATCCGTCGTCGCTACGGCGGCACTACTTTTTCCGGCCATGGTCTTCCCCTTTCGGTTGGTTTTTCTTCTTTCCTTGCAATTCGAGCAGATACGCGTCCAGGCGATCGAAGCTTTCTTCCCAGAAGCGCCGGTAGCGTTCGAGCCAGTCCACCGCCTCCTTGAGCGGCTTGGCCTTGAGCCGGCAGGGGCGCCACTGCGCCTCGTGTCCGCGCGCGATCAGCCCCGCGCGCTCCAGTGCTTTGAGGTGTTTGGAAATGGCCGGCAGGCTTATCTCGAAGGGCTCAGCCAGCTCCGTGACCGAAGCGGCGCCGGAAGTGAGGCGAGCCAGGATCGCGCGCCGGGTGGGATCGGCGAGGGCCGCGAAGGTGGTGCTGAGGTGATCCGGCGTCATATCGTACTTAACCTACGGGTTAAATACACCACGCGCGTCAGCCTGTCAAGGGGAAATCGTGTGGGGTGAGTTGCGCTTGGGATTATCGCTACTCTTGGGCTAAGAAAAGTTCAAAACGAGCGGGGGCTGCGAAACATGTTTCCACAGATTCCGAGCTTCCCCAGTTTCGGATATGGGCTCGATTCCCATCGCCCGCTCCAGAAGTCTTGATGATTCGATCGGCGTCCAACGGATGTCAGCGTGGAAGAATCGCTGCGATTCCTGCAATAGTATCGGCGTGGTCAGCAATAGGCCAAAAGACGTGCGTTGAATTAGGGCGACCGCGTCGGTATTGAAACACGGCGAGCTATTCAGGGACTACGATTCTGTGCGCGATCGGTAGGAATTTTGTCATGTATTCGCTGTATTCAGCGTAGTAGCGGTCCCAGTCTGCATTTGCGTAGCTTTCGGGGTTTACGTCTGCGCTCCTGCTAACTATGTCTGCGCAGACGGCATCAGAAACGATCTCCGCGACGAGGACGCGGAAACGTGCCTCGTCCTGTCCTGGAAAGCCCTCAGCAACAGTCCCGAGATATCGACGAAGGGAAGGATGTCGCGCAGCGATTTCGATTACGTTGTTACGCATCCGATAACGTTGGTTCCCAAGATCGATGTCCTCAATCGTAATCTTTAGCGCAGCGCCGGCCTCCGGTACCGCCCTCACTTCCGCGATCGCTATCCGCCCTTGTGCTGATGCGTGCACTCTAGTTGCGAGTTCCGCGTCGGGTAGGCGAATCGCAAAATCGGCAATTGCAACGCGAAGCTCGGAATCCGGCGCCATCATAACTGTAGCGGGCAAAGTCAACTTTGCAGATTCGGCAAGCAACGTGATGACAGTAGGACCCCCACACTCAGAGAGAGGCGCCACCAGGTGAATCCTTTTCCGTTTCGTCCCACACGGGCCTGAATATCGGTTCCTTTCAAACCGGAAGGTATCTATGTGGGCGTAACGATCGGCTCTCGTAGCCAGTACCTCGATAGCGGATTCAGCGAGAATCTGCCCTAGCCGAACACGGACACCGGTTGTAGCAGTTGCCTCAATGCCTGTCACCTTGAAGCGAGCACGCAGTAGTCCCTCACGCGTGGGGTGCGGCTCCATCCCGCACACTTTTGGATCTGAAACGATGGCCGTTGACATACATTCGATCGATACTGCAGAACTCGCGTCGAATTCTGGAAAAGTCTCCTGGAGTACAGAAAACGTGAAGTGAATCGACTCTCCCCTGATCATTTGGGCGTAAGGGGGCTGAAGTGAAAAGCCCCTCCGCTTCAGCCGAAGAGAAACATCCTTCCGTTCCGAATCCGTCGCCGTATCGTCTTCCGCAGAGTAATCTCGCAAAAACGCTGAGGCCGCACGCTCCAATTCGTTAAGACGCTTCCTAGTGCTCGCATTCTCAATCGCCGCACGCTGAGACTCCACGCGACGGCGCTCTTCCTCGACGAGCGGGCGCAATCGTTTAAGCACCTCACGAACAAGACCTTCAACGAAAGGGTGATCTCTCATCAATCCTGTCTTCCTTGATGGGTCGATCACCGGTTTCGGGTTGCTAGCTCGGAACACCTCCTTTCGCTCGAAACGCTCGTCGTACTCGTTCCAGAGATCGTCGATCCCTTCGCAGACCAACCTTCCGTAAAACCACTGTGCATGAACATCGTTCTCAAGCGATGAATCAAACAGAGTAGACTCGTGGATACCGTGCCTAGACTTGACGAGAATTCCGCCAAGTCGAAATCGTGGATTGTCCCTCTCAAACGGACGCCCAGCTCTCTTTATAGTCAGTTTGGCAGTGATGCCGTCGTAACCTGGAACAGCAATTGTCTCACTCACGCGTTCGTTGCCAGACAAGGCCGGCGCACTGAGTGGATCGATTTGCTCCTTATTACGATCGATCAGCACTACTACTCTGTTCGGATGGTTCAAAATGTCTCGCAACGGCACCAGCATGCTCAGGCGATCGCGCAGCGTGTCGTGCTGAGGGATGCGTTGCTCTTTCTCTAAATGGATCGTCACCACCGTTCCAGTGCCTGTGCGGATTCCCAACCTTTTGCGCACTTCTGCAGTGACCGTCATTGGTTCGTAGGCCCTGTACTCGAAATAAGCGGAGATTTCGAACTTGTGGTACTTCCCGTCGCCAGCGATAGACTCGAAGCTTACGTCGCCAAGAGCAGCGACGTCCTTTGCCCCGCGCGAATTTGTCCCTCGGACGGCGAGGCCTTTCTCGAGTCCGCTTATTCGCCCGCCCATTCTCGAAAGCTTCTTCAGCATGACTTCGGAGGTCATACCATCAGCGAAATCTCGCACTCGAAGAGTTCCACGTGAGTCTCCTCTTCGACGCTCTACTTCAATCTCAATTCTTCCTAAAGTTCCAAGCACCTGGTATCGGTCATCAGCATTCGTAACCAATTCAGTGATTGCGTCATACACGTCAGAAATCGCCAGCTTGGCTCCCTGCATCAAGGTCCGGGTATCCGCTTCAATCTTCCTCGGCCGCTCCAAACTTTTAGTCGTCATCTTCCGCTCCTAACGTTCGCGGTGGTATACGTCGGAACAAGCGGCAGCAAAGCGGCCGATCGCGTCTTCCCCGGCATCAATGCCGAGTCGCCTTATGTCAGCGAGGCGGCGCTCCCATACGGCTTCGTTTGCGTCCACCCTGCACCTCAGGAAGGCGGCTAGCTCCCCGATGCTCGGCGAAAAAGAAGTGCTTGATTCTGCAAACCGACGATAGAGCTCGCTGGTCGTGAGCTCTTTCACGCGTCGCAGCATCAACTGTCGGTGGGCCTTTCGTTCGTGCTTCGCCGAATCATCGCCAAATAGACTTAAGTTGTCTTTGATCCACCCGAGTCCCTTCTCAGTCAGAAGCCAACCTTCGGGTTCGCCGTGGCCGACTCCCGGCGCTTTGCCCTCGACTCGGCCGACCACGAAGGCTCCATACTTCTCTTTTCGAGCATCTGTCAGTGCCACGCGAACAATGTCTTTGTCGGGGTGCTGAGGATACTTAGTCCACGAGAAGGAGTCTGGAAATAATTCCCAGCACTTTAGAGCCAAGTCCTCAGTATGGACGCGTTCAGTAGCACCACCGGCAATATACAGGCAATATACTACAAGTTCGCGGTTTGCTCTCACAAGGCCCGCCATCGTGGGACTCATTTTCTGAACGAGAAAGATTGTCCGGCACCACCACCCTCCTGCCGGAACCGATTCTTCAACTGCTTGAGCTCAGCTTCTAGGGCTTCAGTAAGCTGCTTCACATGGTCGTCAGTGTACTCGTAATTAGCACGGTTTGACAGATTCCCCACTAGGCGAAGGCGCCGTAGGGCTTCGGTCACGCGCTTTTGAGCAAGCCGCTCGAAGCGCTGCAGTTTTGATTCTCGAGACGCTCTGGTCATGCCATGAACTCCTGGCCGAAACGTTGGCGCCGAACTACTGGCCCTAGCGATGCCCAATATATCACAAAATGGTGGCACATATATAGCGAATAAATCGCTATATTATTCGTCGGCAATCATGGATCTGAGTCGATCGTCGGTGAACTGGCGATACTGACGTCCCAGGAGTAGATAGGACGGAAGGCCGCGATGGCGACAAATATTCGAAGAAATGCCCCCTGATGATGCGGATAGGGAAAGAAATACAAGAAATGCCATTTCAATCGGTGGAGAGCCTCGCAATTCCGGAGCGTGATAAGTTGCAGTTGAAAATCGAAAATCGTGAGTCGGTGTCGTTTTCGTTGAGCTTCCCAAGCTTCGGACGTGGGTTCGATTCCCATAGCCCGCTCCAAATTCGCGCGACAGCAGAGGCATCACACAGCTCTCGGCCCCCATCCAACATTAGTGGTTTACACTGGTTCCCATCGTTGTATACGCTCTGTCGAAGAGGTGAAGAAACAATGAGGCTGATCCGAAGCATGATCCTGGCCGCGCTGTGCGCGCTGTGTGTGCCCTTAACCCAAGCGGATGAAGGCATGTGGCTGTTCAACAACCCGCCCGCGAAATTGCTGCAGGAGAAGTATCATTTTCAACCCTCCGCCGCGTGGCTGGAGCACGTACAGAAGGCCTCGGTGCGCTTCAACAGCGGGGGATCGGGATCGTTCGTTTCTGCCGACGGTCTGGTGATGACCAACCACCACGTCGGCGCCGACTGCCTGCAGAAAATCAGCACTAAGGAGAAAAACTACGTCTCGACCGGCTTTTCCGCCAAGAGCAATGCCGAAGAACCGAAATGCGTGGACTTGGAGCTGAATGTTCTGATGGGCATCGAGGACGTGACGGCTCGGGTGTCCGGCGCCGTCAAGCCTGGCATGGATTCCGCGGCGTCGGAGAAGGCTCGGCGGGCGGAGATCAACAATATTGAGAAGGAGTCGCGCGACAAGACGGGGCTGCGCAGCGACGTGATTCCGCTTTACAACGGCGGGCAGTACCACCTCTATCGCTACAAACGCTACACCGACGTGCGCTTGGTGTTCGCGCCGCAGAAGGCGGTTGCGTTCTTCGGGGGCGATCCGGACAATTTCGAGTATCCGCGCTACGACCTGGACATCTGCTTTTTCCGTGTCTACGAGGGCGATAAACCCGTGCATGTGGATCAGTACCTTAAATGGAGTGAGGCGGGGGCTGCCGAAGGGGATTTGATCTTTGTGTCCGGAAACCCGGGCCGCACGGAGCGGCTCGATACGGTGGCGCACCTGGAATACCAACGCGACTACGCGGTGCCGGGGACGCTCAATCTGCTTCGCCGGCGTGAAGTGCTCCTGAAAACCTATTCGGACCGCAGCACCGAAAATGCACGCCGCGCGGAAGATGATTTATTCGGGATACAGAACAGCCGCAAGGCGTATTTGGGCATGCTCGCCGGCCTGCAGGACCCAGCGATCCTAAACAAAAAGCGCGACGCGGAGAGAATCTTCCGAGCTGCCGTCCGTGAGGACCCGAAGCTGAAGCAAGCGTACGGCGACGCCTGGGACCAAGTCGCCGCGACGCTCAAAACGCTGATCAAGATCCGCGACGAATACAATCTGATCGGGATCGGCCCAAGACGCGCGCAAGCGTTCAATAGCGACCTCTTCGACATCGCGATCAAGCTGGTACGGCTGGCGGACGAAACCGCCAAGCCTAACGCCGAGCGCCTGCGCGAATATTCCGAAGCTGGCCTGGACTCGCTGAAGTTGCAACTGTTTTCCGACGCGCCGATTTACGACGACCTGGAAACGGTGCAGCTCGCCGATTCGCTGGGCATGATGGTTGAGAGCATGGGCGCAGAGAATGACTTGGTCAAATCTGTGCTGGCCGGCAAATCACCGCGCGATCGCGCCGCGGAGCTGGTCCGTGGAACCAAACTCAAAGATGTCGACGTCCGTAAACGTCTCGCCGACGGCGGCCTGAAG
>WNFB01003025.1_pt1 | contig 14755 bp, 15 predicted proteins | sample 5400501 | NCBI WGS metagenome assembly WNFB01 (sample SAMN13153341, study PRJNA577476) | soil metagenome | isolation source: 200 cm saprolite under Douglas fir tree site 2 hole 1 | place: USA:California | collected 2015-04-18
CGAGGAATCGGATGCCGTGGCGGTGGTCGTTTCCGAAGAGACCGGCGGCATTTCTATTTGTCACCGGCGCCGGATCGAGCGCAATTTTACTCCGGAAACGTTCCGGCAACGCATCGCGGAAATTCTGCTGCACAGCAATTATGAAGAGACTGATCCTGAAAAACTGGCGGGCGAAGTTGATCTCCATCCTGCTCGCGACAACCCTTTGGTACCTGATCAAAAAGAACGTGGCGACGACCCCCTCGCTGTCTGAACCAGCCTCGGGTACGACGATGACGGAAAGGCATTAGCGTTAAGCGCTCCTTCAGCGTAAGAAGCGCGCGAGATCTTCATCTTCCCAACGTGGCTGCAGCGCCTCGCCGCCGAACAGATCGCCTTTAGCGCAGGAAGCGCGCGAGATTCTCGTCTTCCCAACGGCGAGCGCGCCGGTAACTCGGAAACTCGCGCTCGCGGCGATTGAACTCTTCAGTGTGCACGCACCGTCGGCCGCCCGACACCGTCTCGTCCGGCACGACGGAATGGAGCATCTCGTGATAAAGCACGTAGCGTAGAAACCAGAGCGGCACGAACGGTTGATCAAGTAATGGATTGATGCGGATCACGCGCTCTTCCTCCTGAATGGTGCCGAAAATAAAATACTCCTTCGGGCGATGTTTTCGCCGGCGCCCCCAAATCACTTCGTAACCGCGCAGACGTCCGTGGAAATAGCGTTCGTTCAATCGCTCAAAAATCGCGCGTAGATCGAAATGTTTCCCCTCATGCCGCAAATTCAACTGGCGTTGCATCGGCAACTTTGGGTGCGCGAGTTTGCGTTTTGTTTTCTTGGCCATGTTCTTGAGTGGGGGTTGAGGCGAATAAGCATTTTAGTGTGCTTTGGCTGGCCGGACAAGAAAAGGCGTTAACTATTTGCTGTTAAGTATGTAAATAGCTTATTATGAAACTGTTAGGTAGATCTTTTGCACCGGGTGAGTTCCGGGCCATTGGCAGGATTTCCATGATCTGCGGAGCAACTTTTTCAAAAATGCAGCCGAGATTTACGAGAAGCGCAACATGCGTATACTCCTCGTCGATTCCGTGCTTGTGGCGGAAGTTTAAGCGAGATTAAGTCGACATGACGCCGTTTTTGCGAAAGTTGCTCGGGCTCAATTGGCTCCTACTCGCGAACATGCTCGCGCTCGCGATCTTCGGAGTGGTGGCAATTTACAGCGCGACTTATATGCGCGAAGATTCCGTGGCGGCGGAATTCTGGCGCAAGCAGGCAAACTGGGTCGCGGTCGGCTTCTTCGCCTTCATGATCACCAGTTTAATCGACTATCGCTGGATTCGTTGGGGCGCGCTGCCGATGTATCTGGCCGGCCTTTTCTTTTTGATTCTGACGAAGTTTATCGGCTCGAAAGTTTACGGCGCGCGCAGTTGGCTGCATCTGGGGCCGATCAACTTTCAGCCCGCGCAGCTCGCGGTCGTCGCCGGGATCATGGTGCTGGCTTTGTTTCTGAGCCAGTTCCGCCAAATGCATCCGATGCTTCGGCTGCTTCTGTGCGGCGCGATTGTTGCCGCGCCGATTCTTTTGATTCTAATGCAGCCCGATCTCGGTGAATGCATTATCTGGCTGCCCGTGCTCATGGCGCTATTGTTCGCCGGGGGGCTTCCGCTGCGCTACTTAATCTGCATCATTCTCATCCTGCTGGCCTTTATCCCGATCGCGGTCAATCTCGTTCTAAAACCGTATCAGCAACAACGGATCACGGCTTTCATCAATCCCGATATCGATAAACAAGGAGCCTCCTGGGCGATCAATCAATCGCTTATCGCCATCGGCTCGGGCGGATGGTCGGGAAAAGGATTCAAAGCGCCTAACACGCAGATCGAACTCGGCTTTTTACCGGCCACCGCCGTGCATAACGATTATATTTTCTCGGCGATCGGCGAACAGTGGGGATTTGTCGGAGGCATGTTTCTCATTGGTGGGTTTGCCCTACTCCTCGTGACATGTCTCTTCGTTGCCTTTTTCGCGGGCGATCAATTCGGTCTCCTCCTCGTCGTTGGCGTCACCGCCCTCATCTTCACGCATATCTTTCAGAACGTGGGCATGACGATCTCGATGTTGCCAATCACAGGCGTGCCGTTGCCCCTGATCAGTTACAGCGGCTCTTTCGTGCTCATGATCATGTTCGGGCTCGGGATCGTGAACAGCGTTTGGGTGCATCGAAAATTTGCCCGCTAAATTCCGGGCGAATTTTTCTGCAAGATTCGCATCGACCAGCGGCCGGTCCGTTAGTTTACTTTGCCCATTCGGTTGCCTAAAGTCGGGCGCGACGCATGGAGAGCGATTACAAGGTCAAGCTGGAGATTTTCGAAGGGCCGCTCGATCTCCTGCTTTACCTGATCAAGCGCGACGAGATCGATATTTACGACATCTCGATCGAACGGATCACTCGCCAATACCTCGAATATCTTCAGGCCTTCAAGGAACTGAACATCGACCTCGCCGGCGAGTTCGTCGCGATGGCGGCAAACCTGATTTATCTGAAAAGCCGCAGCCTGCTGCCGGTCGATCAACAGCCGCCCGAGGAAGATGCGGAGGAAGATGACCCGCGTTGGGAATTGATCCGGCAACTGATCGAATACAAGAAATTCAAGGAAGCGGGCGCGCAGTTGCATCTGCGCGAGCTGGAACAGGAGCGCATGTTTGCCCGGGAAGGAGGTTCGTCTCTGCCTGCCGAGGGGCCCCTTCGACTGGGCGAAGTTGGAATCTTCCAGCTCATCAACGCGTTCCAAAATGTCATTAAGCGAGTCGAAGCGCGCCAAGATTTGCAGGAGATTCCCGGTGAACGTTTTAGCGTCTCGGAGAAGATCGACACAATTTTGCAACGGGTTGGAGGCGGCGGCCGGATTCGCTTTTCGGATTTGTTTGGCGCGATCGTTTCGCGCCTCGAAGTCGTCGTCACCTTCATCGCGCTCCTCGAGTTGATTCGTTTGAAGCAAGTGCGCGCGATCCAGAAGAACATCTTTGACGAAATTGAAATCGCGTCCGCGACCGCGTAAAGATCGACAATTATGTCGCGGGTCTTGATTGCCGGTTGCGGTTATGTCGGACAAGCGACTGCGGACTTGTTTCACGACGCCGGCTGGGAACTGGAAGGTTGGGTCTCTTCGCCGGAGTCAGCGGCCAAACTCTCGGGCAAACCTTATCCGGTTATTCCAGTTGATATCGTGCACCGGGATCAAGTGAACGCGCGCCCGGAAAATTTCGATGCGGTGATCCTGTGCGCGAGCACGCGTGGCGGCGAAGCTGATGTTTATCGCCGGCTCTACTTGAATGGTGCGCGCAATCTCCTCGATCGGTTCGTTGGATCGACTATCGCGTTTACCAGCAGCACGAGCGTGTACGGGCAAAAAGATGGATCGTGGGTGACCGAAGAGAGTGAGACCGAACCGATGCGCGAGACGGGTCGAATATTGCGGGAAACGGAAAAGTTAGTGCTCGGTGGCGGCGGCATCGTCGCGCGCCTGGCGGGGATCTACGGACCGGGACGCTCCGCGGTGCTCACGAAATTTTTGGCCGGCGAAGCGAGTGTCGATCCGGAAAACGATCGCTTCATCAATCAAGTGCATCGCGATGACATCGCGGCCGCGCTCTTTTTGTTGCTGGATCGACATTCGTCCCCGCGACAAATTTACAATCTCGTGGACGACCAGCCGATTTTGCAAAGCGAGTGCTATCGCTGGCTCGCGGGGAAGTTGAATCGTCCACTTCCGTCGATCGGAAAAGCGACATCACAACGCAAGCGCGGCGAGAGCAACAAGCGTGTGAGCAATGCAAAGCTGCGCGGCCTCGGCTGGAGGCCGCAGTTTCCTACATTTGCCGAAGCGATGGAGAAAAGCATTTTGCCAAGCTTTGGCAGGGGCGATTGACCGAACCGAGGGCGATGCTAATTAATGCGGCTTCGCCCGCCATTTCTTAACATCGAGCAAGGGACTGCTCGATCCACCTCCGCGCGCGATTGGGGTCAATCGCCCTATCTGATTTTGCGGCTGAGTCGCGTGTGGGCAGCAGCGAAACATCGGTATGGAAGCTGCTTTTTCTGAGAGGATGCGTCAGATCAAGCTCACTGGTCGGGAGGCGACGGTTGTGCGGGCCATCGGTTTCGCGGAATCGATGCTCGGGGCGGAGATTCAGGATTTCACCCGCATGGAACTGGAAGACGTGACCGATACGCTCAATAGCTTGATGGCGGCCGGCTTCGTCGAGAGCATTCCTTACTGCGAGGCAGTCCAACTCGCGGAAATGCCGGTGACGGCGTTCGAGGTGAACCCGGCTTATGTGCACGAATTGAAACAAGCCGTGATGCGGCGCTAGGTCACCGGCGTACTGGCTTCTGCGGTGGCGACGCGCTCGCTCTCATGCCGCTGGCCGAAGAGCTGGCGGATCACTTCTTCGACAGGCAATTCCTGGACGTTGATGTCGCTCACCGAACAAGCGTCGAGCAATTGCCGGCATGTTTCCGTGACTCTTGCGCGCGGTACTTTCAATTGCACTGAGACCGGAGTTTGCTCGATCACCTGGCCGAATTCTGAGAAATCGCGTATCGCCTGGTTCTCAAACGTGAGGCTGAGAATTTTGTAACCGGAAAAACGGTCGATAATCGAGGTCAGCGGGCCGTCAAAAAAGATTTTGCCGTGGTCGATGATGATAACGCGAGGGCAGAGCTCTTCGATGTCCTGCATGTAATGGCTGGTGAGCATGGTAACGATGCGATGCTCCTCATTGTAGATGCGCAGAAATTCGCGCACACGCTTTTGACTGACAACATCGAGACCGATGGTCGGTTCATCGAGAAAAAGCACGCGCGGCTCATGGATGAGCGCGGAAATCAACTCCATTTTCATCCGCTCGCCTAACGACAGCTCGCGCACCATCACATTCATTTTGTCCTGCACTTCGAGAAGGTCCGACAATCCGCCCACCACTTTGTCGAAGCGCGTGCGATCGATTCCATAAATGGCGCGATTGAGCTCAAGCGATTCCTGCGCGGGCAAATCCCACCAGAGCGCGTTCTTCTGTCCCATGAGAAGACTGAACTGCCGCTTCATTTCGTTCCGCCGCTCCCACGGGACGAAGCCGAGGACGCGTGCGTCACCGGAGGTAGGATTAAGCAGTCCCGAGAGCATCTTGAGAACGGTGGTCTTACCGGCGCCATTCGGTCCGAGAAATCCCACGAACTCGCCCTCGTCGATCCGAAATGAAACTTTGTCGGCGGCCCGGGTTTCATCGTGCCGCCGCCTAACGAGTCCCTTAATCGAGCCCCACAGTCCGCGCTCTTTTCGATAAGTGCGGTAAACTTTCGTAAGATTGTGAGCTTCGATGGCGCTCATGCGTCAGGATAATGAACCGGCCTTGCGAACGATCGACTCACGTTCGCCCAAGATCGACAACTACGCCGCGGTCGACTGTGTTTTGACCGTTCTCTTTTTTAGAAGCGGCAGCACCTTTTCCACCAACGCATCAGCCGTAACGCCGTGTTTTTTGCGCAGGATCGGAATGGTGCCGTGCTCGACGAATTCATCCGGCCAACCGATGCGCACGACCGGCGTGTTGATCATTTGCGAATGCAGATGCTCCATCACCGCGCAGCCAAAGCCGTTGTGCAAGACATGGTCTTCGATCGTGCAGACAACTTCGGCGCTGCGCGCGAAAAATTCGAGCGTGCCGGTGTCGATCGGTTTGATCCAGCGCGGATTGATCAGCGCGACTGAAATCCCTTTTTCCTCCAGCTTGCGCGCCGCTTCTTCGGCGACTTCGAACATGTTCCCCAAACCGAAAATCGCCACGTCACGACCGTGCTGCACGACTTCGGCTTTGCCGATCTCGAGAAGTTTCGGTTCAGGTTTGATTTGCGCGCCCGGGCCGGAACCTCGCGGATAACGAATGGCAATCGGCCCGGAGTTGTAGTGCGCCATTGTCCAAAGCATATCGACAAATTCGTCCTCGTTTTTCGGCTGCATGTGCAACCAGTTTGGGATGTGCCGCAGGTAACCGATGTCGAACAAGCCGTGATGGGTCGGGCCATCATCGCCGCTCAAACCGGCGCGATCCATGCAAAGCGCGACATTTAGTTTCTGGATCGCGATGTCGTGAATCGTCATGTCATAGGCGCGTTGCATGAAGGTGGAGTAGATCGTCAAAAACGGTTTCAAGCCCTGCGTGGCGAGACCGCAGGCAAAAAGCGCCGCGTGCTCTTCGGCGATGCCGACATCGAAGTAACGAGTCGGATGCGCCTTCGCAAAATGCGCCAGGCCGGTGCCACTTGGCATCGCCGCCGTTATCGTGACGATTTTTTGATTCGTCTCGGCGAATTTTGCCAGCGTCTTGCCGATAATTTCAGAATAAGTCGGCGTCGGCGCGGGCGCGGTTTCGCCAGTTTCGAGTTTGTACTTACCGAGGCCGTGAAATTTGTCCGGCTGCTTGATCGCCGGCTCGTAGCCCTTGCCTTTTTTCGTCAGGATGTGCAGAAGCACCGGTTCCTCCTGAGTCTTCAAAAACTCAAACGTCCGCGTGAGCAACGCGATGTCGTGTCCATCAATTGGCCCGTAGTAGCGGAGGCCGAGTTCTTCAAAAATCACACTCGGCACGAGCAAGCCCTTGACGCTTTCCTCGACCTTGTGCGCGAAATGAACTCCAGTTTTTCCGGCGATCGCCGCGATGAATCCGCGCGCTTTGTCGTGCAAATGCGCGTAGGTCGGACTCGTCACGATGTTATTCAAGTAATTTGCAATCGCGCCCACGTTTTTCGCGATCGACCATTCGTTGTCGTTGAGCACCACGATGAAGCGCTTGGTGTTCGCTTTCACATTGTTGAGCGCTTCGTAACTGATTCCGCACGTGAACGCGGCATCGCCTGCAACCACCACCACGTGATCGCTCCCGCCGCTCAGATCGCGCCCCACCGCCATGCCGAGTGCAGCGGAAAGCGCCGTCCCGGCATGACCGGCGCCATAGCAATCGTGTTCGCTTTCGGTCCGCAAAAGAAAACCATTGAGGCCGCCGTACTGCCGCATCGTGGAAAACCGGTTGAGACGGCCGGTGAACATTTTGTGCACGTAACCTTGGTGGCTCACGTCCATGACAAAGCGATCGCGCGGCGTGTCGAAGACGCGATGCAGCGCAATGGTCAATTCGACCACGCCGAGATTCGGACCAAGATGCCCGCCGGTTTGCGATAACACTTTGATCAACTCGTCGCGCACTTCCTGCGCTAACTGTGGCAGGTCTTCTTCGCGCAGCGCTTTGACGTCGGCGGGCGAACGGATTCCGTCGAGCAAGCGCGCGGGCGCGGCCGTCTCAGCAGACTTAGAAGAGTTTGATTTCGTCATTTTTGTTTTCGCTTTCATCAATCACCTTGGCTGGCGCCGCGCGCTCCTGCGATGCTTCGAAATCTTTCACGATCGTTTTGCCGGCGCTGTTGCGCGCAATCATCTCGATCTTCTGCTCCGCGCTGGCCAGCCGTTCCTGGCAAATCTTTACCAGATTCATTCCCTCTTCGTAACGCACAATCAAGTCTTCCAGTGGCAGTTTCCCAGACTCCATCTGCTCGACAATCGTCTCGAGTCGATCCATCGCCCCTTCAAAGTTCAGGCCTGTGTCACGCTGCTTCGGCTTGCCGCTCATTCACAAACTCCCAATTAAGCATAGCGTCGCCGAAGAGAAAAGCGTGACTTGTCCCTCGGTCGATCTTGGCCGCGCTGCGAATGCCGCTTGCGTGGTTCGCCGTGAATGTTATTAACTGACGTCGAGCGTATGGTGCGTGTTCTCGACTTGATTTGCCGGCAGGACGCCCGCCATCGGCTGGTCATAGCGCTTTTTGCCGCAACCGCTGTCTCTCTTTCTCTACGCGGTCGCGTGCATCCTTTTACGGAAGCGATCGCGACTTGGGACGTCTTCGTCTTTTGCGTACTTTTTCTAGCGTGGCTCACCATTCTGACAACGCCGGTTCACAAATTGCGTTCGCGCGCCAAAGAGCAGGACGTCAGCCGATTGGTGATTTTTGTTTTTGTCGTGATCGCGGCGTGTGCAGGATTATTTGCAGTAGCGTTTCTTATTAGCGTTAACAAAGTCGAGTTGCGCGGTCATTTCACCGCGCATCTGCTGCTCGCGCTCGGCACAGTGATTTTTTCATGGTCGGTGGTGCACACCGTCTTCGGGTTGCGTTACGCGCACGTTTTTTATGGCGATAGCGATGACGCCGGCGCCAATCAGCCCGCCGGCGGTCTTATATTTCCGGGTGAGCACCCGCCGGACTACTTCGATTTTGCCTATTTCTCCTTCGTCGTCGGGATGACCTGTCAGGTCTCGGATGTTCAGATTACCTCGCGAAGAATGCGGCGATTAACCTTAGTGCACAGCGTGCTTTCCTTTGGCTTCAACACCGTTATCCTCGCCCTTCTCATCAACACCGTCTCCAGCCTGCTCTGATTGGACGTTGGGCGTTGGACGTTGGCGTTCTCTGTTGGACCGCGGATTACGCGAACGTGATCCTTCTTTGCTATCCGATCTGCTTTTTGTACGCGGCCGCGTCTTTCAATTGCTTGAGATCATCGGCCTTGTCGATTTTCAGAACAAAAATCCAGCCTTGGCCGTAAGGTTCGCGGTTGATTAACCCCGGATCGGCCTCGAGCGCTTTGTTTGCATCGACAACTGTTCCTTTTACCGGGGCGTCGATGTCGCTCGCCGCTTTCACCGATTCCACTACGGCGATGGCTTCGCGGGCGTTCGCTTGTCGATCTTTCTTCGGCAGCTCAACGTAAACCACATCGGTCAATTCTGACTGCGCGTGATCGGTGATGCCGACGCGGACATTGTCGCCTTCGCGTTTAATCCACTCGTGCGTCTCAGTGTAAAGCAGATCGTCGGGAACGTTCATGATTTTTTGTAAAGCGGTTTCCTTTCGATGATGGCGGGAAATTTATGACCGCGAATCTCGATCTCGATATTCGATCCAATCTTCGCATGCGACGCCGAGACATACGCCATGCCGATTCCGTAATTCAAGCTCGGCGAAAGCGTGCCGCTCGTCACTTCGCCGATGCGCTCGCCGTTGCTGAAAACCGAGTAGTGTGGACGCGGCGGAGGCCCTTTCCCGTCCATCCGAAACGCCGCCAGTTTCTGCGGCGGCCCATTCTCTTTCGTCTTCAACAAAACTTCGCGGCCGGTGAACATTAGTTTCGTTAGATCGACAAAGAAACCGAGTCCGGCTTCGATCGGGTTGCGGTCCGGCGACAGATCGGAGCCGTTGAGCGGATAACACATCTCCAGCCGCAACGTATCGCGCGCGCCAAGTCCGCACAGTTTGATTCCGAGCTTCTCTCCCTTTTCCAGAACAGTGTTCCAAAACTTGGCCGCATCTTCCGCGCGAAAGAAAACTTCCACGCCATCTTCGCCGGTGTAACCCGTGCGCGCGATTGAAAGAGGCATTCCATCCAGCTCGAGATCGACAATGTAATTTCTCGGCGGAAGATCGACATTGTCGCCGAGCAACGTGTGGAAAAGATCGACCACGCGCGGACCTTGAATGGCGACGCCGCCGAAATGCGCACTGCGGTTCGTAAGATCGACATTCCAAGGAGCGGCGGTCTCCAGTCCGCCGGGGCGATCTCGAGATCGCCCTTCCTTGGAAAGACGACGATGTCGCTCCAACCACGCGAAGTCTTCATCCGTGCGCGACGCGTTGACGACGAGGAGAAATTTCTCGTCGCCGATTCGGTACGCGATCAAGTCATCAATGATCCCGCCAGCGTCGTTGAGCAGAAAAGTATATTGCCCGGTGCCGACATCCAACTTGTCGATGTTATTCGTCAGCATCGTATTGAGCCAGTCGCGCGCGCCGCTTCCATCGACAATCAATTGTCCCATGTGCGAAATGTCGAACATGCCGATGTTCTTTCGCACGGCGCGATGTTCTTCGACGATGCTCGTGTATTGCACTGGCATGAGCCAGCCGCCGAAGGGGACCATCTTCGCGCCGCGCCGCACATGCTCATCGTAAAGAGGAGTACGTTTTTGCCCGGCGTCGCTCATCACGCTCATCCTAGACTTCGAGTTCGGAGTGTCAAAGGTGGATCGAGCAGTCGTCGCCACGGCGACCTCGATGCTAAAATTTGGCGGCGATGCCGCATTTGATTAGCATCGCTCGCGGAGCGACCGATCCACCTTGAAGGTTGACCGCGTTCCTCTACCGTGCGACGCACATGGCTTGGCTGGATAAACTCGAACGCCGCTTCGGTTTTCTCGGAATCCCCGGATTGATTCGCATCATTGTCGGGTTCAACGCGCTCGTCTTTGTCCTCATGCGCCTGAATCCGGATTTTGTTTCGGTGCTCAATCTCGATCCAGCGCGCATTCGCCACGGCGAAGTCTGGCGACTCGTCACTTACATTTTTATCCCGCAAACGTTCAGCTTTTTGTGGATCGTTTTCGTCTTGTGGTTTCTCTGGTTCATCGGCGACGGCCTCGAACGAGCGTGGGGCTCGTTTCGGCTCACTCTTTATTTTCTCGTCGGGATGATCGGCACCACGGTCGCGGCGTTTTTCTTCGGCGGAAATTTTTCCAACAGTATGCTGATTGCGTCGCTCTTTTACGCCTTCGGCCGCTTTTACCCGGATGTGGTTATCTACATATTTTTTATTTTGCCGGTAAAGATTAAGTGGGTCGCCTGGGCGATGGCGGCACTTTTGTTCTACGGCTTTTTCGTCGGGACAGATTCCTATCGCATGGCGCTGGTGGCAGCGCTGAGCAATTATCTGATCTTTTTCGGCCGTGAAATCTTTCATGAAGCACGACACCGCCGGGAAGTTTCGACGCGGCGCAGACGTTTCGAGGTCCACTCCCGCAGCGAGGCCGAACCACTTCACAAATGCGCGGCCTGCGGTGCGACGGAATTGAGCGATCCGAATCTGGACTTTCGCGTTGCGCGCGACGGCGAAGAATATTGCGTACCGCATTTGCCGCACGCGGAAACGCCCGTGCCGTGAAGGTGGATCGGCCGCTCCGCGGGGCGATGTTAAGTAAATGCGGCTTCGCCGCCTAACTTAGCATCGAGGTCGCCGCGGCGACGACTGCTCGATCCACCCACTGACCATGGAGCGTGCGTTCTTGACCAGTCTGCGGCACGGCGGAAACTAGCGCGATGACCGACAAGAACGCCGAGCTTGTTCCCGAGGAAGGCTGGCATTGCCTGCATTTGTTTTATCGGATTGAGTTCGGACAATGGCAAGTGCTCAGCCGCGAAGAACAGAACGCCGCCAAGACAAATCTTGCATCGCTTGTGCAGGAAGTTCGCGCCACCGAATCGACGCAATTGCTCACGCTCAGCATGGTCACGCCAAAAGCGGACATAGGTTTCATGTTGATCACGCCGGATTTGCAAATCGCAAACAAGATCGACAAGCAACTTGCGCTCTCGTTAGGTCCCGATGTGTTAACGCCGGTTTACAGTTATCTCTCGCTCACGGAGGAAAGTGAATACATCACGACCGAAGACGAGTACGCGGAAACACTCGTGAAGGAGCAAAACATCAAGCCCGACTCGGAGAAATTTGCCGAGACTATGAATTCGTTTCGCGAACGCATGAAAAAATATCGACAGGAACGCGTTTATCCTACGCTGCCCGATTGGCCGGTGGTTTGCTTTTATAATATGAGCAAACGGCGCGGTGAGCAGCGCAATTGGTACGCACTCCCGTATGAAGAGCGCCGCCATTTGATGAAAGGGCACGCTGCAGTTGGCCGCGAGTTTTCCGGGAAAGTCAAACAACTCATCACCGGTTCGACCGGTCTCGATGACGCGGAGTGGGGCGTGACTCTTTTTGCGCGCGCCACCTTTCAGATCAAAGCGATCGTTTACCAAATGCGGTTCGACCCGGTGAGCGCGGAATACGCGGACTTCGGCGAGTTTTACATCGGTATTCAACTGCCGCTCGACGAATTGTTCCGGCGGCTACAACTTTGACCGCCGATTTCTGGGATGGGTGACAGAGCGGTCTATTGTGCACGCCTGGAAAGCGTGTGTGCCGAAAGGCACCCGGGGTTCGAATCCCCGCCCATCCGCCGCGCCAAAGCCTTTACCGTCTGTTGATCGGAAGAGCTAACTTTCTCTTCGATCTCGCCGATCCAACACATGAAGTTCCTGGCGCAACTTGACCACGCTGCCCTGCGGCAGGATGCCGCGAAAATTAACGGCGGGATAAACTATGCAATCGCGTCCCAAAATCGAGCCGGGATTGATCACCGCATTGCAACCGATTTCGGTGCGATCGCCGACGATCGCGCCGAATTTCGTGAGACCGGTGGCGAGGTTGCCCTCGCTTGCCGCCACCATGATTTCGCCATGATCGAGTTTCACATTCGAGAGAATCACGCCGGCGCCGAGATGCGCGCCGCGACCCAAAATGGAATCGCCCACGTAATTAAAATGCGGCGCCTTTGCCTCATCGAAGAGAATGCAGTTCTTGAACTCGGACGAATTTCCCATCACCACGCCATCGCCTACCACTACATTCTCGCGCACATAGCAGCCGCTGCGGATGTGGCAATTCTCGCCGATCCAGGCCGGCCCTTTCAAAACCGCGCCTTGCTCGACAATCGTCCCACGCCCGACAAACACATTGCTGCTGATGAAAGGTTTCCCGATGAGCTCGCCGAACACGGCCGGTTTCAAGCGAAACTGTAGATAACTCGCAATTTGTCTGAGCGCATCCCAGACATACTTCTGGTTCTCAAACAACTTCGGATGGGCCGTATGTTCAAGATCGAGAAATTCAGCGGGCGCAAACATTTTCTGTGCTCAAGATGATCAAAGTATTCCGCGGTATGCGAGCGCAAATTCTGGGGAGCGCACGCGCCTCGCAATGCTGCGTGTTTCTGGGGAGCACAGGCTGCCAGCCTGTAGTTGCCGGCAACCCTGCCGGCAACATCTCTGCACACGCAAATTCGGGATGACGCCAATTCCCGGTCTCGGCAAGCTGCCGAGACCTGCAGGCTGGCAGCCTGCGCTCCCCAGAACGCCGAGACGCCCATTCGACTTCGCTCAGGGCAAGCTGTGCGCTACCCAGGTTCGCCGGCGCGTCGCGTAAGTTTCTGCCCGTCTTTGGTGTCGCGCACTTCCCATCCGAGCGCGGCGATCCGATCACGTAGCCCGTCACTTGTTTTCCACTTTTTCGCCAGCCTCGCGCGCTCGCGCTCGTCGGCGAGCTGGGCGACTGCGGCCGGCAACTCATCTGTTTCGCGTTCAAGGTCGAGCACGCTGTTTATGCGTTTCCACCAATTCAACCACGCCTTCGCCGAAGCGGCATCGAGTTCATTTCGATCCACCGCGCGATTTGTTTCACGAATTGTTTCGAACAAAAAACCAAGCGCTGCGGAAATATTCAAATCATCGTCGAGCGCCTCTTCAAATTGCCGGCCGAGCTGCATGTCGATCTTGCCATTATCGATCTTGGCCGCGGCGCGCAATCGCACCAGCCAATCATCAATCCGGCCTAACGACTCGCGCGCTTCCTTCATTCCGTCCCAGGTGAAATTGAGCGGCGCCCGATAATGTACACGCGCCAACGCGTAACGAATCTCGCGGCCGGTGTACCCCTTCTCCAGAACATCCGGAAGGGTGTAGAAGTTGCCTAATGACTTCGACATTTTCTGCCCATCGACAAGCAAATGGGCGCAGTGGAGCCAGTAACGCACAAATTTTTTGCCGGTGCAGCCTTCGCTCTGCGCGATCTCCGCTTCGTGATGCGGGAAAATATTATCGACGCCGCCACAGTGAATGTCGATCTCATCGCCGAGCAGCGCGGTTGCCATCGCGCTGCACTCGATGTGCCAGCCGGGACGGCCGCGGCCCCATGGACTCTGCCAGCCGGTATCGCCATCCTCTTCATCCCATGCTTTCCAAAGCGCGAAGTCACCAATGTGTTCCTTGTCGTATTCGTCGTGTTTCACGCGGCCGGTCGATTGCAATTGGGTGAGATCGAAATGGGCGAGCTTCCCGTAAGCCGGAAATTTGTTGATGCGGAAATAAACTGATTTGTCCTCGGCTTGATAAGCCAGGCCGCGCGAGATGAGCGTGCTGATCATCTCAATCATCTTGTCGATGTAACGTTGGTCGGTCGCGGCGGGAAATTCATTCGCGCGCTTGATCCGCAAGGTTTCGATGTCTTGCAAGAACGCTTTCTTGAATTGCACCGTGAATTTTGTGAGCGGAACTCCAGCCGCGCGCGCGCCGCGAATCGTTTTGTCATCCACATCCGTGATGTTCATAACGCGATGAACTTTGAATCCGCGCGCTTCGAGATGGCGCTGAAGTAAATCCTCGAAAATGTAAGCGCGGAAGTTTCCAATATGGGCGCGGCTGTAAACGGTTGGTCCGCACGTGTAGACGTCGATCTTGTCCGCCGGTCGGACGGACTCGTCCCGTGGCGAGCGATTGTCTGGATCGCGCGGCCGAAATTCTTCGAGCTTGCGCGAATAAGTATTAAAAAAACGAAGCGCCATTTTTTGTCATGCCGAGTGGAGTCGAGACATCTCTAAATGTTTCCGGAAATAGGAAGAGATTGAACTCGTTCTTCTCCCGACTCTCTCGCCGCTACCCTCGCGGCGCTACCGTCCATGTCGCTCGTTCTACTCGCTCGATTCCTCGACTTCGCTCGGAATGACATGGACTTAATTTTGTTCAACTGTCGCAATCGCCATTGCCGCGATGCCTTC
>WNFB01003026.1_pt1 | contig 14752 bp, 8 predicted proteins | sample 5400501 | NCBI WGS metagenome assembly WNFB01 (sample SAMN13153341, study PRJNA577476) | soil metagenome | isolation source: 200 cm saprolite under Douglas fir tree site 2 hole 1 | place: USA:California | collected 2015-04-18
TGCTCCTGCTGCTGGCCAGCGCGCTCGCTGCCGCCAGCTTCGTTCTCACCCGCCGCCTGCAAAAGGGCTACGTCAGCGCGCTCGCCGAGAGCCTGCGCGCCGGCACGGTGCGCCTCGACCCGGTCGACGTCGTGGACCAGACGACCCGGGCCACGTTGGCGGTCGCCGACGCCCAGAAGCGGCGCATCGCCGCGGAACCGGCGAAGGAGCCGCCCCCAGCGGACCCGGGCGCCGAGCCCTGGTTGGACGCGGCCGCGGTCCTGCGCTCGGGCGATCCTGGCCGCATCCGCGGCGTGCTCACGAGAGAAGTGGCCCTGGAGCCGGCGCTGGTGTCTCTCGTCGTGCCGCTTCTGGCCCGCGATGAGCTGTTCACCGAAGCGGTGGCGGCGCTTCGGCGCATCGCCACGCGATGCACGGGACAACTGCTCGACGTGCTCCTCGATCCGGAGCAGGACCCGATCGTGCGGCGCCGCGTACCGAGGGTCCTCAAGGCCGCGCCGACCCAACGGGCCGTGGACGGGCTGCTCGCCGCCCTTCGCGACGAACGGTTTGATGTGCGCTATCGGTCGGCCCAGGCATTGCTCCGTTTGCGTCAACGGGACGGGTCGCTGCGGATCCCCGCGTCCGACGCCTTCTCGGCGGCGCAGCGCGAGCTGACCCTGTCGCGCGCATCGCCCCGCGGCCTCGAGCACGTGTTCGGCCTGCTATCGCTCGGGGTGCCCGGAGAGCCGCTGGCCGTCGCCTTGCGCGCCTGGCGCACGGATGACCGCTCGCTCCGCGGCACCGCTCTCGAGTACCTGCAGAACGTCCTGCCCGCCACCGTCTGGAGCTGCCTCTGGCCGTGGCTCGGATCGCCACCGGCGGCCACGGGACGAACGCTCGACGAGATGCGGGACGATCTGCTGAGGTCCACGGCGACGTGGGAGATGGCGCGACGGTCGAAGAGACGCGCCACGGGAACGGCGGGCGGGCGAGGCGCCAAGGAATGAACGGACTCGACGCGGGCGAGTTCAGCGGCACCGAACGCTTCGTCGTCCAAGGGCGTCTCGGCGCCGGCGGCTACGGCGTCGTGTATCGGGCGCTCGACCGGGAGCGGAACATCCCCGTCGCTCTCAAGACCCTGCGCAACGTCGCCGCGAAGGCCCTCGTGCAGTTCAAGCAGGAGTTCCGCGCGCTGGCGGACGTTTCCCACCCGAACCTCGTCACCCTCTACGAGCTGTCGTCGCACGAGCAGCAGTGGTTCTTCACCATGGAGCTGGTCGACGGGGTCAATTTCCTCTGGTATGTACGCGGAGAGACCTACCCGTCCGAGTCCGGACTGACGAGCGGCCTCTCGGCGGCGACCAGCGCCGGCCTGCACGCATTCTTCGAGCAGGCGCCCGGCGGAGCTGGCGCCGTGAGCGTCCCGGGCACGGGCGCGCTCAACCTGGACCGCCTGCGCCGGATGCTCACGCAATTGACCGAAGGCGTCCTCGCCCTGCACGACTCGGGAAAGCTCCATCGGGACATCAAGCCCTCGAACGTCCTGGTCACACGGGAGGGCCGCCTGGTGCTTCTCGACTTCGGGCTCGTGACGGAGATCGCTCCCGCGCTCACCCACACGCTGGATGCGGTGGGCACGCCGGCCTACATGTCGCCCGAGCAAATCGCCGGGCTTCCCCTGACCCGAGCGAGCGATTGGTACAACGTCGGAGCCATGCTCTACCAGGCGCTCACCGGCCAGCTCCCGTTCGTGGGCTCCGTCCTGGAGGTCATGCAGCGGAAGCAGGAGTCGGAGCCACCGCCTCCGCGCGAGGTCTCCCCCGGCGTCCCGCACGATCTCGACGTCCTCTGTGAGGGCCTGCTCCGTCGAGACCCGACCAAGCGTCCATCCGGAGTGGAGGTGCTGCAGGCCCTCAAGGGCGTGAGCGCCGGCGGCCCGCCCGCGTCCTCGGCACCTCCCGTCGCCACCGGGGCGGCGCCATTCGTGGGACGCGAACGGCAGCTCGAAGCGCTGCGCGATGCTTTCCGGACGTTGAAGAGCGGCCGTGCGCTCACGGTGGCCGTCCACGGCGGCTCGGGAATGGGGAAGAGCGCTCTCGTCCGCCGCTACCTGGACGAGCTGAGGAGCGGGAACGGGGAGGCGGTCGTGCTCGCGGGGCGGTGTTACGAGCGAGAGTCGGTTCCCTACAAGGCGCTCGACGCCCTCATCGACGCCCTGAGCCGTTACCTCAGGCGCCTCCCGTCCGCGCAGGCGGAGGCCTTCCTGCCGCACGACATCCTGGCGCTGGCCCGGGTGTTCCCCGTGCTTCGCCAGGTGGGCGCGGTGGCCCGGGCGCGGAGAGCGGTGCTCGAGATTCCCGATTCCATCGAGCTGCGCCGGCGCGCGTTCGCGGCGCTGCGCGAGCTGCTCGTCCGGCTGGCCGATCGCAGGCCCCTCGTGCTCTTCATCGACGACCTCCAGTGGGGCGACGTAGACAGCGCCGCACTCCTGGAGGACCTGCTGCGCCCGCCGGATCCTCCGACGCTCCTCCTGATCGGTTGCTACCGGACCGAGGATGCACCGACGAGCCCCTTGCTCAATATCATCTTGCCGAAGCGGCTCGCGGCCGATCGGTCGCTCGAAATGCGCGACATCGTGGTCGGCGAGCTGTCCGGCGGCGAGGCCCACGAGCTGGCCCGGGAGCTCGTGGGCGTCGAGTCGCCGGACAGACCGGGGCGGGCGGAGGCGATCGCCCGGGAGTCGGGAGGCAATCCTTTCTTCATCGAGGAGCTCGTCCGCTTCTCGCAGGCGGGCAGCCCCGACATCGCCTCGGACCTCACCTTCGACCACGTGATCCGGACGCGCGTGGCTCGGCTCACCGCGGGCGCCCGGCGGCTCCTCGACGTGGTGGCGGTGTCGGGCGTGCCCATCGACGTGGGCGTGGCGTACCGGGCCGCCGACCTCGAGAGGGAGGGCGAGAGCGCCCTGGCGGTGTTGCGCGCGGCCCACCTCGTGCGCACACGCAGCACTCTCGGCCGGAACGAGATCGAGACATACCACGACCGCATCCGGGACGCCGTGAGCGCGGGCTTGCCGGCGGACGCGCTCAAGGAGCTGCACCATCGCCTGGCCTCGGCGCTGCTGGCAACCGGCGGGGCCGATCTCGAGACGCTGGCGAGGCATTACCTCGGGGCGGGAGATGCGCAGAGCGCCGCCGAGTATGCGGCGGCGGCGGCGGCCAAGGCCTCGGAGGCACTCGCCTTCGACCGTGCCGCCAGCCTCTACCACTTCGCGCTCAACCTCCCGGTGGGCTCTTCGCCCGAGCGGGCAAAGCTGGAGGTCCTGCTCGGCGATGCCCTCGCCAACGCCGGCCGGGGTGCCGAGGCCGCGCAGGTGTACCTCTCGGCGGCAGAGACGGTGGGTGCGGGGCCCGGGATCGATCTTCACCGGCGCGCGGCGCAGCAGCTCTACACGAGCGGCCACATCGCGGAAGGGGAGCGCGCGCTGGAAGGCGTGCTCGCGAAGCTCGGCATGAAGCTGCCGAAGACGTCCCGGGCGGCTCTCCTGTCGCTTCTGGTCCGCCGGGTCCAGGTCAGGCTCCGCCTCCGCGGCCTGCGATTCCGGGAGCGCGACGAAACGGAGATTCCCGCCCAGGACCTTCTGCGCATCGACACCTGCTGGGCCGTGGGTGTGGGCCTGAGCACCGTGGACATGGTGCGCGGAGCGGACTTCCAGGCGCGCCACCTCGTGCTCGCGCTCCGAGCCGGGGAGCCGTATCGCGTCGCGCGGGCCCTGGCCATGGAGGGGGCCTACGTGTCGATGGGCGGGAACCGCAGCCGGCAGCGAAGCCAGCGCCTGATCGAGGCCGCTCACGCCCTGGCGAAGCGCGTCAACCATCCCTACGCCATCGGGCTCGCGACGCTGACGGCCGGGAACGCCGCCATGCTCGACGGGCGCTGGCGGGACGCGCGCACCCTCTGCGAGCAGGCCGAGCAGATCTTCCGCGAAAAGTGCACGGGGGTCGACTGGGAGATGCTGATCACGCAGTTGTGCGGCCTGGTATCAATGTTCTTTCTCGGGGAACTGGGCGGGCTCTCGCTGCGACTGCGCTCCCTGCTCGAAGAGGCCGCGGGGCGAGGCAGCCGGCTGAGGGCGGCGTTCCTGCGCACCGGCTTCTGCTCCCACGTCGCCTGGCTGGCGGCGGATGATGCAGAGAGAGCACGACACGAGTTGGACGCCGGCCTGAAGGGATGGCGACAGAGCGACCGGTTCGACTATTTGCGGCTATGGGTCAGGGGCGCGCAAACGGACATCGCCCTTTACTCGGGCGAGGGGCCGGCCGCTGCGGAAGGGGTGGGCAAGGAACTGCGCGCGTCCGCCCGGGCGCTCGAGAGGTTCGTGCAGATGGGCTTCATCCGCGGCATCGACTCCCGCGCGCGGCGCCGGCTCGCGGTGGCCGCCCAGACCATGAACCCGGCCGAGCGCAGCGACCTGCTCCGCGGGGCCGACGGCCACGCGAGCGCCATCATGCGCGAGAGGACGCACTGGGGCGACCCGCTGGCGCTCCTCCTGCGCGCGAGCGTGGCGGCTATGCGCGGAGAGACGTCGCGCGCGGTGCCGCTGCTCGAGTCGGCGGAAGCGGGTCTGGTGGCCGCGGAAATGGCCCTCCATGCGGCCGCGGCTCGTCGGTGCCGCGGCGAGCTGATCGGCGGCGAGACGGGCCACGGCCTCGTCGCCGCGGCCGATGCCTGGATGACTGGCCAGAGCATCAAGAACCCGGAGCGGATGACGGCGATGCTCGCCCCGGGCCGATGGCTGTCGGCGAAGCCCTGAAGGGCGAGGTGGCCAAGCGATGAGCACTCGGCGCGAGTTTCTGCAAGACACGGGGTACGGCGCTCTGGCGGCGTTCACGGGGATGTCCGGAGTGGCGGAGGCCGAACCCCTCGCCGTCTCTCCATCCGACCTGGATTCGGACATCGGCTCGCTCTATCCGTTCGTCAGGAGCCAGGCGGTCGGGGGAGAGTTCCCCCTCTCCTTCCTCCAAAAGGAGTTCGCGGACCTGGGGGCTTGGAAGCGGGCCGCGCGAGGAAAGCTGCGGGACCTCCTGCACTACTCGCCACCCGCATGCGACCCGAAGGCCGAAACGGTCGAGCGGGTCGATCGCGGCGAGTACGTCCAGGAGAAGGTCTACTTCAACACGACGCCCGACGTCCGCGTTCCCGCGTTCGTGCTCGTTCCGAAGAAGGCGCGGCTGCCCGCAGCCGGGATCGTCGCCCTCCACGACCACGGCGGGTTCTACCTCTGGGGCAAGGAGAAGCTCGTCGAGCTGGAGGACGAGCACCCCGTCCTCATGGACTTCAAGCGGCAGTACTACGCGGGCCGGAGCGTGGCGAGCGACCTGGCGCGGGCCGGTTACGTGGTCGTCGTGATCGACATGTTCTATTGGGGCGAGCGCCGGATGCTGCTCGCGGACGACCCCGCGGACTGGCGGGAGCGGCCCCGGAGCCTCAGAAAGGAGCGCATCGACGCGTTCAACCGTCGCTCCGGCGAGGGAGAGCAGCTCGTCGGGCGGACCATCTTTTCCGCCGGGTTCACCTGGGCCGGCGTCATGTTCTGGGACGACGTCCGCACCGTGGACTATCTCCTCACCCGGCCCGAGGTGGATCCTCGCCGAATCGGCTGCGTGGGGCTGTCGGTGGGCGCCGTCCGCTCCGCTCACCTGGCGGCGCTGGACGATCGGATCCGGGCGGCGGTGGCCGTCTGCTGGATGACCTCCTTCCCGGCGCAGCTCAAGCGCCGCGTCCGGAACACCATCGGTCACACGAAGCTGGTGCCAGGCCTCTACCGGTACCTCGACTACCCGGATGTCGCGTCGCTCGCGATGCCGACCCCACTCCTCGTCATCAACGGGAGCAAGGACGCGCTGTTCGAGCCCGAGGGCGTCCGCGCCAGCTTCGAAAAGCTCGCGGCCTGCTACAAGAAGGCCGGTGTCCCCGAGCGCCTGCGGACGCGTCTCTACGACACACCGCACGAGTTCAACGCGGAGATGCAAGCCGAGGCCTGGGCCTGGTTGGCGAAGCACCTCCAGGAGCCGTAGACGCTAAGCGTCACACCCGAGGGCAAATGCCAGACCGGCGCACACCTCCCGCAGCCGCACGCACCGCCGGCATGGGTCTGGCCACCGTGGGAGAAATCAATGCGCAATGACGTGATGATGCTTCTCGCCTCGCTCCTGGCCGGTCCCGCCCTGGCCGCCGACACCCACCCGTTCTCCGTCCACGACATGCTGGCCATGGACCGCATCTCCGACCCGCGCGTCTCTCCCGATGGCGAGAGCGTCGCCTTCACCGTCCGCGTGACCGACCTGGAGGCCAACAAGGGCCGGAACGGCATCTGGATTGCGCCCACGGCCGGGGGAGCGGCGCGGCGCCTCACGAGCCACGAGGCGAACGACACCCAGCCCCGATGGTCCCCGGACGGCAAGAGCCTCTTCTTCGTCTCCACGCGCACCGGCTCGGCCCAGGTGTTCCACATGAGCAAGGATGGCGGCGAGCCCGAAGCCGTGACGAAGCTGCCCCTGGACCTGGACGCGCTCGAGGTGGCGCCCGGCGGGCAGCACCTGCTGTTCGCGATGGCCGTCTTCCCGGGGAAGACCCCGGCCGAGACGGCCGCGATGCTCGAGGCGCAGTCCAAGCGGAAGGCCAGCGGACGCCTCTACGACCACCTCTTCGTTCGCCACTGGGACGCGTGGGAGAACGGCACTCGCAATCATCTCTTCTCATACGAGGTCGCCACCACGAAGCTCGTCGACCTCATGCCGCGGATGGACGCCGACTCGCCCTCGAAGCCGTTCGGCGGCAGCGAGGAGTACGCGGTTTCCCCGGACAGCCGCACCGTCGTGTTCGCGGCCAAGGACGTCGGGCGCGAGGAGGCCTGGTCGACGAACTTCGATCTCTACACGGTCCCCATCGACGGGTCCGCGGCGCCGCGGAAGCTCACCACGAACCCGGCGACGGACACTCAGCCGCGCTTCTCGCCGGACGGAAAGACACTCGCCTACCTGGCGATGAGCCGCCCCGGATTCGAGGCGGATCGTTTCCGCATCGTGCTGCGGGACTGGACGAGCGGCGTCGAGCGCTCGATCGATCTGCGGGCCGACGCCTCGACGACGGGCGACCGCTCGCCGGACGACATCCGCTGGTCGCTCGACGGCCGGGAGCTGTACGCGACGGCCGACCACCTCGGCCAGCATCCACTGTTCGCGATCGACCCCGCCACGGGCGCGGCCAGCAGCCTGGCCGGCGACGGCCACGTGACGAGCCCGCAACCGATGCCGGGAGGCAACGTGCTCTGCGGGCGGGATTCGCTCCTGGGCCCGACCGAGCTTTACGTCGTCCACCGCGTCGCGCGCATCGCGCCGGCCCGCATCACGGGGCTGAACGACGAGAAGGTCGCCGCGGCCCGCTTCGGCAAGCCGGAGCCGTTCACCTTCACCGGCTCCGGGGGCGCCACCGTGCATGGATGGATCACCCGTCCCGTCGATTTCGATCCCGCCCGGAAGTACCCGGTCGCCTTCCTGATCCACGGCGGGCCCCAGGGCTCCTTCGGCAACGACTTTCACTACCGCTGGAACCCCCAGGCCTATGCGGGGGCGGGCTACGCCGCGGTCACGGTGGACTTCGCGGGCTCCACCGGTTATGGCCAGGCCTTCACCGACCGCATCCGCAACGACTGGGGCGGCGCCCCCTACGAAGACCTGATGAAGGGCCTGGACTACGCCCTCGCCACCTACTCTTTCCTGGACCGCGACCGCGTCTGCGCGCTGGGCGCATCCTACGGCGGCTACATGATCAACTGGATCGCGGGGAAGACCGACCGCTTCAAGTGTCTCGTCAGCCACGACGGCAACCTGGATGAGCACTCGGCCTACTACATGACCGAGGAGCTGTGGTTCCCGGAGTGGGAGCACGGCGGACCCGCCTACGACAACCCCGAGGGCTACACGAAACACAGCCCGATGACGCTGGTGAAGAACTGGAAGACGCCCATGCTCGTCGTCCACGGCGAGAAAGACTACCGCGTGGTCTTCACCCAGGGCCTGGCCACGTTCACCGCTCTCCAGCGCAAGGGCATCCCCTCGAAGCTGCTCGTCTTCCCGGACGAGAACCACTGGGTGCTGAAGCCGCAGAACTCGATCCTGTGGCACGAGACGGTGCTCGGCTGGCTGGACCAGTGGGTGGGGAAGCGGTAGGCCCAGATCAGCCGGTCTGTGTGGATCCTGGGCCGTAGCCCTTCCGGAAAAAGAACACGGCGGAGCCTACGCTGACTTCGTCCCCGTCGGCGAGCGGCGTCGGCTCGTGGACGATCTGTTTCGCGACGAACGTTCCGTTCTTGCTGCCGAGATCCTCGATCGACGCGGCGCCATCCTTGACGAGGATGCGGGCGTGGTGACGGGACACACGGGGTGAATCGATCCGGACCGCGCAGTCATCCGTCCTCCCGATGAGGTTCTCCCCCTCTTCCAACCCGATCTCCCGGGCTCCCCAGACGAGGCCGCATGTGAACGCCGCGCGGGTGGGCGGGCGGGAAAGCTCGATCGCCTCGCCGCAGAACGCGTAACCGAACCCGTGGACCGTACGGATGAAGCGGGGTTGGCGCCGCCGGTCGCCGACGGCGCGTCGTAGCTCCGTCACCAGACGCGCCAGGCTCGTGTACGAGACGACGGTGTCAGGCCAGAGCCGGTCACGAAGCTCCGCCTGCGGCATGGCCCGCGGGCGATGAGCGAGCAGAAGCGAGAGCAACTCGAGGGCCCGGGGCGAGAGCCCGACCGCCCGGCCGGCCACCGTGAGCTGGCGGGCGTCGGAGTCGAAGTCGCTCTCGCCGAAGTGAACCCGCATCGGGCCTCCGTAAATCAAGATTCCCGAAACAATCCGGCAACACCCCGCCCGCCCGACGGCCGATCTTCCACGCGTCGCTCGAGCTTGTCGCCGGTCGCGCTTGGCCAAGCGGCTCCGGTCTGGAGTCGCTCATGGGTGGTCTGGGAAGATGGAAGGGACCTCTTCGTGCCTGGGGCGCGTGGATCGCGCTGGCCTCGGCGGCGTCGGCCGCCGCCCCCTCGCCGGTCCGGATCGCGGACGATAGGACGGGTGGCTACGTGCGGCGCGCGCTGGAGAACGCGCGTGTCCGACTCGCCGACCCGAGCTGCCGGCAGCTGCTCTCGGAGTTCACCGACCCGTCGGGGCGGCCACTGCAGGACTCGCTCGACGCTCTGCAGCAGCAGCCCGAGGAGTACCTGGAGACGCTCTTCTTCTACGACGGCTCGGGGCTCCCGGACTGCCGGCCCGCGGTCGCGGCCGCGACCACGCGCGGCAGCCACGTGGTGCTCATCTGCGCCGCGCGGTTCGTCAGGGTACCCTGGCCGGACGGTGAGGTCACCCTGATCCACGAGATGCTCCATACGCTCGGCCTCGGCGAGAACCCGCCGACCAGCCTCGAGATCAGCCGTCGCGTGCGGATGCGCTGCTTCGACCACGACGCTCAACGCAAACCTTCGACGAGATAGAGGCTTGAGAGGGTCCGGTGGATCGTGTACACGTAAGCGCCTCCGTCGGGCGTGAAGATCGGCTCGACGAGCCAGACGCCGGCCGGGTCGGCGGGGGTGATCTCCTTCCAAAGGTCGCGGCGGCCGGAGGCGATCTCGTGACGATAGACCCTGGCCACCCCTGCGTCGAACTCGGTCGCATAGATCCACCGCCCATCGGCGCCGAAGCGCCCCAGCTCCCCGGGCTCCGGCGGTCCCGGCACGATTAGCGCCTCGCCTCCCTCTACCGGATACAGAATGATGCGCCTCTGCGCATCGAGCGCGGCCAGGAGGCGCCCGTCGGGAGAGAGGGCCGCGGCGGTGGCGCCCTCGGGGGTCAGTGGACGAGGAGGCCCATCCAGGCTCTGCAAGAAGAAGCGGTCGCCGTGGCCCGGCTCGTAGGCATTGATGACGAACCGCCGGCCGTCGGGGAGCCAGGCCCCGAAGTCCCAGTAGCTGATCGCGCCGCCGTGCAGCACCTTCGGCTCGCCGGGGCCTGTCGGCAGGACGAACAGGTCCGAAGGCGCATCCGACCGCGTCGTCAACGCCCACTTCCCGTCCGGCGACAAGGCGACGCTGGAACCGTCCCCCAGCCGCACCGCTGGCGATGCGCCGTCGGTGGTCCGCAGGTAGACGGCGGCCGTGCGGCCGCCGCCCTGCCCACCCTCGTGGAAGAGGAGCCGCCGGCCATCGGCCGAGAGGTCCATCGCCCGGGAAGAGTCGAGCAATGACAGATCGCGTTCCCGGGTTTCCCCGGGCGGGGATCCGCGGATCGACCTCTGATACTCCCACATGCGGAGCAAGACTCGCCCGTCGCGGGCGATGTCCTCGACATTGGCCATGATCGGAAAAGAAGTGACGAGACGTCGCTTGCCGGAGAGCGAGACGGCATGGAGCGACGGGTTCGCGAACCGCTCGCCGCCGGTGAACCAGACTTCATCACCCGCCGGTGACCAGGCCAGGCCGTTCAGAAGTTGCTTGCTGGTCGTCAGGGGCCTCTTGCGGCCGCCGCGGTCGACGATCCAGAGGACGCTCTCATCGAGCTGCGGCTCGAGATAGGCGACGAGGTCGCCTCGGGGCGAGACGCGCAGTGTCTCCAGACCGGCCGATCCATCGACCAGCACGTGGCCGATGGGGAACTCGAGGTGCGTGCGCTGGCCGGCCTTGCGGACGACGGCGAGGTCCTCGCCATCCGGGGACCAATCGGCCGCAACGACGTCCTCGGCCACCTCGCGAGGTGCCCCGCTCGTGAGGTGGGCTCGAGCCAGCGTGCCCAGCACCGGGTCAGAGGTCACGCCCGGGTGCAGCATCAGCGCCATCTCTCCGGCGCGGGAGATCGCCAGGACTGTCGCTTCCGGGAGTTCGAGGGCGCGGGACTCGGGGCTGGCGAGGCTCGTCGAGAACAGCCGGCAACGCTCTCCCTGCCAGGACGCGCCGTAGACCACTGTCTGTCCGTCCGGCGCGAAGCGGCCGGAGAGGACCGATCCGCGGCGGAAGGTGAGGCGCTGGAACGAAGGCGGAGCCTTGTCGCCGCGCCTCTGTCCGACCCAGAAAGCAGCGATGGCAAGCGCCGCCACCCCGGCACCGAGCAGCGCCCGTGCGAGCGTCGACCTTCTCGCCGGCGCGACGTCGCGCGTGCCGGCGCCGGCAGGCGAGATCCCCGACATCGCCTCGAGCGCGAGGGCGAGGTCGTGGGCGGAGTAGAAACGCTCGTCGGGCTGCTTCTCCAGGCACCGCCTCACGATCCGCTCGAGGGCCGCGGGCACCGCGCGGCCCGCGTCGGACATTGCCGGCGGGTCCTCTTTCAGGATGGCGCTCATCGTCTCGACCGCCGTGTTCCGTTGGAAGGCCCGTCTGCCCGTCAGCATCTCGTAGAGAACCGCCCCGAAGGAGAAGATGTCCGAGCGGTGGTCGGCCGGCACCTCCTGCACCTGTTCGGGAGACATGTAACCGACCGTCCCCAGGCGAGCGCCCGGGTTGGTCCCGGTCGAGGCTCCGGCCTGCCCGGGGTCGCCTTCCGGCCGGACGAGCTTGGCGAGGCCAAAGTCGAGGATCTTGGCCCGGCCGTCCCGGGTGATGAAGAGGTTCTCGGGCTTGAGGTCACGGTGGACGATGCCCTTCTCGTGGGCGGCGGCCAGGCCCCGCGCGATTTGCACCGCATAGTCCAAGGCTTTGCGGGGGGGCAATCCGGCGCCGCGCTGCAGCACGCGGAGAGATGCCCCCTCGAGCAGCTCCGAAACGAGGTAGGGGGTACCGTCCTGCCGGCCGACGTCGTACACGGAGAGGACGTTGGGGTGGTTCAGCGCGCCCGCGGCGCGAGCCTCCTGCTCGAAGCGGCGGAGCCGCTCCTCGTCCCTGGAGAAGGACGAGGGCAGCACCTTGAGCGCGACCGTGCGGCCCAGGCGCATATCGCGGGCGCGGTACACCTCGCCCATGCCGCCCGAGCCGAGGGCATCGAGGACCTCGTACGGGCCGAGCAGCGCGCCCGCGGTGAGGGTCATGGAAGAGGGAGGGATTATAGCGCCGTGCTACGATCCGACGTCATGAAGACGACCTCGCTGCTCTTTCTCGGCCTGCTCAGCCTGCCCGGGGGCATGGGCTCCGCGCGGGCGGATGAAGCTCCCCTCATCCCCACGCTGGCGATCGGGGCGCCGGCCCCGGACTTCGATCTGCCGGGTGTGGACGGGCGCCGGTACTCGCTCAAGAGCTTCGCCTCGGCCCCCGTGCTGGTGGTCGTCTTCACGTGCAACCACTGCCCGACGGCCCAGGCCTACGAGGAGCGGATCCAGAAGCTGCACGACGAGTATGCCGGCAAGGGCGCGGCGCTCGTGGCCATCTCCCCGAACGACCCCAAGGCGGTGCGGCTCGACGAGCTGGGCTACACCGACCTCAGCGATTCGCTGGAGGAGATGAAGGTGCGGGCCCACGACAAGGGCTTCACCTTCCCCTACCTCTATGACGGCGAGACCCAGGCCGTCGCACGCCAGTACGGGCCGGTCGCGACGCCGCACGTGTTCGCTTTCGATCGCGCCCGCAAGCTGAGGTTCGTCGGGCGGGTGGACGACGCCGAGAACCCGGAGAAGATCAAGGTCCAGGACACGCGCAACGCGATCGAGGCCCTCCTCGACGCACGCCCGGTGCCGGTCGAGAAGACCAAGGTCTTCGGCTGCTCGATCAAGTGGGCCGAGAAGAAGGGCTGGCTGGCCGAAGGCCTGAAGAAGTGGGCCGAGGAAGAGGTGACCGTTTCTCCGATCGACGCGGCCGGCCTCGCGGCCTTGGCCAAGAACGACTCCGCGAAGCTGCGTCTCATCAATGCCTGGGCGACCTGGTGCGGGCCGTGCGTCGTCGAGTTCCCCGAGCTCGTGACCATCAATCGCATGTACCGCGGCCGGGCGTTCGAGGCCGTCACCGTCAGCGCCGATCCGGCCCCCCTGCGCCCCGACGTGCTGAAGTTCCTCAAGGACAAGCAGGCTTCCACGCGGAACTACGTCGCCGCCGATTCCGACGACCATGATGCGATGGTCAACGCCGTCGATGCGGAATGGCAGGGGGAGCTGCCCCACACGGTGCTCGTGGCCCCCGGCGGCCGGGTCGTCTACCGCACCCGAGGCGCGTTCGACCCGCTGGCCCTGCGCAAGGCCATCGTCGGTTACCTGGGCCGCTATTACCACTCTGTCGCCGGGAAGTAGGCCAGCGCCATCAACCGTGCGATCGCCCTTCCCCGTCCGGCCGTTGGGCACGACAGGCATGGAGATCACCCGCGTGGGCTTCGGCGCCTGGGCCATCGGCGGGGCGGGATGGGCCTTCGGCTGGAGCAGCCAGGACGATACCGAGTCCGTGGCCGCCATCCGGCATGCCGTCGAGAGCGGCATCAACTGGATCGACACCGCGGCCGTGTACGGGCTCGGCCACTCGGAGGAGGTCGTGGCCCGGGCGCTGCGCGAGATCCCGCCGCACGACCGGCCGTACGTCTTCACCAAGTGCGGGCTCGTGTGGGACGAGCAGGACCGCTCGGCCGCGCCGCGCCGCATCGGAGAGGCGCGCAGTCTCCGCCGCGAGGTGCACTCCTCGCTCCGGCGCCTGGGGGTCGAGCGCATCGACCTCTACCAGATGCATCGGCCGGCCGAGGATGGTACGCCGGTCGAGGCTTATTGGCAGACCCTTCTGGATCTGAAGGCTGAAGGCAAGGTGCGCTCTGTCGGCCTGTCGAACCACGACGTCTCGCAGCTCGAGGCGGCCGAGCGCCGGGGCCACGTCGAGACGCTGCAGCCGCCTTTCTCCGCGATCACCCGGCAGGCCGCGGCGGCGGAGCTGCGGTGGTGCGCCGCGCACGGCACCGGCGCGATCGTGTACAGCCCGATGCAGGCCGGCCTGCTCAGCGGCACGTTCACGCGGGAGCGCGCCGCCCGCCTGCCCGCCGACGACTGGCGGTCGCGCTCGCCGGAGTTCAAGGGCGAACGCCTCGAACGCAACCTCGGCCTCGCGGCCGCGCTGGGCCCGATCGCCCAGCGCCATGGCACGAGCGTGGGCGCGGTGGCGGTGGCCTGGACGCTGGCCTGGCCGGGTGTGACGGGGGCGATCGTGGGCGCGCGTCGGCCCTCGCAGATCGACGGATGGCTGCCCGCGGCGGATTTTGAGTTGACGGATGCGGACCTCGACGAGGTCGCGGCCGCCCTCGAGCGGACCGGCGCCGGCAGCGGTCCCGCGCGCCCTTTTTGATGCGGCCCACGCGGTCGGGGTGCGGTCTCCTCGTCTTGTTGCTGGTCGTGGTCGACGCCGCGATCGCCCAGGAGGCGGCGAAGCAGAAGCGGCCGAAGAAGAACCCGCTCGCCCGGCTGGCCGAGCCGTGGCCCGATGCCGAGAAGGTGCGGGAGCGGCGCCGGGACGCTGAGGGCCGCCGCCTCTTCCAAAGCTCCGATCCGCTCCGCTTCACGCTCACCGCCGACTTCAGGACGGTGAACAAGGAGCGCGACCCCGGCAGCACGCGGCGCTTTCCCGCCGTGCTGCGGATCGCCGGTGACGATGGCCAGGACCGCTCCATTCCCGTCAAGCTGCGCACGCGCGGCCATTTTCGCCTCATGTCACGCAACTGCTCCTTCGTCCCGCTCCGAGTCGAGTTCCCCCGGCAGGAAGCGGAGGGAACGGTATTCGAAGGGGCGGGGTCGTTGAAGCTGGGCACGCATTGCGAGGACGACCAGGATTACGAGCAG
>WNFB01011419.1_pt1 | contig 14752 bp, 15 predicted proteins | sample 5400501 | NCBI WGS metagenome assembly WNFB01 (sample SAMN13153341, study PRJNA577476) | soil metagenome | isolation source: 200 cm saprolite under Douglas fir tree site 2 hole 1 | place: USA:California | collected 2015-04-18
CGCGCGGCGGCACCGGGAATGACATGGTCCAGGGTTATCTCTCCCGGAAAGTCAGTGGAAACAAAGGCAGGAGAGCTGGACATCACGCGCCGGGGAGGTTATACGAACATTCGTTCGGAGTCAAGCGAGAAAGGGCCGGCGGACGCGGTTCCTGAGTACACAGCCGGTTCAGAGGCCGACTTCGAGCGCCTTTATCGCAACTCGTACCGGCGGATTCTGGGGACTCTGATCACGATGCTGCGCGACCGCGAGGCCGCGGAGGACTGCACCCAGGACGCTTTCGAACGCGCGTTCAAGGCCTGGAAGTCGTGGCGGCCCGATGCCCCCGCCGAAGCCTGGCTCCACCGCATCGCCATCAACACGGCTATCAACGGCCAGCGCCGGGAGAGGCTCCAGGAGGTCGGTGCCATTCTGCGTCGCGTCGGCAGACCTGCCCCTTCGGCTGATCCCGCCGTGGTGGTGGAGAGCTCCGACCTCGTGACCGCCTTGAGAAAGCTGCCGCCGAAGCAGGCAGCAGCCATCGTGCTCCGTCACTATCACGGGTATACCAATCGCGAGATCGCGATTGCTCTCGGCGTGCCCGAACGGACGGTCGCCTCTCGCCTCGCGGCTGCCCGGACCCGGCTCCAGCAACTGCTCGCCGGGTCACGTGCCGGAGCAAAGAAAAATGGGTAGTTCAGCGGCAGAGATGGTTCCTTCTTGCCGATGAACGGAACAGGCGACTTCGAAAGCGAGCTGGAGCGGGAGCTGCACCGGATCCTGGATCCGATTGCGGCCGCGCCGATCCCGCTCCGGAGAGCCCCGTTGTCAGGAGGGATCATGAAGAGACTTTTGGGAGGCGCGGGAGCCGCGCTCGGGGCAAAGCTGCTCACCGGTATCGCGGTGGCCGCCGCTGCGGTCGTCGTGGCCGGCGCCGCGACCGAGGTCGCGGTCACGGGCAGCTTGAATCCCACCAACTGGGGCCAGCAGGTCAAGACGCAGGTAGGCGCCTGCAAAGCCTCGGCGGCTCGCCTTGGGGTGCACGGCATTGGCGAATGTGTCAGTGACTTCGCTTCCAGCAAGGCACGCGAAAACCAGGGCAAGCACAAGGGCAACGACAACGGCACCAACAACGGCAAAGGCAACGCCAAGGACAAGGACAAGGGCAAGAGCACGGGCACCGGCAATGGCAACAGCAACAGCCACAAGCCGACCAACCCCGGCGCCGGCTCGGAGAGCTCGCTGCTCATCGTCTGGTAGTCCCTAGGGCGATTCGCTAGAACCCTTCCTCTCGTGGGGCCGGGCCGCAAGGCTCGGCCCTACAACATTCACGAGGGACAACCTGGGTAACTCCCACGGCTTCGCCGTGGGGGCTCCAGAGGACGCTGCGCCTTATCGCCGACGCAAACCACGCCCGGAGTGTCTGGTTCGTGGGTGGGACGAGACGGCCGGAGTGAATCCGGCCTGCTGGCCACCTAACCACGACGCCTCACAACTTTCCAGCGCTGGCCTTCGGGTGTGTCTGTGACCGTCACCCCGATGTCTGCGAGCTCGTCGCGTACGCGATCGGCAGTCGTGAAATCCCTGGCGGCGCGGGCGTGCGCACGTTTGTCGAGCAGGACTGTTGCACCATCACCTCGGACACCAGCGCCATGGCGGCCGGAAGGTCGAGGTCGTCGGCAAGCGCGGCTCGAAAGCGAGCCTCGAATTCATCAGCTTCATGCTCGCCGGCAGGAGCGTCACCGCGCGCCCCCCAATCCGCTAGCCGATCGCGCAGGTGCGCGAGCGCGCGGTCCGCGCCGGCCAATCCTTCCGTGCTGAAGTTCAGCTTGGTCCGGTACTTCGCCTGCAGCGCGAGATAACGGAAGGCGAGCGGATCGAATCCCTGGTCGACCAGCTCGGTGATCCGAAAGAAATTGCCCGCGGACTTGGCCATCCTCGTGCCGGCGAGGAGAAGCAAGCCTCCGTGCATCCAGTGATTCACCACGCGATGGCCGGTCACGCCCTCCGACTGAGCCAGCTCGGCTTCATGGTGTGGGAACACGTTGTCCGCGCCACCGGTGTGGATGTCGAACCTCTCGCCCAGAAGCGACATCGACATCGCAGAGCATTCGATGTGCCAGCCCGGGAAGCCCGGGCCCCACGGGCTGGGCCAGAGCTGGAGGCGGTGCTCGCCGGCCGCCTTCCACAACGTGAAGTCGCCCGGGTGACGCTTGCGGGGGTCGACCTCGCCCCTCGATCCGGCGAGCAGCTTGTCGGTGGTGTTGCGCGACAGCCGCCCGTAGGCGGGGAAGCTGGCGATGTCGTAGTACACGGTGCCGTCCACCTCGTACGCATGACCCTTGGCGATCAGGATGCCGATGAGGTCGATCATCCGCGGGATGTATTCGGTGGCGTGGGGGTTGTGATCGGCCGGGCGGATGTTGACCAGGGCGGCGTCGTCCACAAACGCCTTGGTGTAGTGGGCGGCGATCTCCTCGGGTGGCTTGCTCTCCAGCCGCGCCGAGACGAGCATCTTGTCCTCGCCGCGGTCGAAGGAGTCATCGGTGAGGTGGCCCACGTCGGTGATGTTCATCACCTGCTCGGCGCGGTACCCGAGGTACTCGGGAGCATGAACGTGCGCAGGTTGCCGATGTGGACGTACCGGTAGACAGTGGGGCCGCACGAGTAGATCCGGACCAACCCCTGCTCCAGCGGGATCAAGGGTTCCTCCTGGCGGGTGAGCGTGTTGTAGAGGCGCACGATCGTCACGGGATCGAATCTATGCTCCCAGTAATGCGTGCTCACAGGTTGGAAGGCCGAAGCGCGAGCGCTGACCTGCGCAAGGGCACGACGCTCACGAGTGATCACCTGGACCGAGTTCGGCAGTTTGGGGAGGTCCACGTCGTCGAGCTCGAGGACGGAGACCTGCACGAGGATGCCGCCGCCAGGCGGCTCGCCGCGGCCTTGTCGGGGCCTAACCTGGAGGCACGACCACCGGTCCAGAGCCAGGCTCGGCTCATAGCGATGAAGCGCGGCCTGGTGCGGGTTCGCGCCGAGCTCGTGGACGCGATCAACGCCCTCGGTTACGTCTCGGTCTTCACCCTCATGGACGGGCAGGCCGTGGCAGAGGGTGAGGAGGTGGCGGGTTGCAAGGTCACGCCGGTGGCCGTACCCGGACATCTGATTGACGAGGCCGAGCGCATCGCGCGCGAGCAAGGCCCGATCATCGAGTTGCTGCCGTTCCGCCCGCTCCGGACCTTCGTCGTGGCCACCGAGCGCCTGAAACCGAAAGCGCGCGAGCTGTTCCGCGCGGCCGTCACCAGCAAGCTCGGCTGGTACGGCGCCGAAGTGCTCGCGGTGCGCGAGGTCGCGCGCACGTCGGCCGCGGTTGCGAGCGCTTATGCCGAAGCGGCGGCGATGAGCGCGGAGCTGGTCCTCTTCGCGGGCGCATCAGCGATCGATCCGCTTGACCCCGCGTACGCCGAGCTCACCAACGCCGGGGGGCACCTCCTGCAGCTGGGCGCCCCGATGCACCCCGGCAGCATGCTCTGGCTGGCGCGTCTGGGCGACGCGGCCGTGGTCGGCGTCGCCTCGTGCGCGGGTTTCGGCCGGTCGAGCTCGCTCGACCTCCTGCTGCCTTTCGTTTTCGCTTACGGACGCGCCGACGCCAAGGACCTGCTTCGATTGGGCCCCGGCGGCTTGATCGAATCGGCTGCCGGGCGGCGTTTTCCTCCCTACTCATGACCCCCGGCCTGAGGCGCGGCGTGGAGCTCTTCAACAGCGGGCGCTACTGGGACGCGCATGAGGTCTGGGAGCTCGAGTGGATGCCCGATCGCAAAGGACCCGAATCAGGTTTTTACAAAGGTCTGATCCAGGTCGCGGCGGGCTGCCTTCATTACTCGCGGCGTAACCGGCGCGGAGCCGTCAACAAGTGGCGAAGCGGCGCGGACTACCTGCGGCCGTATCTGCCCGAGCATCGGGGCATCAGGCTGGCGCCGCTCGTGACCTCGGTCGACGGCTTCCTCGACGCGATGGGCGGACGTGGATGGCCTGAGCTGGCGATGCCGATAATCGCGTGATGGCGAAGCTGCCCGCGGAATACTCCCGCACCAACCTGTCCAGCGACCCGATCTACCGGTACCTCCGCATCACCAAGGGTGGGCCGGGCGGAGTGCCGGGAATGTCGGCGGAACAGGACCTGGTCGATTCCGCGTGGCTGCAGCGACTCCGCCGCATTCACCAGCTGCAGAGCGCGTGGTGGGTGTTCGCGACCGCCGAGCACTCTCGATTCCAGCATGCACTGGGCGCGATGCACCTTGCCGGCGAGTGGGCGCGGCATCTGTACCCTTCGCTCGCCGAGTGCTGCTCGGGCACGCCCTCGGCGGCGCTGGTTGTCGGCCACTTCTTCGACGAGAACTACCTGGACACGTGGGGCATCGACCACGAGGTCATCGGACGCGCGCTGATCACGGGACCGCTGGCGGAGCTCGTCGCCGGACTCGGTGCGTCACCGAACGGCGATTTCGAGCCGCAAGAGCGCATCGATCCTCGCTGGGTCGCCTACCTCATCGCCGGGCCCGACCTCGCCGGGTTCGTCGCCCCACCATGGCTGGCCGCCCTGAAGCCGGCCCTGGTCGGCGCGTACTCGGCCGACAACATGGATTACGTCCCTCGCGATTCGTATATATGCGGGGTCGCCGCCGGACCGGTGGACGTCCAGCGCATCCTTCACTATTCCTTTATCTCTGAGCGTGGCCTGACCCTCCACGCCCATGCCGCTGAAGCGCTCTACATGTTCCTGAGTGCGCGGCTCTACCTCTATCACCAGGTCTACTTCCACCGCACCGTTCGACGCATCGACCTGCAGCTGCGAGAGGTCTTCCGCCCGACCGTCGAGCTGATCCTGGGCGGCAACCCGCTCGAGCGGCTGGACGACTATCTGATGTTCACGGAGTGGGCGCTGCTCACGGAGGTCAACCGGTGGGCGCTCGGCGAAGGCGACGCTCGGCGACGGGAGCTGGGCCAGGCATGGGCCGATGTAGTGGCTCGCAAGCTCAAGTGGAGGCTCGTCTACCAGGGCCACACCGATGCGGCGGACGTCACGGGCGCGTCGTTGAGTGTCACGCGGGAGCAGTTCGCGGGCATGCTCCGCGAGAGGCTACCGGCGAAACTGAGCAAGATCGAGTTCGAGGTCGATGTCGCCGCGCAGGAGTCGCGCGCCTTCAATCCGATCACGGAGACCGCCGACATCCTCCTTTACGATCCGCTCGAGGATCGCTATCAGCAGAGCCGCGTGCTCGACCTGTTCCGGCGCCTTCCGGTGCGTATGACGCTGTTCCGGATCTTTGCCCGTGACTCGGCGCACAGCCGCGAGCTGATCAAGGCGGCGAACGAGGTCCTGGGCACTACGACCTAGTGGCGTGTCCGGGAATCAGCTCGACAAGGCGCGGCCTCGGCGCCCGGTGCCAAGGAGCCGACGAGCACGTGAGGGAGCGCATCGCGTAGATGCGTGACCGAGCGCGCGCAGGAGGCGACGAAGGCATCAGCGCAGCCCGGGCGCCTGGGCCGATGGATTGGCGAGCGCTATCCCGGACGCGTCACTAATAGTCGTCGTCGCCGCCGTCGAACCCGCCTCCGGCATCATCGTCGCCGCCGAAGTCGTCACCCCCGCCCCCCAGATCATCGCCGCCGAAATCGTCCCCGCCGTCATCACCCGAGTGGACCGTGGCGAATGTCGAGACGAGTCGCTTGAGTGCCGGCTTGCCGCAATGCGGGCAGGCCGGGTCGGGAGACGAGAAGCTCGGCAGCAGGGCCGACGAGCGCTTGCCACACTCCTCGCAGCGGTACTCGTAGATGGGCATCCCTACGATTATCGAGATGATTGGGCTCGACCGCATTCGGGCCGCCGCCGCCCGAGCGCGTCCGTACGTACAAAGGACGCCGCTGGTGCCAGTCGATGGCGCGCTCCTGAAGCTCGAATGCCTACAGCCGACTGGCAGCTTCAAGGTGCGGGGCTTCTTCGCGGCCGCCACGGCGCTGCCGGAGGACAAGCGCAGCCGAGGCCTGATCACCGTCAGCGCCGGCAACGCGGCTCAGGCATGCGCTTACGCCGCGCATTCGCTTGGAGTTTCCTGCCGAGTCGTGATGTACGACACGGCTCCAGCAACCAAGATCGAAGGCGTCAAGCGGTGGGGCGGGACGCCCGTGCTCATGCCGCGACCTGCCCTCCTCGATTGGCTCTCAAACCGGGGCTGGGAATCAGAACCCGAGGTCTTCATCCACCCGTTTGCCGACGAGGACGTGATGGCGGGCCATGGTGGACTTGGGCTGGAGCTGGTCGAGGACGTCCCCGGCCTTGAGCGAGTCCTGGTTCCGGTAGGCGGCGGCGGCCTGATCGGGGGCACCGCGTCCGCGATCAAGGGCCTTCGGCCCGAGGTCGAGGTCATCGGCGTGCAGTCGGACGGCTATGCGCTGTGGACACGTGCCCTCGAGGCGAATGGTCCGGTTTCGATCACGCCCGACACCATCGCCGACGGCACGACGGCACCCTACGACGCCCGCATGCTCCCGCTCATGAAAGCGCTCGTCGACCGCTGGCTCACAGTGCCTGAGCCTCGGCTGCGGGCCGCCATCCCCGAGCTGGCCGCCGCGGCGAAGGTGGTGGCCGAAGGCGCGGGCGCTCTCGCCTACGCCGCGCTCGAGCAGCTTCCGCCGGGGCCCGTGACCGTGGCCGTGGTGAGCGGCGGCAACATCGACCCCAAGCTGCTGGCGAGCCTGCTCAGCTAGCGGGAGCGGGCGACGGTCCGGCCCACGCACTGGTCTTCGTGGTCGCCCATGGCCCGTACCGGATCAGGGCCACGAGCATCCATATGAAGAGCGCCACACCGGGAATCCCAACCGCCACCGAGAGCCAGTAAGTCCACGAAGGTAACCCGTAGAGACTTCCCGGATAAGTGGATCCAGCCACCGCGCTGAACAGGTTGATCGGGAGGCCCAGGGTCATGCTGCTCACGAACTCCGGCGGAGGCGGTGATACGTTCGGGTTGAGCTGCGCCTGCCGCTGAAAGCTCTGGTTGAAGGCCTGCGTCATCACGCCCGACATCCAGAACGGGAGGCTGACGGCATAGAGGCCGGACAGGGCATACCAGGCCGCCACGGCGTACTGCATCGGCTTCGTCCATGGCGTTGGAACCCGTACCGTCGCGGGCTGCTGGTAGTGGGGATAGACCGGCGCAGCCATCGGCGCCATCGGCGCCACAGGCACCCACGCATAGCCGTTCCAGCGTGAGCGTCCGTCGGGGGACAGGGTGCTGATCCACTGGCGGCCGTCCCAGTAGTAAAGCTCGTCCTCCGACAGCCTCAACTCAGCCACTTCCTTACTTTAGTGTCGCGTGAAAGCTGGACTGATACTGGCTCGTGGCCGCATTCGCACCCTGGGGCGCGATGGCCTCGCGACGCACAGCCACCTCGCGATCGCCGCCGGCAAGGTGATGGCAGCCGGCGGTGCCGAGGTCATGGGTTGGCGCGGGCCGCGCACCCGCGTGATCGACCTCAGGGGCGCCGCCGTGCTGCCGGGGTTCAATGACGCGCACGCGCACGTCGTCTATTACGGACTGACGCGTTTCGGGGCGGACCTCGGCGGCGCCCGCAGCGTGGCCGAGATCGTCAGTCGTCTGCGTACTCACGGCCGCACGCTCAAGCCGGGCGAGTGGCAGCAAGGCATGGGCTACCGCGTAGACGAGCTGGCCGAGAAGCGCGCGCCCCATCGGCTGGAGCTGGACCGCGCGACGCGACGGCGCCCGGCATTCATCGACGAGCGCGGCGGGCACGCCCGGGTCGCCAACTCCGCGGCTTTGGCGGCCGCCGGCATCACCGAGGCCACGAAAGACCCGCCGGGCGGCCGCCTGGGACGCGACCGCGACGGGACCCCGAACGGTCTCCTGCTCGAGTCGGCCATGAGGCTGGTCGCCGATGTGCAGCCGCGGTCGTCGCTTACGCGTCGCATGGAGGGAATCCTGAAAGCTCAGCGCCTTCTCCTCTCGAGAGGCATCACCTCGGTCGGCGCCGCGGTCAACCGCGGATTCGCCGACGACCTCCGCGCATATCAGTCGCTCGCCGAGCGAGGGCGGTTGCGAATGCGCGTCAACGAGTTCCTGTCATGGGAGCTGCTCGAAGCCGCTGGGGGAATCGGATTGAGAGCCGGGTTCGGCGGCAGTGTGGTGCGGGCGGGGCCGATCAAGGTCTTCGTCGACGGTGGGGCGGAACGCGTGGCCATGCGTTCGGGCAAAGGGGTGTGGCGAACCACACCGGCTGAGCTGCGCGAGCTTGTCGGCGCCGCTTCGCGGGCCGGGCTTCAGGTCGCGGCCCACGCCATCGGCGATGGCGCGATAGCGGCCATGTGTGATGCGGTCGAGTCGGCCGGCGCGGTCACGCTAAGGCACCGCGTGGAGCACTGCACCATTTGTCCCCCCGACCTGCAGCGCCGGCTCGCCCAGCTGCGGATGGTCGCAGTCATGCAGCCGATGGCCGCTCGCTTCGCGCGCGAGTTTCCCTCGGCCTTCGGGGCCCACGATCGCTGGCACCTGGCGGCGCATGGTCCACTTCTTCGCGCCGGCGTGCCGGTGGCCTTCAGCTCCGACCTGCCGGTTGTGACCGACCCCAACCCCTGGCCTGGGATTCGCGCCGCCGTGGAGGACCGGGTCAACGGCATCACAGAGCTGGCGGCGCTCAGGGCCTACACAGTCACGGGCGCTTATGCATCCTTCGAGGAGGATGTCAAAGGCACGCTTGATCCAGGCATGCTGGCCGACCTCCAGGTTTACGAGGCGGATCCATTGGCCACGCCACGATCGGACTGGGACCGACTCCGCCCGAGGGCGGTGCTGCTGGGCGGGGTGGCGGTCTTCGGGTCCCTGAGCTAGCCGGCGGGCTCCCTCGGCGAGGGGTCGGGGATCGCCATCGACGGGGACTCCACCGTCGCCGGCATCACGGTTGGGCTGCTCGCAGCGCGACGCCTTGGCGCGGTGCGGCGCACAGGAGCCTTGCGCGTGGCTGCCTTGGCCGGCGCGGCCGCCTTTGGAGCGGTTGCCCTGGTGGTCCGGCGGCCGGCTGCCGGCCGGCGTGCGGCTCGGCGCTTCGGGGTCGGGGCAGCACGGCGCGCCGTTGCTGACCGCGCGATCGCCTGGACCTGCTTGCTCAATCCGTCGAGACGATTCAACGCCTTCTCCAGGTCGACCTGGCTGGCGGTCCGGTCGAGGCGTATACGGAGCTGCTTGAGCGCGCCCTCGAACGTCTTCTGTCCATCTTTGATGCTGCGGTCGATCTGCTTTCGAACGTCAGGCGGCAGCCTCCTTTCGGCTTGCCGCAGGTAGGACCTGCCGGCTTTGACCGCCCTCTTCAAAAGCCTCGATCGTGATGACGCACGCTTCTTCGTTGCCATGCCCGACCTCCCCTGCAATGCCTTGCGGTGGCCTTAACGCACCGCGTTAGTATTGGCCTGAAATGACGGTGCGAACTTGACGGTGTCCGCTCAGCGACACCTTATCAAGAAGTATGCAAATCGCAAGCTGTACGACACGCAGACGAGTCGGTACATCACGCTCGAAGGCATCGCAGAGCTCGTGCGCGACGGCCACGAGATCCATGTCGTCGACCGGGACACCGGCCAGGACCTGACGCAGGTCACCCTGTCGCAACTCGTCCTGTCGGCAGAGAAGCGCGGGCCCGCCCGACTGGTGGACGCGGGCGCGGACGCGATTCACGACCGTGGCCAGGCGCTGCTCGATTACGTGCGCAAGACGCTCAACGTGCCAGGCGACCTGGTCAACCAGGTGGAGCGGCGGCGCGGAGACCTGGAAGCGATGGTCGACGAGGCTATCGAGCGCGCGCTGCGCAGGCTGCGCATCCCGAGCCGGCGCGACATCGATCGGGTCAACGAGCGGATCGACAAATTAACGGCGGAGCTTAAGAAGCTCAACGGCGGCCGCGGTTCTACGCGCCGTTCGCGTAAACGAAGGGCCGCTGGGTGATCACGGCCCGTATCTCGACGTCCGACTCGACGCGATAAGTCGCCTGCCGCACACGCCGGTCCCCGCGCATCTGCTGCGTCATGAGCTCGGCGGTGGCCGCCAGCCGGTTGGCGTCGCCGATGACCAAGATGGTCCACGGTGGCAGGACCAGCGCGCCGTCGATGGTGACGCCGCTCGGCGTCTGCTGGATGAGAACCCCGATCGTCACCCGATGATCATTGACGGAGATCGCCTCAGCGCCCGCGGCGGCGAGGTTGTTGACCGCGTCTTGAAGGTCCAGCGCCTGCAGGCCCGCGGCGTCGACGACCATGACGATCCCGGGGCCGTGGACCGGGACGAGCCCTTCGATCGCGCGCAGGCGCGTGGCTTCGGCGGCGAGCTCCTGATCGGCGGCCGAGCTGCCTCCCGACTGCAGGACGGCCTTTCTCTGCTGAAGGTCGGCGGTCTCTGCCGACAGCGCGTCGTTGGCCCGATGCAGGTCGTCGAGCAAGAAAGCGAGTGTGGTCGTGTCAGTGCCGACAAAGCTTTTTTCCACTTCCGCCTGGCTGCGAATCTGCACGGTTGCCACCAGCGCGACCAGTAGCGCGATGAGCCAGATCTCGATCGCGCGTCCCGATCGCCGCCGCGCCGGCGCGGAGCGTCTACGAGGTGCTGACATGGGGTATCTGCAGGCTCGAGTCGTAGGCCGGCAGCTTCACATCGGGCCTGCCGCTGATGGTGAGCACGATCTGGAAGCGGACTTCGCGATCCCGAAGGTCGGGAAGAGCTGACTGGTCGTCCAGAGCTACGACCATGCGGTCCCGGTCACCGACGGCGAGGATCTTGATCGGCGCCCTCAAGGGCGGGCCCTGGTCGATGATGACCTCGCCCTCCGAGCCGGAGAAGGCGCTGAGTGGCGTGATCCTGCGGCCGCTTACCGACACGCCCTCCGCTCCGTTGGCGAAGAGAAGATTGACCACATCCTGGACGTCCTGGTAGTTGATCAGGTAGCCGATCTGTACGCCCTGGTTGGGCGCCGGCGTGCCGTTGCCGAGATCGACTTCGACCCCGGGCCCGTGGACGGCCGTCAGCCCGGCATGAGCGCGGAGGTCGGCGACCTGGTTTTGCAGCGCTTGCGTGGTGGCCGATTGCTGGGCCGCCGCGCCCTCGAGGGCGTTGATCTCCGCGCGCAGGATGGCGATCTGGGCGCGCCTCGATTCGTTGGTTTTCTCGAGGTCCTGGACGCTGTGCACGAGCGCCTGGTAGCGAGCGACCTGGTTGGACGGGGTCAACAGCTGGGATTTGACCTGGCCGGCCACCAGGAACCCTGTCGCCATGGCGACCACGGCCACAGCCAGGATGCCCAGGACCCGGTCGCGCGTCATGACGCAATTCTCGTTGACAAGGCAAGGCGCGGGAGGTCGCGAGGTGTAGGATCGGAATCCGCAAATGGCGGTCGAAACTCGCGCTTCCGCCTTCAAGAGCGCCCAGCGTCGCTTTGATGCGGCGGCTGACGTGATCGGCCTCTCAGACGACGTACGCGCGGGTCTCCGTGAGGTCAAGCGAGAGCTCACCGTGCACTTCCCGGTCCACATGGACAACGGCTCGGTGCACGTGTTTACGGGCTGGCGCGTCCAGCACAACATCAGCCGCGGGCCGGCCAAGGGCGGGATCCGCTATCACCCTGACACCGACCTCGACCTGGTCAAAGCGCTCGCGATGCTCATGACCTGGAAGTGCTCGGCGGTGGGGCTGCCGTACGGCGGTTCGAAGGGGGCGGTCGCCGTCGACCCGGCCAAGCTTTCGCTGAGCGAGCTGGAGCACCTCACCCGCCGCTACGCCACCGAGATCGCGATCCTCATCGGCCCCGAGAAAGACGTCCCGGCGCCGGACATGGGCACGAACCCACAGGTGATGGCGTGGATCATGGACACCGTTTCGATGCACTCTGGCCACTCGGTGCCGGCGGCGGTCACCGGCAAACCAGTCGACATCGGTGGGTCGGAGGGCCGCGTCGACGCCCCTGGGCGCGGCGCCACGTACCTGACGCTCGAAGCCATCAAGTACCTCCACGTGGAGGACGAGGCGCCGACCGTCGCGATCCAGGGCTACGGCCAGGTGGGCAGGTCGGCAGCCCGCCTGCTCGCCGAGGCAGGGCTCAAAGTCGTGGCCGTCAGCGACTCGAAGGGCGGCGTCTACAACCCCAACGGCCTGGACCTCAACGCCCTCGACGAGCATCGCCAGGTCCGCGGCGGTGTCACCGGGTTCAAGAAGGCTGACGGCGTCACGAATGCGGAGCTGCTCGAGCTGCCGGTCACCGTGCTCGTGCCGGCGGCGGTGCAGGACGTAATCACAGGTCAGAACGCCGGCCGCATCCACGCCCGGCTCATCACCGAGGGCGCCAACGCGGCGGTGGCACCGGAGGCCGACCCCATCCTCCACGACCGCGGCATCTTCTTGATTCCCGACATCATCGCCAACGCCGGCGGAGTGATCGTGTCCTACTTCGAGTGGGTGCAGGACCTCCAGGCCTTCTTCTGGGAGGAGGAGGAGATCAACACCAAGCTGCACCACATCATCACCCGAGCCTTCTACGAGATCCTCCATACCTCTGTGAACAAGCGCATCGACATGCGGCTGGCCGCGTATGCGATTGCCGTGCAGAGGGTGGCCAACGCAACGATGGTGCGCGGGATCTATCCATAATCTGGGGGTGACCCCAGCGATTACTCCGGCGTTTCCTCAGCGCGTCCTGATCACCGGAGTTTCCAATCCCCTCGGAGCGGAAGTGGCGCGGCGTCTCGCCGCCCAGGTGCCCTCGCTGTTCGGCTGCGACGTGGCCGACCCCGTGAGCGCGATCGAGGAGATGGACTTCGTCCACGCGGACACGCGCCAGTCCGTGATCGGCAAGCTGGTGCGTCAGCTCCGCATCGACACCGTCGTCCATATGGCTGTCACCGTGGACTCGGCCGCGGAGGACAGGTTGGCTCACGAGACCAACGTCATCGGGACGATGAACGTGCTCGCAGGCTGCGCGGGACCATCGAGCCCGGTCAGGAGACTTGTGGTGAAGTCGAGCCAGGCTGTTTATGGCGCAGCCCCGGGAGATCCATCATTGCTCACCGAGCAGGTGGCGGGCTCCGATCGGCCCGCGTACGGTCTCAAGCGCGACCTGCTCGAGATGGAGCAGCTGGCGCAAGAGTTCTCGCTCCGCACCTCAGGCTGCAGCGTCTGCATGCTGCGCCTCGGCTATCGGGTCGGCGAAGGCACCAAGCTCGGCAGCTACCTGTCCCTTCCCATCGTCCCCACGTTTGCGGGATTCGATCCACGCCTGCAGTTTTTGCATGACGACGATGCGGCCGAGGCATTTGTGCGCGCCACGATGGGGGCCCATGAAGGGGTGTTCAACGTTGCCGCCGACGGCATCGTGCTCCTGAGCCAGGCGATCGCGATCATGGGCGGGAGGGCCGTGCCCATCCTGCCGCCTTATGGCCGGTGGCTCGGACGCCTCGCCCTCCGTGCCGCGGGCGTCGACCTCTCGGAGCACCTCACCGATGTGCTCGCATTCGGGTCGGTCGCGGACTGCTCCAGCCTGGCCGCGGCGTTTGGCTGGAAGCCGGCGTACAACACGCGGGCGGTGATCGACAGCCTGGCCCGGGGCAAGGACGTCGAGGTGATCGAGGCCCCCTCACCGCCGCAGGAGTACGAGCTCCAGGTCTACCTTCAGCGCCGCCGGCGGCGGGAACGAAACGGGCACGCGCATGCTGCCCTGGCCCTACGGCGTTGACGGCCCAACGGACAACTGCGCTCGCGAGCAAAGAGCTGCGCCGCCGCAGCCGCAAGGCCAAAGTGGTCGCGCCGCCGCGCGCCTCTCTCCTGCGAGTGCCCAAACCCATCCGCCGACTCCAGCGCCAGGCGCCCATGTACGCGATTCAGGGCATCAACGGGTTGTCCACGCGCCTGCGCGAGATGACCGGCCGCGAGGTCATCGACATGAATCGCGTCATGGCGGTCATCCAGTTTCTGTACCGGCAGGGCGAGCTGGCTCGGCGCGGTCCCAATTACGAGGTCGACGACTTTGGCTTCGACGCGGAGTGGACGGAGTCGTTCCTGTCGGTGTTCAAAGTTCTGTATCGCGATTTCTGGCGGGTGGAGGCCACCGGGATCGAGAACGTTCCGGCCACTGGGCGCGCGCTTCTGGTCGCCAACCACGCCGGCGTCCTGCCGTGGGATGGCACGATGATCAAGACGGCGATGTTCGCCGAACACCCCCACCCGCGGCATGTGCGTGCCCTGGTCGCGAGCCTCTTCATGGGCATGCCGATGCTCAGCTGGTTTCTGCGGCGCACCGGCCAGACCGTGGGACACCCCGATGACACGCGCCGTTTGCTGGAGCGGGATGAGCTCGTCCTGGTGTTTCCCGAAGGCGTGAAGGGGACCGGCAAGCCCTTCAAGGACCGCTATCGCTTACGGCGGTTTGGCCGTGGAGGCTTCGTCTCCACCGCGATCCGCGCGAGATCGCCGATCATCCCAGTCTCCGTGGTTGGATCTGAGGAGATCTATCCGATGATCGCGGACTTCGCGCCGATGGCGAGGTTGTTCGGGCTGCCTTACTTCCCCATCACGCCGATGTGGCCGTGGCTCGGGCCGCTGGGCATGATCCCGCTGCCCAGCAAATGGCGGATCCAGTTTCACCCGCCGGTGCACACGGAGACCCACCCGCCTTCAGCCGCCGACGACAACCACCTGGTCATGACGATCTCGGACGAGGTGCGTAACACGAT
>WNFB01003028.1_pt1 | contig 14749 bp, 11 predicted proteins | sample 5400501 | NCBI WGS metagenome assembly WNFB01 (sample SAMN13153341, study PRJNA577476) | soil metagenome | isolation source: 200 cm saprolite under Douglas fir tree site 2 hole 1 | place: USA:California | collected 2015-04-18
GCGCATACCGTTGCCGCCTCCTGAATGGCATGCAATGACGAGCTTGCCGATTTGAAGTTGAGGCGGAGACTTTAAATCGGGAACCTGGAAGTGCGAAATAGCTGCAAGTACTTCGTTCAGGTAGCGTTCGCCCCAGTTCCGTGTCGCCAGGTCCTTAACGCTGTAGTTTCCAGCAAACTTATTTTTGACGGAATATTCGAAGCCCAGGAACGGTGCGATAAGCACCACATTCCTGTTGGAATCGCGAACCTGTTCACGTATCCGCGCAGGATCGTTGCGGAACAGAAATTTATGGTCTCTGACAGCGAATCCATGCAGCCAGATCACGACGTCGAGCATGTTGCCTAGCGCCGCGGGTTTCGGCGGAAGATAGACGGCCGTCGGCTTGATGCAGTGCGCGGTCCCTTTCGTGAACAGCGTCACGCCCGGAAAGTTGCCGATGTCGTCCTCTTCCAGTTCACAACGCACGCAGGTTGCTCCGTTTCGCCATGTCACGCGCGCGGCTCGGACAGGCCGATGTCATGCTCTGCTGCCTCGGCAACCCCTCCAAGGGTTCATCTGTATTGCTACCAAATCGGCACACCGGATGTGTCCTGTGAGTACTTCATGTAAGTTGCATAAAGCGATTTGGGATCGAGCAATCGGGTTCTAATGTCCTTATAGAACATGCCGGCGAGCGGACCTAAACTGTCGGACGGCGCGCCAGACACGCTAAAGAAATCCAGACCGGCCACAACGGATACGCGCTTAATCTGTTTGTTCATCTCTTGGATGGATTGGAAAATTTCGCTTTCCGCGAATCTCAACTCATTCCCGATTAGACCATGACAATCGTCGATGTTTCGCTGCCCCACGCACTTCTTGATGGCGTTCCGAAAGGGATAATTGCGCCACGGGGTGTCCGGCGCGGCTGAAAAGCTCACGCCTCGGCTCATACTGCCGGTGGTGCCGTCGAACGGCAGTTTGCCGGCTGTCCTTGTCGTCATCGCCTTGCGGCGGCCATCGGTGGTGTCCCAGTTTACGTACTCGAATACGGCCACTCGATTGTAGTACCAGAGATCCAGAAACCCCGGATATCCAATCTGCTGGGCGAGCTTGATCCAGTCCCTAAGTCGTTTCTGACCGTCGCCGCTCCAATGTGGGTTTTCGACGACGATCGCTGCGTGCTGGAGAACCAGTTCAGCGAGATTCTTTCCCGACTGTTCGGCAACAGCCGGCGAAGCGTAGATTTGCCCGCCCTCGTTTTGGCTGACAGCGATTACTGGTCGACCGAACTGAACGCTCATCATCCAGCGCAGGGTCGGATCGGGATTGGCGCGCCGGTAAAGGCGGGCAGCCACACTAACTCTGGTCCCATTTGCAATTGAATTTTCAAGCAGCTCGCGATGAAAATTTGCAAGCTGTCCGGTCTGGCGCACAAGGCCTCGGGCGAAATTGCCGCCGTCGGTTCTATAGACGACCAAATGGCGCAACTCGTAAGCAACGTTCGCGGCAAAGCGGTCGAAGTTCGTATCAAACTTAACTACAAGCATTCTGGTTTCGCCCAGCGGTTGGTCGCCGCGCGCAATGTGTTCTTGGGCGCGTTTTTTTAATTCCTCCATCGCCATGTAATCAGTACGTTGCGATCCGTCGGCCATGTGCATATCTCCAGGTGATCTGTAATCGGATTTCAGACGAACTAGAACCCGTCGAACGCTACTCCTCAGAAGTCAGCGACTTGAGAGTCTCCAGCACCCGTCGGGGACACGGGAATGTCGTCCCAGAACCTTGACGTCGTTGTTTCATGGGATAGCGCCATCAAAGTCACATGCTCATGACGACAAATCGCTCAAGTCCAGGCATACGCGAAATCGTTATCTTCGATCGTCACTCGGGCTTGCGTGATTTCTTCCTTGGCCAGAGATTTCTTCAAGAATTCCCGGGATAGTGCCGGCAGCAGCGTATTGGTGATGATGTTGTCGATCATGCGACCGCCGGAGTCCGGGTCATTGCATTTTGAAACGATATGATCGATCACCGCGTCAGCGTAGACGAATGAGGCGCCATGGTTGTCGCGAATGCGTTGATCGATGCGACCAAGCTGTAGCCGGACGATGCCATCGAGCATGGCATTCGTCAGCGGGAAATAAGGAATGGTCACAATGCGCCCGAGCAGCGCCGCCGGAAATACCTCGAGCAGCTCCGGCCGCAGCCTCAAACCAAGTTCTTCCGGATCGTCACGATATTTCGGGTCGCGCGACAACCCCATGATCAAGTCGGTGCCGACATTGGTGGTCAGGATGATCAGGGTGTTCTTGAAATCGATCCTTCGACCGTTACCATCTTCCATGATGCCCTTGTCGAACACCTGGAAGAAAATCTCATGCACGTCGGGATGGGCCTTCTCGACTTCGTCGAGCAAAATCACGCTATACGGCTTTCGCCGTACCGCTTCGGTGAGCCGGCCACCTTCGCCGTAGCCCACATAGCCTGGAGGTGCGCCCTTCAGCGAAGAGACGGTATGCGCCTCCTGAAACTCCGACATGTTGATGGTGATCATGTTCTGCTCGCCGCCATAGAGCGCCTCGGCCAGCGCCAGCGCGGTCTCGGTCTTGCCGACGCCGGAGGGGCCGGCGAGCATGAATACGCCGATCGGCTTTGATGGGTTATCGAGCTTGGCTCGGCTGGTCTCGATTCTCTTGGCAATCATCGCCAACCCGTGCGACTGCCCAACGACGCGGCGATTGAGGATTTCCGGCAGCTTCAGAACGGTTTCAATTTCGTCGCGCACCATGCGGCCAACGGGGATGCCGGTCCAGTCCGACACCACCGAAGCAACCGATTGCTCGTCGACATGGGCATAGATCATCCGCTTTTCGAGTGTGATGCCCTCCAGCGCGTCGAACTTGCCGCGCAATTCCGCGCGTTTTGCGGTCGTCTCGTCGTCGCCTTGCTTCGGCTCTGCCAATATCTCTCTGATGCTTCGAATATCGTTGACGAGGGCCTGCTCCGTGGCCCATTCGGCCTCCAGGCCAGAGAGCTTCTCCTTGAGCGCCGCAATATCCGCATCGAGGCTTGTCATGCGATCTGCGTCGTCGTTTCCCAAATCGCTGTCGCTGACGAGCGCGGCTCTCTCTGCCTCGCGCGCAACGATGGCAACACGCGCGTCCTGGACCAAGGCCGGCGTCGCGCTCTGGCTGATCGCCACCCGGGCCGCGGCTGTATCCAGGAGGCTGACAGCCTTGTCCGGCAATTGCCGCGCCGGGATGTAGCGGTGTGACAGATTCACGGCGGCCACGATCGCGGCGTCGGAAATCCGCACGCCGTGATGCTTTTCCATCGGTCCGAGGAGCCCGCGCAGCATGATGCAACAGGTCGCAACGTCGGGCTCGTCGACATGGATAGGTTGGAAGCGCCGGGTCAGCGCCGGATCCTTCTCGATATACTGGCGGTATTCGGCCCAGGTGGTCGCGGCGATGGTGCGTAACGTGCCGCGGGCGAGGGGAGGCTTGAGGAGATTGGCGGCATCGCCGGTGCCGGCGGACCCGCCGGCGCCGATCAGGGTATGGGCTTCGTCGATGAACAGGATGATCGGTGTCGGCGAGCTTTGCACCTCATCGATCACCGAGCGCAGCCGCTGCTCGAATTCGCCCTTCATCGACGCGCCCGCCTGCATCAGGCCGATGTCGAGCGCACAGAGCCGGACATTCTTCAGCGGTGGCGGAACCTCGCCTGATGCAATACGCTGGGCAAAGCCTTCGACGACCGCAGTCTTGCCGACGCCCGCCTCGCCGGTGAGGATCGGGTTATTCTGCCGCCGGCGCATCAGGACATCGATCAATTGGCGGATCTCGTCATCGCGGCCGAGAATCGGATCCATCTCGCCGGATCTCGCCTTTGCGGTAAGATCCTGCGAAAAGCGATCGAGCGGTGTGGTACCTTTCGCGGCACCGGTCTGTTGTGCAGCACTCGCTGCGGGCCCCAACCCCGAACCATCCATCGGACGCAGGGTTTCTTCCTCAGAGCCCGCCCAGATCTTGCGGTACTCGCTGGTCAAGACGTCGACCGAAATCTTGTTGAATTCGGATGAGATGTTTTTGAGTGCGCGGCTGAGTTCGCGCGATTGCAGTGCGCCGACCAGAGCGTGGCCGGTTCGTATCTGTGTTTCCCCGAAAAAGAGCGTGGCGTAATGCCAGCCCCGGTCGAGCATGTCCATCACGGTGTTGGACACCGATGGCATTTCGGTCTCGTTCTTGCGAAATCCGCTGATGGCAGCGTTGATGTCCATCAGGAGCTTGTTGCGATCGAGCTGGAAATTATCGGCGGTCAGCGCGATGTCGGTACGCTCGTCTTGCAGGACATGGACCAGCCAGTGCGCGAGTTCGACATTGCGATTGCCAGCGCCCTTCGCCTGCCGCAGCCCCTTGAACAAGGCTTCGTAGCCGACGCGGTTGAGCTTGCCTGCCACTGCCTCAAGATTAATGTCTGCCACTCACGCCTCCCTCGCTGCGGGCTTGCCGCATGCGTCTCTTTCTCTCCATGCGCTCCGCTGGGTGGAACCTGGCGTCGCGCCGATATGCTTCTGTCGTGGTCCAGTCTGGCGCCATCCAGGTCGTCCAGCCCAGCTGCCCGAACTGGCCGAGACGGATGGGCTCGACAGCGTCCGATGGAATGGCCAGTTCGGTATCCCAATCGAGCTGGGCTCCATTGTAAAAATAGACGAGGTCCGCGAGCGGCTCGCAAAGGTCGCCGCTGGGCAGAAATCGAATGTATTGAGCGAGGCTCTGGGTGTAGATGCGGATCCGGATCTTGTCCTGAACGCTATAGACGCCTCGGCCCAGCATTGCCTCTTCGCCAAGCACGTTATGGCGCTTGCCCAAAATCGTGTAGTCCTGAGCGTCGAGCATCAGCCGCGTCCCGACGAACTCATCGACTTCCGCGGTGACCTCAAACAGGCCGCAGAGCGCACTGGCGAGACGCGAGGCGGATTTGGCCTGGCTTCCCAACAGCCCCGCAAAGCAGAGTTTGGCGGCGTCCGGGATGCTGTCGAGATTCCGGTAAGGCTCGGAGCCGCTGCCGATGGCGGAACCGATATAGGCAAAAAAACGGTCTGCCGCCGGACGGTCGTGCTGCGCGATCGGGCGCGAATTCGCCCACGCACGGAAGAACAATTGAAGAAAGCGGTGATTGAAGATGTCAAGGAAGCGCGGGAAAGCGTCGTCGTTGGCGAGGATGTAATGATAAGCTTCCTCGGTCGTCGCCAGCGGCAGCGCACCCTGAGGTCCGAGCAATCCCATATATTTGACGAAGATCTTGAGCGGCTTGTCTTCCTCGTCGCCGTATTCCACGCGGGCGAGGTTTGATGCCGGAAAATCCATGAACGGGTCCTGTCCAAGAAGGACCAGTTCGTCGCGCCGCGTCGCACTTTCGCCGATGCGAGGCTGGTCGTCATGGACGCGTTCGAGATGCCTCAGCACGGTGAAATAGTCGAACCGCCATGGCTCGGCTTCCAGTTCGTGCATGAGGCTCGCGTTAAGTTGAGGGGACTGGCTCATAGCGGCCGGCGCATTCCCATGCGGGGAGGCCATCGCATGATTTCGCCCCGATCGACGGAGCGGATCACGGTTTGGGTGAAATGATTGAAGCCCGAATATTCGGCAAAGAAGCGATCGAGCACGGCGCCGAGGAGGAACGCGCCCGTACCCTCGAACGCCTTCTCGTCGATGGTGACGGTGATCTCGATTCCGCGTGCTACCCCGACGCCGCTGCGCTGGCGGATACGGCGCACGATCGGCCGACTATCGACGTGACGAACGCCACGGATGCGGCGCTCGGTGGCGCTATCGGCCATCTCGGCAAAAATCGACAGCGTCTCCCGAACCGCCTCGGCATTGCTTCCGGCGCCTCGCTCGACCAGCCCGAGATGATTGGTCGAGAGCAGGTTCACGAGCCTCCAGGTGACCGTGCCGGTATGCGCGGTCTCGCCGCGGCTACGCAGTTGTCGGATGATGGGCTCGCGCGGGGGAGTAGGCCCCGCGACGCAGACGAGTTCCAGGGTGTAGTCGTCGATCAGCCGGAAATCGGCGCCACCTACCCCGATCGGCAGGTGCTCGGTCAAATGCCGATTCGAGCAAAGGGCGCGTACGCTGAGCTCGGCGATCGCGTCCTGGTCGTCGATGCCGCCGAACTCGCTCAGCGAAATGAACATGTCGGTGCCGGTGTAATCCGACGACATGCCGGAGCGCTTCTCTTCCACCGTGCGCCGTCGCGGCAAGCGGCGGATCGAAAAGCAAAGGTCGGACGCAGCCGGCGTATCATGGAGTGATGCCGAATAGAGCGGCCGCACCGGGACCTTGTCCCGCCCGCCGGGGTAGTGGGCATAAATCTCGAGTACCCGGTGGGGCTCGTAATCCAGGTAATGGCTTCGGTCGGGAACCAGGTGATATTCGTGCTGACTCGATTTCAACTGAATGCGATCGGTGGTCTTCTCGAACAGATTGATGGCGGGGGCGGCATAGATGGCAAATGCCTCGGGCCGGACGGCGGCTGCGAGCCGCGCATTCAGTTCGTCAAAGGCAAATATGATATCGACCGTTCTCGACGTGATGCGAGACAGGAACTCGTTGATGCCGGTGAGACGGCAGCCGAGAAATTTGCGCGGAAAGGCGAAGTATTCGCGTAGCAGGTCGAACCCCTCGAACACCCGATGGTCCCTGGTGAACAACGCATCGTCGCTGTCGAATCCGATCTGCTGCAAACATTCCAGCGGGGCCTCGAAGACGACCGGATTGCCGAATTGATCGAGGTGACGGAAATAGATTCCCCGACAATGGGCGAACAGCTGTTCGTACAACGCGACCGAGTCGGCTTCCGCGCCGACAAAATACAGCGGGAGCTGCGAGGTTCGGCAACCGGCTATCAGGAGCTCGGGTTTCTTCCGTGCATCGGCTTCAGAGGGCTCATCCTCGGACCGTGCCGTTGAACGGTGTGTCAGGCTGAGCCGCAGACCCGACAGTACCTCGCCGCCGACGGAAACCCCGAGCGCCTGCAGGGGCGCCGGGGATGAATGATATTCCGCCGCGACCAGTTCGAACGGCCATATCGTGATGTCGCCGCACAGGCGGTAGCGGCATGCGATCTGCCGATCGAGCTGGCGGAAACTCGCATCAAGATAGGAACCGCGCGCTATCGCCGCGCCCTCGCGGAGCGCCGGGTCGCCAAACACCGGGGTCGCCTTGACCATCATCATCGAAGGCGTTGGCGCGAGGTAATGCGGAACGAGTTGTTCCAGCAGATTCTCGGTGAATTCGGGGAATTCGTGTTTGAGCTTGAGCTGCACCCGTGCGGCAAGAAAAGCGGCTCCTTCCAGCAGCCCACCGATCAGCGGATCGACGCGGTCCTCCAGAATGCCACCCAGGCGCTCCGCAATTCCCGGATATTCCTCGGCGAATTGGCGCGCATGCTCGTTGAGCAGCCGAAGTTCGGTGTTGTAGAGATCGAGAAATTCAAGGTTCACGCGCGCTCACAATCGATTGACGATAATTTTTCCGCCTTCGACAATATCGGCGACGAACTCGACCGGAACGTGCACCGGATGGCACACCAGCTCGCCGGAGATCACAAAGCGTACCTTGAGCTCGACGGGATCGAGCTGTTTGTCGCGCGCGATACGCAGGGTATCGGCCGCGATCCTCGGTTCATAGTTGACGATCGCGGTCCGGATCTCGTCGGAAATCTGCTCGACGCCGTTCTCGTCGATGGTGCGGATTGCAATATCGGCAAGCCCGAAGTTCAAAATCGATTTCCGGACGTGGGGCGCATTTTGCATGTCGACTGTCGCATCCAGCGATACCGTGTTCAAGAGCGCGTCGAGATCGCGTGAAACTTCGCGGCGAAGCATGCTTTCGGTGATGATTTGGCGCGCGCGCAACCGGCGGCCCGCAATGACGCGGTCGCCCGCTTCATTGCGTTGATCGATGGTCCGTTTGGCGTCCTTGGCCTCATGGGCGGCCCGGAAGACATGCATCAAAGGCGGGCTGAGACGCGATTGCCGGTTCGAATATGCCATGAAGGATCTCGGTCTGTGAGGGTGGCGAACCCTGGCGGCTAGTGCCCAACAAGGTGAAGCATTTTCCGAGTTCTTTCCAAACCTTGACGAGCGGATGGGGCATCCCATCCACTCGTCATTTGGAGAGCGGGGGCCGTTTCGTCAGCAGGCCTCGTTCTTTTGCGTATTCCACCCCCAGTGGACTTTTCCGGAAGCATCGCCTTCGTTGCCCTGCGGCTTGTATTCCGGCTTTGCTACCACGTAAGAAATAGTGCACGACTCCATCGGGAGTATTCCGCCGTTGGCGGAAATATGCAGCGAGGTTACGAGCACGTCCTCCAGTTTCACTTCAAAATAAGCAAATTTGTTGTTGTCGACCTGCTTGATCAGCGAAAGCGTTCCGTTCTTGATCGGTTTGCCGGTCAAAGCCCGCTCCAGCAACCTCAGCGAGCCCTTGCACATGTACTTGCTGAACGAGATGTCATGGAGCTGCCCCTTGCTTTGGGAAGTCGGGCCGGTGCCCTGCGCGTAAGAACTGCTGTTGGTGGCGCCCCATCCGACGGACTGGAGCGCAAGGCAATTCTTGTATTTGGAGTCCTCGGCCTCCCCCTCAATTCCATCGAGATGGAGGAATGCAAAAATCTCATCGGCCATTTTATTTCTCCAGAATGTTTAAGATTGGCTGAGTTGCGCTTTTCGAGCTCTTCAGGCGAGCTCCGTTCGTTGGTTGCTTGTTGTCAGATCGTGGTTCAAACGAGAGCTGCTAATTTTTTGCGACCGGCAATCGGGAGACGAGGCGCAACCCGATGTCCATGCCCTCAAGTTGGAAGTGGGGTCGAAGCTCGAACGTTGCCGCGTAATAGCCCGGGTTCTCTTCATTCGCCACAATCGAGATTTTCGCGCCGGCAAGGGGAACGCGGCACTTGGTTGCTTCCGAGGAGTTCTTCGGGTCAGCATCAACGTACTCACTGATCCAGTTGGTGAGCCACCGTTGCAGCTGATCGGTTTCGTAATATGACCCGACCTTGTCGCGCACCATGACCTTGAGGTAGTGCGCGAACCGGCAGCAAGCAAACATGTAGGGCAAACGGGACGATAGATTGCTCGATGCGGTCGCATCGGGATTGTTCTGATAGGCCTTCGGTTTGAAAAGCGACTGGGCACCGATGAAGGTGGCACGGTCGGTGTTCTTGCGATGAATCAGCGGGATCAATCCCGACTTTGCCAACTCGGCTTCACGTCGGTCGCTGATGGCGATTTCCGTCGGGCACTTCAGATCGACGCCGCCATCGTCCGTCGGGAACGTGTGCGCCGGCAAATCCTCCACCTCGCCGCCGGATTGCACGCCACGGATGCGCGCGCACCAGCCGTACTCCTTGAAAGCGCGGTTGATATTGGCTGCCATCGCATAGGCCGCATTCATCCAGGCGTATTTCTCGCCCTTGTGGCCATCAGTGTCTTCTTCGAATGCGAATTCCTCAACAGGCTCGGTCTTGGCGCCGTATGGCAACCGGGCGAGCACGCGCGGCATACAGAGGCCGACATAACGCGCGTCGTCGGAATCGCGCAGCGATCTCCAGGCGGCATACTCCGGCGTATCGAACAATTTGCTGAGATCCCGAGGATTCATCAGCTCATTCCATGAATCCATGCCCATCAAGGTCGAGTCCGCAGCAGCGAAGAACGGCGCGTGCGCGGCGCCTGCGATCTTGCTGATGTCGCGCAGCAATTGGACGTCTTTCGGCAGATGACTGAAGCTGTAGTCGCCGATCAGGCAGCCATAGGGTTGTCCGCCAAGTTGGCCGAACTCCTCTTCGTAGACTTTCTTGAACAGCGGGCTCTGGTCCCAGGCGGCGTTCGGATAAAGCCGCAGGTGCCGGTAGAGCTCGTCCTTCGAGACATTCATCACGCGGATCTTGAGCATCGCGTCGGTCTCGGACTGGAACACCAGGTATTTCATTCCACGCCAGGCGCCTTCGAGTTGCTGAAATTCCGGCGCGTGCATGATCTCGTTCATCTGCGCGGAAAGTTTCTTGTCCAGCTGCGCAATCATCTCCCCGATCGTGTCGAGCACGTCGGATTTGATGAGGCTGGTATCCGCGAGCGCCTGCTCGACCAGAGTTTTGACGGAATTCTGAAGTTCCGTGGCCGCGCGCTCGGTGCGCGGCTTAAAGCTCTGTTTCAGGAGTGAAGCAAACTCGTCCGCGTCTCGGGTTTGCGTTTGCGCGTCCTGCTGAAGTGTTTCGGTTGCCATGACAAGCTTTCTAATACGCTGAATGGTTGTAGCTGCTTACTTCTCGCTATCGCCGCCGCTTTGCTCGACGGTGCGGTTCTTCAGTGCCTGCATCAGTTGCTGATCCGCCAGCAGCTTGCGCAGCTGATCCTCGGCGGCGGATTTGCCGTCGACATAGCGCAGCAGGTTCGCCAGTTGCATTCTTGCTTCGAGTAGTCTTGCAACTGCCGGAATCTGTTTTGCAACGGCGGTCGGTTCAAAATCCGCCATTTTATCGAAGCGGAGCTCTACGCCCATCTTCTCCCCGGAATCGTCGCCGAGTTTGTTGTCTACTCGGAAGTTGATGCCCGGCTGGATGGCGGCCATTCGCGCATCCAGGTTGTCCATGTCGAATTCGAGGAACTTGCGATTGACGATCTCGGGCTTCTCGTCGCCAGGCGCGTTGCCGGAGAGATCGGCCATGACGCCCATGATGAATGGGATCTCGACTTTTTCCTCGGCATTCGCCGGATTTTCATAGGTGATGTGGACTCGCGGCGGCCGAACCCGGCGAATGAATTTCTGACCACTTTCCTTTGCCATGTGTTCAACCTTGTCTTTGAGTTTAAGATGAGAAGGAACTTTCGGTGCTATATCAATTGGAATGGACAACTTCAGGGACCTCCAAACGGTCGGCCTCGCGCATCAGTTCGGCGAGCGACGCACGCCATTGTCTCGATGTTTGGTGTCTTGATGTTTGGAAGCGGGGGGCAGCTGCGGACCGCAACCGCAACACCGTCCTCGGTCCTGTTCACTTTTGAATCACCGTACATCGCCGATCTCATTTTTCGGCGCCGAAAGTCTTCAGCGCTGCCTTCGGAAGCACCTCCTTCAGCACGGCCATGAAATCCCGCTCGGCGAGAGCACGTGCACGATCGCACAGCATCGGCACCGGGCTGGAGGGCTCGGAGTGTCGGAAGAACCGCTGGACTTGGTCGAGCAACGCGATCGCCTGCGGGCGCGACGCGACGCGGTATTGAGGCGATCCGCCGGGTCTCGCAGATGACGGTAACTCTTCCGGCGCGGGCTCTGCCTCCGGCAGCTTGGAAAGCTTGCCGACCGGCAGTTCGAAGAACTGGTCGGCGCCGATCTGAAACGCCGCCTTGTCCATCTGCGTGGGCACCAGGATGCTCATCACTTCAAAGAACGACTTGCCGATCAGCTGGTGCGCCTGGCGCACCAGAGGCAGTGTCGGGCTTGAGGGCTCCGAGCGGCTGTAATAATCGGCAATCGCTGCCAGCGCCTGCTGCGCGTCCGCAAGCGAGGTCGGCGCATCACCTGCCGGCGCAATGTCGTCTTCCGCTGCGGCCGCCGCCTCCTCGCTAAGGGCAGCTTGCGGATCAACCAACAGCTGTATCTTGTCGACCAGCGCCGGCAGGTTCTCCAGGCCGAGCGAAACGTCCTGCATCATGAAGACATTCCGGATGCGGGCGAGCGATGTCTTCAGCATCGTCACATGCTTGCGCGTTGCCGCCAGTACATCCGCCGGCGCATCCGCTATCGCATCTGCGAGCGTAGCTGATGGGTGTTTCTGCTCGCCGGCGCGCGGTTTGACATCGCCGGATGCGATCATCCAGGACCGGTAGGTCACCGCGCCAATTCGGCGCCCCTCGCATAATGGTGCATACTGCAGCGGGAATACGACGGTCGGCAGCTCAAGCGAGCCAAGCGCGGCGACACGCGCGCCAAGGTCGCCGTCGGCGGCGCGTGGATGGACATCGTCCCCGAATTTATCCAGCCACTCCGCAATCGCAGCAATGCTCACCGCGAAGCCAGCGAGATCTCGATTCAGGATCGTCAGCCGCGCCCTTATGGCGAGCAGCCGCAAGTCGCGAGAGCGCTCCCACAACGGCGCGATCGCTTCGATCTGACGCGGCAAATCGACACTCGCTCGATCGAACGGTTTTCCGTCTTCGGCCGAAAAGAACGAGCTCGGAAGCATCCCTTCCGTCTGGGCGAAGAAGTTCAGGTATTCCGCATCACCCGACAGGTCGAGATCGGGTCCGCACGGATCGGTTTCCGACAGCGGAACGCACAGCTCAGCAACCGCCGGGTCAATCATCGCAGGTGGCGCCGCCGTGCCGATTTTCGCAGTTACCAAAACAGGGCGATCGATTGGCACCGGCTCGTTGGCAGCCGCTTCGGATTCCAAGGCGGTCATCGCGGGAGAGGAGATCTCCGCCGCGGACGGTGGCATCGCCATCGTACCGTCATCTTCAAGAGCAGCCGAGAATGCCAGTTCCGTCAACGCGAGCCCCTCAGGACAGATAACCCGTCTGTCGCCCCTTGATCGATAGAATTCCAGAAAGTTAATTCCAGACAGTTAGTGAACTGCGCGAAATCTAGGTTCAATTAAAAAGTTCTGCTCATGTGCCGCGCGGTAATGAAAGAAAACGCGATACGTTCAACAGTCAAAGCGGATAACAAGACGATCGATACCACGATTCAAATTCGGCAACATCCCCCGATCGCATGATGTGCATAGCTGGTCGAACATCCCCACTCTGCTAGTGGTGATACGAAATTTCAGCGCGCCACCTTGACGCGCGCACCGGTGGCAAACAACATGCACGTTGGAGTCGAACCCAGGCTGTTTCCGAGCGCACTAACCGAGGTCGGGATTCAGTCGCGAGAATTCGGCGAACTCGAAATCAACCATGCGGCAGCACCTGCCGGCCCGTCGAGCACAAGAAGAACGATCTCCATGCCCCGCCTGATAACTATCGACAAGTCAGTGATTGACCAGATCAACGCCGGCAATGTCGGCGTGGCCAATTTCCTCCAACGTCTTTCCAAGCTTCGCATGTCAGCGGAATGCTTCTCTCAATTGAACGAGGCGGAGCAGCGGCTGGCCACCGACCTGGGTGTGGACCATCCAAATTCGGACAGCTATTACCTCACCAATTTGCGCCAGCGCGGGCACTCCAGATACGGCGATGACAGCCTGACCATTCAAAAGGGTAATCGCAGCATCGAAATTTCGCTCGGGGGTCAGAGCACGCATGCGCTCGCTAGCATCGATACGGTCTCCGACGTGAAGGTCGGCCACGCCGTCATATCCGACAGCGTTACGTCGCAGACTTTGAACATGTTCGGAATTACCCTGAAGGCGCCGCTTATCGTTGAAATCGATGCGCCCTTTGTCATCATCAAGGGAAATATGTGGGTTACGGGGGGCATCGGCGTGGGACCGACGTGCAGGCCGGTGTGATGAGGCGCATTCGTTTCGCCACCATTCGGGCACTGTTCGAAAGCTTTCCGGAGGCGCTACAAAACATTGGCGCCGAGCCGACCGATGAGCACCCGATCGCGTTTCTGGAAAGGCTCGCAAGGGAAGGAAAATTCGAGCACGCAGCCAGCGTCTGCGCATACTTGCTGCCGCGTCGCGAGGCGGTTTGGTGGGGCTGCCTAAGCGCGCGGAAATTGCAGGGTGACATCTTGCAAGGCAATATTGCTCCCTTGCAGGCCGCGGAGGCCCGGGTGCACCAACCGACAGAGGAAAATCGGCGGACCGCGTTCGAGATCGGCACCGCGGCAGACAGCAATGCGCCCCTGACCTGGCTGGCGCTCGCCGCCGGATGGAGTAGCGGCACTTTTGCATCCACTCCCTTTCCAATGCCGGCCTACATGACCTCTCGCGCGGTACGCGTATCCTTGCTGATCGGCATGCGTGGCGTGGATTTGCAGGAACGTCCCAAGCGGCTGCAGATCTGCATCGCGGAGGGCATTCGGCTTGCGGACGAGATGGCATGACGCTCACGCTGCACATCGAGAATGAGACGAGCCTGCCAGACGGCGGGCCGTTAAGCGTCTCGATCAAGGGCAAGCGCGGCCTCGACATTGGACGCGATCCCTATCTTGACTGGACGCTGCCGGACCCGAGCCGTTTCATTTCCGGACGGCATTGCGAGGTGCGCTGGCACGATGGCGCCTATTGGCTCCACGACATTTCAACTAACGGCACCTTTTTGAACGGCGCTGAAAGTCGCATCAAAGCCCCGCATCGATTGCGCAATGGCGATCGATTTGTCATCGGTCAATACATCATCGCCGCGGCGCTGGAGGAGGAAGTCGCCGAACTTAGTGAGGCCGCGCCTTCACATGCGCCATCCCGCGACGATGACCTCTGGGACGGGGGGCCGGATGCAGCCGATCCCGTCGACCCGCGGCAGCTAAAGGGTCCGCATGATGCGGCTCCGGTTCGACCGGATTTTCTCGATTGGGCGGCCGACGTGCCTGTACCAACAATACATCGCGCACCGCCCGCGGCAGCTTCTGTTTCGTCCGTTCAGGTGAAGCCCGTTGGCACCGGGCCCGGACACGACAGTTGGGCCGAGGGCCCGCCGCCGCTGCCCGCTGCGCCGCCCGAGATCATCCCCGTGCCGACCCCGATCCGTCCGGACGCCGTCAATGCGAAACGGCCTCGGCACGTTCCGGAGTTGGATCCCGCG
>WNFB01003703.1_pt1 | contig 14736 bp, 15 predicted proteins | sample 5400501 | NCBI WGS metagenome assembly WNFB01 (sample SAMN13153341, study PRJNA577476) | soil metagenome | isolation source: 200 cm saprolite under Douglas fir tree site 2 hole 1 | place: USA:California | collected 2015-04-18
ATGAGCGACGAAAAGAAGAATACGATGAAGGCCGTACGGGTCCATACCTATGGTGGTCCAGAAGTCCTGGTATACGAGGATGTTGCACGTCCTGAAGCAGCAGCAGGAGAGGTCTTGCTTCGTGTTCACGCGGCTGGTGTCAACCCGGCAGATTGGAAAACACGTAGTGGACCTGCCAGACCTGGAGCTATGCTTCCTATGATTCTCGGCTGGGACGTATCTGGCGCTGTCGAAGCTATTAACCCTGAGGTGACCGAGTTCCACGAAGGCGATGCCGTCTACGGCATGATACGCTTTCCACAGGCAGGAGCTACATATGCAGAATATGTGGCTGCATCAGTTGCCCATCTAGCCCACAAGCCTGCAACCATTGACCATATTCACGCTGCCGCTGTACCCCTGGCAGGACTCACAGCATGGCAGGCACTATTCGAGAAAGCACATCTAACTGCTGGGCAGACGGTCCTTATCCTGGGGGCCGCGGGCGGAGTCGGTCACCTTGCTGTCCAACTCGCTAAGTCACAAGGAGCGTATGTCTTAGGGACAGCTTCTACTCGCAATATCGAATTTCTGCGCCGCATAGGTGTAGATCAAGCCATTGACTACACGACGACACCATTAGAGACCGCAGTCCACAATGTGGATGTTGTCTTCGATACCGTGGGAGGAGAAACCCGCGAACGTTCGTTGCGTGCGATAAAGCAGGGTGGAACGCTCGTATCGATTGTATTCGGCAGGCCCTCCGCAGAACAGGCTGCCGCAGGCGTCAACGTGCAAGGAATGCTGGTGCAACCCAATGCTGCACAACTAGCCCAGATTGCTCAACTGATTGATGCAGGGAAAGTGCATATCACCGTTGATACAGTGCTACCGCTTGCTAATGCGCGAAAGGCCCATGAATTGAGCGAGACGCATCGGACACGAGGAAAAATCGTTTTGCTCGTAGCAGAGTGATGGCGCGAGCTAAGGTAGCTGGTATTTCAACCTAAATCCGGCGCTGCTGATTTTGCCAGTACTGTTCGCGCAGCTCGCGTTTCAAGACCTTGCCGTAGGCGTTCTTTGGCAACTGTGGGATGAACTCGACCGTGCGTGGCTTCTTGTAACTGGCAAGATGCTCCTGACAGAAGGCGATCAGTTCCTCCCCGGTGGTCGTACTGCCCGGACGCAGAGCGACGATTGCCTTGACACTCTCGCCCCAATGCGCGTCGGGGACGCCGATCACCGCGACTTCGTAGACGGCAGGGTGCTTCAGCAACACCTCCTCGATCTCTCTTGGGTAGATGTTATTGCCGCCGCTGATAACCATGTCTTTCTTGCGATCAAGCAAGTAGATGTAGCTGTGTTCGTCCATCATGCCCAGGTCACCCGTGTGCAACCAACCACCCCGCAAAGTCTCAGATGTTGTCTTAGGGCGATTCCAATAACCAGCCATGACAACGTCGCCCCGTGCCACGATCTCGCCAATTGTTCCTGTTGCGACATCACGGTCGTCGTCATCGACGATGCGGACCTCCACATCGGTCCGGGGTATTCCTGCAGAGGCGAGGCGGCGCTCGGCAACCGGGTCGTCACCGGCGAGGTGCTCCTCCCGCCCTAGGTATGAGATAGTCATAGGCGCTTCGCCCTGACCGTAGATTTGGACCAGCACAGGCCCGAAGGTCTCCACTGCCTGCTTCATGTCCTTGACGTACATTGGCCCTCCACCGTAGGCAATACAACGCAGGCTGCTATGATCATAGGATTCGTGAGGACCGTTGAGCAACACCTTGATCTGGGTTGGAGCGAGGAAGGCGATGGTAGTCACCCGCAGACGCTGGATCAAGTTAAAGACCGCAGCAGGATCAAAACTGGGCGTGTGCAGGATGACATTGGTTGTACCCTTCGCAATCGCTGGTAGAGCGTACAAACCGCTGCCATGCGTCAGTGGTGCGGCGTGGAGGACGACATCCTCTGAGATAAGTGGATTAACATCGGCATAGTAGTTCATTGTCATTGTCAACAGGTTGCGATGGGTCAGTATGGCTCCCTTGGGCTTACCGGTAGTGCCGGAGGTATAGAACAGCCAGGCGATATCGGTCGGATCAACCTCGACATCAGTAGTCAGCGGGTCAGCGGCTGAAAGCAATGCTTCGTAGTCAAGGGCATCGGGGATGCTCCCGACTCCAACAAGCTGTAGCTCAGACGTCCGCTCACGTGCCAGAAGGGCAGACTCTGCGTACTCTCCAGTCGCTACCAGCACTTTGACTCCGCAGTCTTGCGAGATGAACGCCACCTCTTCAGAGTGCAATCGCACATTGATCGGGACGGCGGTAGCACCGGTGCGGAAGCAGGCAAACAACGTTTCAAGCAGGGCAGGTCCGTTCCGCTGCACAATTGCCACCCGGTCTCCTGCCTGGATGCCGAGGGTGCGCAAAGCCTGTGCCAACCGACCAACCCGCTGATTCAACTCAGTGTAGGTGAGACGCTGTTCGCCATATTGGATAGCAAGGCGATTAGCATGAAGACGACTGACTTTCGTCAGAAGGGAACCTATATTCATTGGATGCCACACTCCGTAAGAGGATAAAGCAAGGGACGCTCGGCTTGCTCCGCCGGCCATATCACCCGACGGATACCATTCTGCCATTGCACAATAAGAACCTGGTGACCGACCTGTAATCCACTCACAGGATCGATTCGGAACCGACCGTAGAGCGTGGTACAGGCCAATTGACGAGCTGCGGCAAGTTGTGCAGCATCTTCAGTCACACCACTATCTCGCAAGCAGCGAGCACAGAGAAGACCGGCTGCGAATGCCTGTGCTGCCGGGTAAGGAGGATCAACTCCAACAGACTGCCGGTATTTTGCCACGAACCAAGCAGAATCGGGTCCTTCATCAGGTTCCAGCGCCGCTGTAGCTATCCACTGCGCGGGACCAAGTAAACCTTCGCGCAGGTTTCCTAATGGTGCAAGCACCTCCTCGACACCTGCTCCCACATACGCTGCTGCACGCCAGGTACGAGTCAACAAAACTGGAGCAGTCGCAAGCTCATCGGCAAAACTGCCGACAACCAGCAGAACATCAGCAGTGGGCAGGGAAGGCGCAATTTCGTCTGCATGTTTCGGTTCAAATGAGACAGTTCGTATTTCAAAGTTGAGCTTACCAGCGGCACTAATGGCACCAGTGGCCACATCCCGACCAAAACCACTGGAAGCATATAATACAGAGACTGTGGCAACTCCCGGATCAGTTGCACGCACAGCTTGGAGCACTCCATCGAAGTAGATCGAAGCTGGCGACAGCACATTAATGATATGCGGAAAAGCAGGCCTGGATAGTTGAGAGGTTGCGGCACCATGATTCCAGACGACGCGGTCGGTGGCACGCATCGCTGCGAGCATGGTACTACTTCCGTAGGGCCCAAACACCACTTCCGGGTGGGTGCCGATAGCCGCACGCATAGCCGCTTCTGGATCGGTGGCGGTATCTCGTATATCGAGTTCAACCCCTATCCACGGCGGTGGCAAGTGTGCAGCATGCCTGGCCCACAAGATGAGTCCTGTCGCGCTTGCACGCCCGAATGTGGCCATCGGACCACTCAAAGGGGTCACGAGTGCTGCACGCAATTTAGTCATATGATATCTGCCTGGAAAGGATTCTTAAGAGGCTAGCATCCTAAGCAGATGTGGGATTTCCTTGCCCTTACTCTTTCCCATCTGTTGGCAAGGAGGAAGAAGCTGAGATACCCCACACCAGCAAAGAGCTAAACTAACTGCACCTCCACTAATAGAAGTGCCAGCTAATGCCAGTTCTTCATGTGCTCGTGAATCTGCGCCGGGATGCCGCTCTCACTGTAGTACTTCTCGTAGAATGCGGGGTCCACATGGTGAACAACCACACCGAAATTACACTCCAGGGAGTTGTTGTAGACCGGGCACTGCCCGTACCGGTCAACGCAGTAGTCTATGTATGCGATGACTGCCTCGACCGCCCAGTCCGAGACGCGCACGGCAGGATCCTTGGCGATCTCACGTATAACTTCTGGCTTGAATGGACCGCCATGAGTGAGGACCCAATTGGACTCATCATTCGCCATTGTTGCCCCATGCCCGTACTTCTCTTCCAACATCTGCTTAACAACCTCGGTGCCGTTCTTGTAGCGCGGGGAGGGGACATAAGTTCCTTCCTTGACGCCCTCAAGTCCGAATATCTTGAGCGCTCCCATAGCGGCGGGTGCCTTTGGGTTGAGTGGCTCACACGTAAAGCCGAAGCCCTTGGCGATACCGGGATAGGCCCCCATGAGGATATCGTCAAAGAACCCGCAGAATATCCAAGCCCCCAGACCCATCGCCTCCGCTGCCAGGCGGATGTTCTGAACCATTGAGCCAGCAGGATAGGTCTCCACCTGGAAGAGGAATCTCTCCAGCGAGCTAATGGGAACCGGCATTTCCAATTGACCCTCACGGACCCACTGACCCACGCCTGCAGGCTGCTGTGTGGCATCATCAAGCGGGAACAGGTGCCAGACATCGAACAGGTTGAGCAGGACGCTGAAATAGAGCCAACCCATATCTGTAATCGGTATCAACCAGGCGGTGCCTGGCCTGTTGACATTGTACTGGTATGGACCGAATAGGGTTGCATGTGGTGCTCCTGGCGCCCTCACAGACCAGTCGATGTCAGGCCGGGAGTCTGATATCTTTTGGGTTCCCGTTTCATACCAACTAATCACTTTCCAGTAATCCTCTGGTCCCTCAATCTCCACCCGCTTCTCCCTTTCCAAGCCTGGATTGTACAAGGACACGCCATTGTCGTTGATGACTATGAGGTCCGTCGCGAAGGAATTTCCAGGGCTGGCTGCCGTTCGCCCAGATAACCAGGCAAGTTCATGGAACCCGCCGTGAACAGCGATGTCCCAGTTGACCATGCCGTTCGGCCCGATGCCAGCCCAACAGAGAAGGGCCTGCTCGGTCTCCGAAAGCGGCACGACGGCTTCGGCAGAGGCAAAGGCCAGCGGCCCACGCTCTTGCTTCATCACACGCCCAGTAACCGGGTGCGTTTCTTCTTCTCCGGTTTCAATCTTATAACCTAAACCTACTCTGCGACTGCGCAACGTCGTGAGGAGCCTGGAAACAGGAGGGGTCTCCTCGAAAAATCGGCGCAGTTGCTGTTGAGCTTCCGCTGAGATTTGCGGTCTTGCAATAGCCATTGTGGCATCTCTCTTTCCATGTTCAGGACTAACAAAACTCGTCGATGCTTGAACACGTGCCTGGCCACTTGCCACAGGTACATGGACAAAGATACGCTAGCGCAGGGGCTCGGCCTGCATGGACACTCCATTGTGAATGAAAAAGCTCCTGACGATGCTCCCTCGCTGCCTACCTAGAGTACCGCCGCCAAATAGTTCCACCTCGGCTTGACTGATCAGGGCCATATAACTGCGCCGGACTTTGAACTTGATGTGCTTCCACTCATCACCTTCTTTCTGAGCCCTGAAACATTCCGCGATCATTGTATCAGGGTCTTTTTCAGTCAGGGAACAGAACTTCAGCAGCGTACCGAGGCGATCCTCATCGGTCGTGATGCTCGCTGGTGACTGATAGTGCACATTTTTCAGCCAGGTTTGCACAGTCCTATACTCTGCAAGCTGCTCTACAGTCTCTCTATTCATCTCCGCTCAACTCTAGGGGTAAGACGCCCCCTACTCAGGTAGTCCAAACATCCGTGATAGAGCCGCGACTTCCTGCTTGCGCCAGGGAGCCGGAGCCTCGGCTTGAATCATCTTCTTTTCCCGCAGGTAATCAAGTACCTTTGGGTCGCTCTCGATGGGATGATCGAAGGAACCCCAGAAACATGTTTCGGCAAGTGGCTCTCTGGGACGCTGCCCACCAGTGAGTGGGTCCTCCGCCGGGTAACCCACCAATAACACCCAGATTGGGATCAGATAGTCTGGCGCCTTGAGAACATCCTTGACCGCTCCTGGATTAAACGCGTGCATGCAGACGCCCAGCCCCTCATCGACTGCTGCCAGCATGGCCTGGGTCATTGCAAAGCCTGCCTCACATGCCGCGAGCGTGGCAGCTACCAACTCATTCTTCATCAACGGTTGCAGGACAAGCGGGAAGACCACCTCATCCACGTAGGCATGTGACCAGCCATGGCTGGCATTGAGGGCACCAACATCGACCAGTTGCTTGAGCGTAGTGGGACCACGATTGGGGGCGGTTGGGTCGATAAACCAGAACATGTACAACGGGGCAAGGTCAAGGTCGGTTGTGGTTGTCGGGGTTCGCAGACCCTCCCGTTGCTCGGGAGTCAGCTCTTCTCGCTCCATGACAACGACTCTATACCATGGCGCATTGACTGCTCGCGAGGCACGCCGTGCCGCTTCCAGCATGATCTGAATCTTCTCTTTTTCGACTGGTCTCCATGGTTGAAAATAACGAATGGACCTACGGTTACCGACTACTTCTTTGAATTCCATTGGGCTTCCTCCATTAATTGTCAACAAACTCTCACAGGACGATTTTTCGGCGCGCTACAATGACAAATCCCTAAGAAGATAGACCTCTACGAAGACATATTACACAGAGAAGATATGAACGGTCATGGCGGCTGCGTCAAAACCGATGTGCCCGCCGCCGTTTTGCGTCAGCCCGACTTTGCAATTCTCCACTTGTCTCCGGCCTGCTTTCCCTTGAAGCTGCCAAACTATCTCTACGATCTGGCCCAGCCCTGTTGCTCCAATCGGATGTCCCCGCGCTAACAACCCCCCAGAGGTATTGACAGGGAGTTTCCCTCCCAACCATGTCACGCGATCCTCGAGCAGCTTCGGCCCGTCGCCTGGAGCACAGAAGCCCAGGTCTTCGTAAATGCCGATCTCGGCCGGGGCCACCGCATCGTGGACCTCGGCAAGGTCCACGTCCTCCGGACCTATCCCCGCCATTTCATACGCTTGCATCGCCGCCCGCCTGGCAGATGGCTCCATGGAGCGGTCGTCGCCCCGGCCCGAGACGAGCACCGAGGCATCCACTCGCGGACCATTGAGGCCTTTATTGCGGGCGAACTCCTCACTCACTATGAGTACTGCTGCTGCACCGTCACCGAGGGGTGAACACATAAGAACCGTCAGCGGACCTACCACGGACCTACTTTGCAGAACCTGTTCGAGCGTTACTTCTTCCCTGTACTGGGCATATGGATTCAAGCTTCCGTGGTAGTGATTCTTGACGGAAACCAGCGCCATCTGTGCATGCGTCATACCACCAATGGACTGGCCTTTAGACTCACCAGAGCTGAGCATCGAGATATAGAGGTCCATAAACAGGCTTCTGTCCTTAGCTCCTTCGCTACTCCTACCGAGCCGCTTTTCTATTTCGGCCAGCTCAGAAACATCTACAGCAGAGTTGAACGCCCGTAATGATTTAGCTTTGTCCGGGTCAGAAAGTTTTTCTACCCCCAGTGCCAACACACAGTCGTACATGCCAGAAGCAACGGACATCCAACCCAACTGGAATGCCGTCGAAGCACTTGCGCAGGCATTTTCAACGTTGACGATAGGAATGCCCATCAATCCTGTGTGACGCAGAACCGCCTGGCCACGTATTGTCTCCTGACCAGTGATCAAACCAGCCACCGAGTTGGCGACATAGGCGGCCTGTATATCCTTGATGTCAAGACTGGCGTCCTCTATGACATTGCTAACGGCTTCCTCAGCTAACTCCCGCAAACCCCGGTCGAGGAACTTGCCGAAGCGAGTCATTCCTGCTCCTACTACCCTGACCTTTTGCATAGTTTTCCTCTCATTTCGTCTTGTCTGAGATCAGCAGCGCGAGTAGCGTCGACAAGACGGTTAGGTACCGACACGTAATCGTTACCGATCTCTGGAGACGGCATAGCCGGCTGCCTCGCGATCCCACGTTTCTGGGGTAATCCCCTCTTGCTTCAAGATACTGTACTCGATACGGTGTGTGCCAGTTTTTGGTAGCGAGTCTCTAAACTCGACATATCTGGGGATGGCGTAGTAGGCCATCTTCCCCTGACAGAAATCGAGTATCTCTTCCGGCGTCGCTCTATTCCCCGGCTTGAGAACAACTACTAGTTTGATCTCGTCTTCGGAAAGCTCTGATGGGACGGCGTGCGCAGCGGATTCCAATACTGCAGGGTACTGGTTTACCACAGACTCAATCTCCCATGCGGAGACGTTCTCTCCCCTGCGCCTCATCGAGGCTTTCTTGCGACCAGCATAGAAGAAATCGCCCTCTTCGTCTATCCAGGCCAGGTCACCGGAGTGGAACCAGTCGTTGCGCCATGCCTCGGTCGTAGCATCCTCCTTGCCATAGTAGAATGCCGCCGATTTGCCAGCTTCAGAGCGGAAGACGAGTTCACCCACCTTTCCTGGCGTAACATCACGGTCTTCGTCATCAACAACACGAAATTCAAATCCAGGCAGAGGTTTGCCCATCGAACCTATCTTGCCAGTTGTGTTCATCAGGAAACCAGGTGCGTCCACCATGCCAAACCACTCGATATTGCGAAGCTTGAAACGCTCCTCTAAGGGCCGCCAGGCATAGGCGGGACAGCCTGCAGAGAGCACTACACGGACGGGGTTGTCACTATCGTCCGGTCGCTCCGGCTGCTTGAGCAAGATGGGGATCATCGCGCCGAGCGTGTTGAACTCCACGGCGTTGTACTTCCCACACTCGTCCCAATGCTTTGAGGCGGAGAAGCGCTCGCCGATGGCTAGTTTGTAGTCAAGCATGATTGCGCCCAGCGCTGAGACAGCGAGAGCATTGCCGTGGAAAAGTGGTAATGGGGTATAGATGGTTTCGCCAGCGCGTACTCCCGTTGGCTCCCACAGCTTGATGATGTTACTGGGATTAATACCTTTGTTGACAACTCCTTTAGGTGGGCCAGTGGTCCCAGAGGTGTAAAGGATGTTATCAGCAGAGGCTTTGGCAATCGAGCCGATGGGCGGTCGATCACGACCAACTTTAAGCAATTCCCCAATAGCAATGACATTGCCTCCTATAGATGGCACAGACCCCCGGATAATCATCAGGTGCACATTGGGAACACGATCCTTGATGGCAAGGAAATGCTCGACTAACACATCGTCTATGATGATAGCAGATGCACCTGAATCATTGAGGATGTAAGCGAGAGCTTCGCCTCGCTGTGCCACGTTTAATGGCACTGCTCCTACACCCATGAAGACCATTGCATAGTATGCGTACAGAAATTCCGGGCAGTTGCCCATCATCATGGCCGCTCTATCCCCAGTACGTATTCCTGCATCCCAAAAACCTGACGTGACTGCATAGATATGATCAACAAAATCCCCCCACGATATCTCGTCATCCTTCCACTTTAGAAACGTTTCATTGGGATGAGCATCGCGGTGCTGGAGAATGACGCCTTCCAGCGCTGACAAGAACTCGGGCAACGGGATCACCCCCTTATGGTGTGTTCTCCTGAACGCGCTCCAATGCCCACTCTGTTTAGGTTCTCTGTTAATTGCAGGAGATCGCGGGCAAGCTCTACTTGCCGCTCGAGGGTGAGCGCGTCCGTCTTCAGCAAGTGAACATCGTATCCCATCTCCTCAAGATATGGGGTGTACGCGAAGTCCCGCTCATCGAGAACAAAGTGAGAACAAAAATCACGATATAACTGGCCCACAGACCCAGGGCTATGAGGGAATTCAAGCGAGGCCAGAAGCCTTTCGCGGCTACGGGCACGTACTCTCTCTCCAGCAGGCAACTTAAGCGCCTCGATGATCGGCGAGACAGCCCATACCTTCTCCCGGTCCCTTACCAGCGCTTCCCGGATACCGGGAACCGAAACGATAGGGAGAATGCTAGCCACAGGGTTACTTGGTGCGATGATGACGGTGCTTGAGGATGCGATAGCCTCAAGCACTCCAGGGGCTGGCCTGGTACCTTCTATTCCTTCGTAGCGAACTTGACTGACATGCGGCTCACAGTTCAACCGTATAAAGTACTCTTCATAATGGAGTGTAGCATGGGACGCCGTTTCAATTTGTGTTTCTACCCAGGTATCGGTTGCGGGTATTACGCGAGATTGGACGCCACACAGCCGGGCCTCCAGAGTGGTAATCTCCGAGAGGCACCACCCGTTACGAAGGAGTTCGGAGCGCCATACATGGGTAGCCAGGTCTTTGTCTCCCAGACCGAACCAAGCATCTGGGTAGAAAAGATGCAATCGCTCGAGAAAATCGAAGCTTTCAGCGTGCAGCCCCCATCCTCTGCCGTAGTCAGCACTACCGGACAGGTAGTAGATGACTGTGTCAATATCGGGGCAAATGGTCAGACCGAACAGCCGGATGTTATCTCCGATATTACAAATATAGGTGAGAGCCGCCGGGTCGCAAACGTAGCTGATGCCGCGGGCGAGCCGGGCGCCGCCGGTACCGCCGCATAGGGCGCAAATCATGATGCATCCTCTATGATGTGTAGCCACATCGCCGATGTAGCGACGTGGCACATGCAAACCGCCTATGCTACAGGTAGATAACTACGTACATTGGAGCCTTAAGAAAGTATACACGATAAGCAAGCCAAAGTACAAGCATTGTTTGTGCCTGTTTCAGGGCAACTCAAAAGTCGAGGACCCATGCAAGGGCCTCGTCGGGATGAGAGGCGAAGCGCCGGAGTTGGCGAGCGACGTTGGGGATCTGATGTAAATCCATCAAGGAGAGCACGACGCTGTTGAGCACGGCCAGCATCTGGGCCACGGGCGGGAAGCGAACCCCATACCGATCCTCTCCGAGGGTTGCATCTCGACGCCAGTGGAGTCGGTTTTCCACGGCCCAATGCGCCCTTATCACCTGCGCAAGCCGCTCGGGAGCACAGTGCGCTTGCGAAAGACTGGCCCAGCCATAGACCACCTCGACCCGGTGTTTGTCGCGGCTGGTGCGTTCGCGCTCTACCCGAAAGACCTGTCCCACCTCACCCCAGTCCCGGCGCGAGACGCGTCGTTGAGATCAGGACTGGTGGTGATCTGACGGCGCTCCAGCCGACCATGTCCCTTCTCCACCTGTTCATAGGATTGCCAGGTGCCTCGATCGGCCTGCTTGTCTTCAAAGAAGAGTTCCAGGTCGGCACGAGTGACTGGCGGATTGTCTTTGACGAACACCACCACCTCGCCTCCGGCACGCTTGACCAGCCGTCCAAACTCGTGATAGCTCTGGGCCGCATCGCTGGTGAGAATGCGTCCTTTGCACAGCACCTCGGAGAACCTCGGCTTGAGGGTACTGACTGCATTGTGCTCTTTGGCAATCAGACGAGGCTCGCAAGACCATGCCGGTCTGCACCTCATACCCATGCAACACCTGCTTCTGTGGCTCCTTTCCTCCATAGGCTTGCTTGCCGGTGCCTCGCACCACTTTCCCATCCATCGCCAGATGAGCATGCTGCTCGCTGGGGTGAGCTACTAACCGGCTCGGTTCCTCTCCACAGCGGCTTTGGGCCTCCTTGCGCACGCACCAGGCCGCCAGCGCGGTATTCACCTTCTGGCTGTCCAGACGTGGAAGCCGCATAACTGTAGGTATTGGCACACGGCATGCGTTTCCACGACAGGTGCAATCCCTCGCACAGGAGAGCTTGCTGATCCTGGATCCAGTCACTTGCCCCTTGTAGGCTCTGCATGCCTGCCAGTTTTGCCAGCACCAGCACCACCAACAAGCCTGCCAACGCGATACGCGTTTCCCTCGTGCACATCGCCCATCCACCACCTCTTGGCACACCTCGTAGAGCGATTGCATCCGCTTCACGGGCTGCTCTTGGTTTTCTTTGCTCTTCGCAACCAGTGTTGTATAGTCCATTACGAGTCCCTCCTCAATGAAAGTGCTTTTCGATAGCTTTCATTCTACAGGATGGACTCGCCTTTTTCACCCCCTCGACTTTTGAGTTGCCCTGGGACTACGGGTGCGTTTCATTTTTTTGCACAAGCCTTTCCTGAAACCTCAGGGCTGGAGGGAGGGCGTCTGAGAAAGGGGTTGCGCCAGGAATAGCCAGAGCCAGGACGACGAGCTGGTTGCTCCGCGAGGGCCTGAGCCGTCGGTGAGGGGACAGCGTGGACAGGTGGAGGGGACAGCCGAGACCGCCGTGCTCCCCAGAAGACGAGGGTCCAAAAGGCGCGGGTCAGCCGCTGTTGGCTGTCTGCTTGCCACCGACTCCTGCGCAGCGCTCGTCGATGAGCTACCGATGTCGTCCACGTCTCGTTCCACTGCCGATTGCAAACCGCGTTGCGTACCACCAACATGGGATTGACGTTCTGTCGACGCCACCGCATGCCCGCTCCTTTTAAACGTGCTTCGACGACCACCTTGTTGGCACTTTCCACACTCCCCGAGCCAATGGGCCAGCGTGCTGCCTGATAGGTGGGGTACTGCATGTGCGCTTCACGCTTCTGCAAGTAGGTCAGTTTCTCCTGGGCTGCTGGGCTGGGATAGCGAGCGGTCACCCATGCCAAGTGCGTGAGCACCCTGGCTGGTCCCTAGTGTTTGAGCCGATGCAGCACTCCCTCAAGCCAGGTGGCGGGCAGTCTACCTCCTGCTGCTCGTACGGATTCGCCGATGTCACTGACGGCACTTGCTGCGTGCGCAAAATCGAGGATGCGCACCGCATCCGCACGATGGTAGTCCACCAGCCCCTGCAACCACTCTGCTCCATCTTGCACCGCGCACACCTCTGCCGCCTGTTCCAGCCCTCGTCGATGCGTTTCGACCAGTGACGCTTCCGCAAAGCGCTCTGCATCAGCGAGCCGCGAAAAGGAGGAGAGGTGCTGCATGCACACGTCTCCTCGCTTGGTGCGCGTGACCTCCCCCATCACGAGCGTCTTGACTTCGGTCCACTTGCCTCCCACCAGATGCACCATCGCTCCATCTGCACTCAGCAGTTGCTTGTCTGCTCCACCAGGCGCCTGGGGCACCTCCTGCTTGAGGCGCTCCACCTCACCCTCGCACACCGCCAGCGCCGCCTCCCCTGTCGTCAGCGTCACACGGCGCGCCGTCGCCTTGCTGACCTGGATCCCCACCAGATCCTGGAGCAGTTCCCGCGCTTGCTCAAACGGCATCCAGCTCGCCAGCCGCACTGGCATTTCTTCCCCGCGCGGCGTCAATCCTCCACTGCTCAGCCCTAACTGCTCATCCAGGGGGAAAAAAGCCTACCCCGCATGCAGGGCAGGTGCCATAGGTGCGCGTCAGCTTCACCGCTTCTCCTCCCGTCGTTTGGATCCAACGCGTCTGCTCTCCGCGCACCAACAGCAGCTTGCCACAGGTCGCGCACCTCGGACGCTCCTCTGGCGGCAGTTGGTTCCATGCCTCGGTCTCACCCATCTGCACCACCTCCTGGAGCAACTGCGCCCGCAGTTGGTTCATCCGCTCATCCACCGCTGCTTCAATCTCTGCCCACGTCGCCTTCGGATGCTCTTTCCTCCACTCGGTCATCCCCAGCACGTCTCGCAGTCCAGCGCTCACCTTCCTGGTCTTTTTTCCTGTATTCTACCACCTCCCTCCTTTGTGCAAAAAATGAAACGCACCCGCAATAGCAGGGCTTATGCGTTCTAAACAAGAGACAAAGACAAGACCGCTAAAGCCGCTTCAGGATGAATGCTGTTGTAGCGCATGCGAGCCGCAATGGTGGAAAATCCAGCTCGGCGAAGCAAACTGACGACGGTATTGCGTAAAGCTGCCATGATTTTGGGTCCATTGTCCTTATGGACGGTACTGTGATCTTCTCCCAGCGTGACATCTTTGACGTAATGCAAGCGATTTTCGATGCCCCAGTGTCCTCGTTTCAGCTTCAAGACGCGCGGAGGCGATGGCAATGGTGGCAGGCAGACTCGTCACGCCATAGCGGATCGACTCTTTCCAAACCCCTTTGGATTGAAAGCCTCGACGGATCTCAAAGACTTGCTCCAATCCAGGCCAGTCTGAGTAGCCTTTGAGTTCCGAAGACACCCGAATCCGGCGAATGTCCACACGCCCATGCCCGGTCTCCGCGCTCTGAGCGTGTTGCTCTGGTAAGCGCAAGATCCCCTCACCGGCTCGTTTTGCTGGCTCGAGGGGAGCAAACAGCAAGCGAATCTCTTCCAACAGCTGCGGCTGATTGCCTTTCACGAGAAACAGATAATCCCCTTTAGCCAAACGAATTGCTCGGCACAAACATCGCTGACAGTACAAGGCATCTCCAGTTAACACCTTGCCTTTCCAATCGATGTGCTTCAGGAGGAGGGAAGCCACCGCCAGTTCGCTCCTCTCTTTCTGCTCTTCCTGCTCCTTCTTCTCTTTGTCCTCTTTACGCTTGCTTTGCTGTTTCTTGCTTTGCTGTTTCCTCTTTGGTTTGGTATCAGCAAGCGTGTTCTTTGTTTCGTTGTCTGCAAGCCTATTCTTCATCTTGGGGACGCCATACCGATAGTTGTGTAACGATGTGCTGCTAGCGGCCAAATGGATCTCATCAGCCAATAGATGACTCTGTCCTTGTACAGAACAGCTCTGAGAGCTGTCCTATCAGATGACTTGAACTGCTCTTCATCGCACGCTCCGCGCATCCAGAAAAAGCAGCCACTGTTTGAGGAGGCTTGGGACAAAAATAGTATGCACCACAAACGGGTCGCTCGCAAACAAGTCAGCCACTTCGTGCTCGTTCTCTGCTTCAACGATCACCAGTGACCCCGTTGCATCGGCAAAGGGCCCACCCAGCACCACTGTTCCGTTTTCAAAGAGCCGATCCATA
>WNFB01003036.1_pt1 | contig 14732 bp, 18 predicted proteins | sample 5400501 | NCBI WGS metagenome assembly WNFB01 (sample SAMN13153341, study PRJNA577476) | soil metagenome | isolation source: 200 cm saprolite under Douglas fir tree site 2 hole 1 | place: USA:California | collected 2015-04-18
CCTCGCGCAGATGTCGCATCTGCGCGTCGCGCGAAGCAAGGACGGTGTGCACTTCACCGTCGATCCGAAGCCGGCGATCGCCCCGGCCACCGAGATGGAGGAGTACGGCGTCGAGGATCCGCGCGCGACGTTCATCGACGGCCGCTGGTGGATCACGTACGTCTCGGTATCGCGCTGGGGCATCACGACGAGCCTCGCGTCGACGACGGACTTCCGCACCTTCGAGCGCGACAGCATCATCTTCCTGCCGGATCACAAGGACGTCGTGATCTTCCCCGAGCGAGTGCGTGGCAAATACAAGTACGCCGCGCTCACGCGTCCGATGCCGCAGTCGTTCAGCCGCATCTTCGGGATCTGGATCGCGTTCAGCGACGACCTCCGCCACTGGGGCGGGCACGAGACGCTCTGCCTGCCGCGCTGGGAGTACTGGGACGAGCTGCGCACCGGCGCCTCCGCCGTGCCCTTCCGGGTGGAGCAGGGCTGGCTGGAGCTCTATCACGGCGTCGACCGCAACACGCGCTACGCGATGGGTGCCCTCCTGCTCGATGGCGAAGATCCACGGAAGGTCCTGGCGCGCTCAGCGCAGCCGATCCTCGAACCGACCGAACCGTTCGAGCGCATGGGCCTCTTCAACGAGACGATCTTCTCCTGCGGCCATCTCGATCTCGGAGGCGGTCGCATCCGCATGTACTACGGCGCCGCGGACTCGGTCATCGCGGCGGCGGACTTCGACGTCCAGGACATCGTTCGCAGCATGGAATCGTGGCGCGGCGCCGGGGAACGGCTCGTACCCGCTTAGCCGATGCTCCGCCAGCTCGCCCGTCTGACCGCGCCGGTCGCCGCGGGCGGTGACCGCGCCGTCGCGATCGCCGTCTACGCCGACGCGCGCGACCTCGTCATTCCGGCGGCGGACCTCGGTTACGAAGGCGTCGCCTGCGTCGACGACGCGGCGCGCGGGCTCCTCCTCTTCTGCGATCTCTGGGAGCGGACCCGTCTTCCGCGTTTTCGCGCGTGGTCGGAGGGCCTGCTCGACTTCCTTCTGTACATGCAGGCCGAGGACGGCCGCTTCTTCAATTTCATCACCGACTGGTCGGGCCGGCGGAACGAGCACGGACCGACCTCCTTCGCCGGCGGCGGCTTCTGGCAGGCCCGCGGCGTCCGTGCGTTCGCCAAGGCCGCGCTCGTCCTCGGTGACGATCGCGCGCGCTCCGGCCTCGAGCGTGGGCTCGTACACGTCCGGGCGATGCGCGACGCGCCGGCGGACGTGCGCGCGATCGACGTCCTCACGGCGACCGAGCTGCTGCGCAGTGGGCGTTCGCCAGACCTGCGCGCCGATCTCGAGCGGTGGTGCGACGAGATGGCCTCGTTCCGTCACGGCGACGTGCTCTTCGACGACCACGACGGGGCCGTGCCGCATCTGTGGGGCCATCAACAGGAGGGGGCGCTCGCGCTCGCCGGCGCGTATCTCGAGCGACCGCCGCTCGTCGAGATCGCCAGGCGCAGCGCGCTCGCGTATCTCGCGCCGCTCATCGAATCCGGCTTCGACCAGCCGACGGTGCAGCCGTACGGCGTCGCGTCGGCCGTCTACTCTGTCGAGCAGCTCGCGCGGGTCACGGGCGATCCGCTGTTCACCGAGCTCGCCGTGAAGGCGCGCGCGTGGTTCGATGGCCGCAATCCCGCGCGTCGTCCGGTGTATGACCGCACGAGCGGCCGCGTTCACGACGGCATCGACGACGGGGTCCTGAACCCGAACTCGGGCGCGGAGTCGAACATCGCCGGAGCGCAGGCGCTGATCGATGAGGTCGCCGCGAGCGCACCGGCGCTGCTCCCCGACATCGAGTCCGCCCGCGTAGCCTAGCTCTCATGCCTCGGCGCGCGGTCAACCTCGCGCTCCTCATTGCCGTTCCGCTGCTCGTCGCGACCGGGCTGCTCGCGTGGGTCGTGCCGCAGCCATACGCGCCGCCGCTGCTCGTCGCGCATCGGATCGGTGGCGTCGCGCTCATCCTCGGCCTCGCCTGGAAGTACGGGATCGCGCGCCGTTCGCTCAGGCGGCGCGTCTGGCGACGTGACCTGAGCGTCATCAGCGGGACCGTCGGATCGATCGCGCTTTTGCTCGTTTTGGGTCTGGGACTCGCGTGGACGATCGGCTTCGTCTCGTTCGACCGGCCGCTCGCGTACTCCGTGCTGAACGTTCACGTGCTCGTCGGTGTCGCGCTCGTGCCCCTCGTCGTGGCGCACGCCGCGCAGCGTTGGGAGCGGCGGCCCGCGCTGGTCGACCTGGCGGATCGTCGAACGGCGCTGCGGGCCGTCGGGCTCGGTGCCGTGGCAGTCGTGGTCACCGCCGCCCTGGACACGATCGATCGTGGCCGCCGCTTCACCGGTTCGCGTCCCGCGGCGTCACACAGCGGCAATGACTTCCCGCTGACGATCTGGCGCTTCGACGACGTTCCTGCGCTCGACCTCGCGACGTGGCGTCTTGCGCTGAGCGGTCTGCTCTCGTCGCCCGGCGAGCTCACCTACGCGGAGCTCGCCGCGATGGCCACCACCGAGCGCGACGCGCTGATCGATTGCACCGGCGGCTGGTGGAGCGAGCAGCGCTGGCGCGGGGTCACGCTTGCTGACCTGCTTGCGGCACGCGGGGTTTCGCCGACCGCGCGCAGGCTCGACGTCATTTCCGTGACAGGCCACTCCGCGTCGTTCGCGATCAGCGAATCGCCCGACCTGTTGTTCGCGACACACGTTGGTGGCGAGGTGCTCTCGCCGGGACATGGCTATCCGCTGCGGCTCGTGGCAGCCGATCATCGAGGCTTCACGTGGATCAAGTGGGTCGCGCGGGTGGACGTCACGTAGCCTAGTGATCGTGCGCCGCGCCTTCCTGGTGGTCGTTGCCGTACTCGCTGTCGTTGCGGCGGTCGTGGTGGCCGCGGGCACGGTCGGCGTCGCTCCGTCGACGGCTCTTGGCGCGGGCGTCAAGGTTCCGGCAGGCGCGCCCCTCCCGATGCTGCAGGACATCGATCCGGAGGATCTCGACCCCAGCCGCGACGTACCGGGTCTTCCGCCGATCGCGATGGCGCCGCCCGGTGGCGCGGTCATCCAGCCGGGTCTCATCCGCATCCCGAAGCCGAACATGCCACCTGGGCCGCGGCGTATCGGTCTCCAGGCGGGCCACTGGAAGACCGACGAGGTCCCGGACGAGCTCGGGAAGCGGATCACGACCCAGACCGGGACGAGCTCGGCGGGCACGAAGGAGGTCGACGTCAACCTCGACATCGCGCAGCGCGTGCGCGCGCAGCTCATCGCCCGCGGTTTCGTGGTCGACATCATCCCGACCACGGTCCCGGCCGGGTATCTCGCCGACGTGTTCATCGCGCTGCACGCCGACGGCGATGGCACGGGGGAGAACAGCGGCTTCAAGCTCGCGCACGGTTCGCGGCGCGGGCCGTACGAGGACAAGCTCATCGCGTTGCTGCGCGAGGAGTATGCGAAGGCAACGAACATGTCGGAGGATTCGACCCACGTCGGCAGAAACATGCAGGCGTACTACGCGTTCAACTGGGGCCGCTATCAGCACGCCGCCGCGGCGCACACCCCGGCCGCGATCCTCGAGATGGGCTATCTCTCGAACGACGACGATCGCGCCACGCTCACGGACAAGGCCGATCGTGTCGCGACCGGGATCATGAGCGGCATCGTTCGCTTCCTGGCCGAAGTCCCGCAGTCGAAGATCTTCGGCGAGGACATCATGGTGCCGTCGGCGCCCAGCCGGCCGAGTCCATCGCCGTCGGGCTAGTATCGTCACGCGCCCACAGCGGGCGACGAGATCAAAGGAGGCCGGACATGAGCGAACGCACCGACGTCACCGCCGCCGGCCTCCGCTAGAGGCCACAGGGCTCCATCCCGCCCGGCGTCTCGGCGCGTTCGCGCGTGCTGTCCTCCGCGGAGGAGCCATGCGACCAGGTCAGCTGTTCCCTCGCGACTGGCTCGTGCAATACGAGTACAGCGAGACGCGTCTGGGTGTCCTGAAGTCCGGCAAGGAGAGCGACGTGCATCTGATCCGGCGCCGCGACGCACGCGGTCGCACCTGCCTGCTCGCTGAAAAGCGATTCAAGCCGCGTGCGCAGCGCGCGTTCCGCGACGACTGGATCTACCGAGGCGTCTGGGGCGAGGGCGATCGTCGCGAGCAGCGCGCGATGAAGAAGAACACGCGCTTCGGTCAGGAGGCGGTCCACGCGCGCTGGATCGCGAACGAGTGGGCGAACCTCGTCCATCTGTCGGATGCCGGCGCGACCGTACCGCCCGCCGTCGACCGGCTCGAGGACGGCTACACCATGGCGTTCATCGGCGAGGACGGCGTCGCGGCGCCGCGCCTCGCCGAGGTCGACCTCGACCCGGGCACCGCCAGGCGCGTGTGGCGCGACCTGGTGGACGAGCTTCGCATCATCGTCGAGGCCGATCGCGTCCACGGCGACCTGTCGCCGTACAACGTGCTCTGGTGGCGCGAGCGGGCGGTGCTCATCGACTTCTCGCAGACCGTCAGCGTGCTCACGCATCCGGCCGCGCACGACCTGCTCGTTCGCGACATCGAATCCTGCGCGCCGTACTTCACGCGGCGGGGCGTTGACGTGCGGGTTGACGAGGTCCTCGCGGAGATCGGCGCCGACGGCCACCGCTTCGCGCGGCAGATGCGGCTATCTTGAGGGCGCATGCCGGCGAAAAAGACGACGACGAAGAAGACCACGCGCAAGACGACGCGCAAGCGCCGCGGTCCGGCCGAGCCGCGCGGGCCCGAGGCCGCCGACACCGCGCTCGACCTCGACCAGCCGAAGATCGCCGACCTCGTGTCGAAAGTGCGCGCGGCGCGCGGCGTTCCGATCGGCGCCTACCGCGACCCATACGGCGGCTCGGCGCTGCTGCTCGCGGCGCTCCCCATCGGCGCGGTCGAGCCGACGCCGTTCCAGCGTGATCTATCGCGCACGCACGCCGACCGTCTCGCGACGGCGATCGGCGACGCCGGCGCGTTCCTCGATCCGGTCATCGCGATCCCGTCGAAGGAGGGTTTCCTGTCGCCGAACGGCCGGCACCGCATCGCGGCGGCGCGACAGCTCGGCCAGCGCACGATCACGGCGCTGCTGACCTCGGACAACGCGCTCGCGTACCGCATCCTCGCGCTGAACACCGAGAAGGCCCACAACCTCCGCGACCGCAGTCTCGAGGTGATCCGCATGGCGCGCTCGCTCGCGAAGGAGCAGCCGCGCTCGAAGGAGAAGGACCACGCGACCGCGTTCGAGTCGCCCGCGTTCCTCACGCTCGGCTGCGCGTACGAGCGGCGCGATCGCTTCGCCGGCTCGTCGTACAACTCGATGCTGCGCCGCGTGGACGTGTTCCTCGATCAGACCGTCTCGGCGTCGCTCCGGCAGCGCGAGCAGTGGGCGGTCCGGCTGCTCGACATCGACGACCGCGTCAGCGCGCACATCAAGACGATGCAGGAGCACGGGATGAAAAGTCCGTACCTGCGCGCGGTCGTCGTCGCGCGCTGCAACCCGGTCCGCTGGATCCCGTCGAAGAAGGGTGCGGGTCCACCGATGAAGCTCGCGGAGGCGCTCGCGCGCATGACCGCGAACGTGCGGAAGTTCGACCCGACGAAGGTCCGGCCGCAGGATCTCGCCTTCGCCGCCGCCATGGGTGGCGGCGACGAGAGCAGTTGACCGGCTAGAGGCGCTCCTCGACGCTGCGCAGCAGATCGTCGAGCTCGAAGGGCTTCGCGAGATGACCCGCCGCTCCGATCTCGTCGGCCCACTTCTTGGCGTTCTCCGCCGCGGTCATCACGACGATCGGGATGCTGATCTCGCGCTCGTGGAGCGCGCGCGCGACGGCCCAGCCGTCCATCCCGGGCATGCGCATGTCGAGAAGGATGAGCTCCGGCTTGGTCCGGCGGATCAGCGCGAGCGCTTCCTCGCCGCCCGTGGCCTTCACGACGTGATAGCCCTCCTGCGCCAGGATCTCGCCGACCGTCTCGAGGATCGACGCGTCGTCGTCGACGACGAGGATCGTCTTCCCGCGACGCGGAACTGTCGTGTCCACCCGCTCGCCGCGCGCGCCGCTCGGTGGCCCTCCTGACTCCATCCCGCTCACCCACACCAACCGCATGCTCAATTGAGCCTCCCTTCGTACGCCACGGGTAACGCCACATGGAACGTCGAGCCCTTGCCGACCTCACTCTCGGCCCAGATGCGCCCGCCATGCTCCTCGACGATCCCGCGGCAGATGAAGAGCCCGAGGCCCATGCCGTGGAAGCGGCGATCGTCGACGTTCGAAGCGCGCGCGAAACGATCGAAGACGTGCGGCAGATCGGCTGCGGGGATACCGATCCCGCGGTCCTTCACCGCGAGCCGCGCCTCGCCCTTCTCTTGCCACACCCTCACGGTGATCGGGTCGCGGTCTGGACTGTACTTGCGCGCGTTCTCGAGCAGGTTCTGCAGCAGCTGCTCGATGCGTCGCCGATCCCACACGCCGACGACCGGATCGCTCTGCTCGAGCTGCACCTTCGGCTCCTCGGTCACGCGCTCGCACACCTCGCGCGCGACCGTCGCGAGATCGACCGGCTCGCGGTCGGTGACCAGCTTTCCGCGATCGAGCCGGTTCGCGTCGAGCAGATCCGCGACCTGCGTGGCCAGTCGCTTCCCCTCGCGCACGATGCGGCGTATGCCGACGAGGTCCGCCGGCGCGGTCGGCTCACGGAGGGCCTTGCGCTCGAGGAACTCGGCCTGCGCGACGACGGTCGTGAGCGGGGTCCGCAGATCGTGCGCGGCGGCGGAGAGGAAATCCTCCTTGAGCCGGGTGGCCTCCTCCTGCGCGCGCACCGCGGCCGCGTGATCGATGAGCGCGCGGCTCTCGAGGATCACCGCGGCCTGATCCGCGAGCAGGCCCGCGAGCTCGATGTCGCTCATCGCGAAGATCGGTGGACGTTCGGCGAAGAGCGTGAGCACGCCAAGGCGCCGCTCGCCCGCGGTGATGGGGACCGCGATCACGGCGCCGACGAGTCGCTTGATGTATAGCTCCGCGGCCTCCGGATTCTCACGTATCGGATCCGCGCTGAAGATCGGCCGTTGCAGCTCGAACGCGCGCCCGGCGAAGTGCGTGCCAGGATCGATGTCGGTCGTCTCGCCGTCCTCGATCCAGAAGCGAAGCTTCCTTGCGTCCTCCTGCCACAGCGCGATGCTCGCGCCTGAGCCGGCGATCGCCGCGGCGCCGCTCTCCAGCTCGCGGACGATGTCGAGCGTGGTCGGAAGCCGCGGCAGCTGCGAGGCTCGCGCCAGGAAGCCACGCAGCTCTGGAGACTGCCATGCGCGCCGCAGCAGCGTCGGCGGTGCGAAGCCGATGTAGTACGCGACCGCCGAGGCGAGGCCGAGCAGCTGGCTGAACGCGTTCAGGAAGCCGCGGTCCGGCTCGGGAAAGAATCCGGTCAGCCCGGCGATGAGCAGATCCGCACCGAGCATGATCGAGCCGACGGAGATCGCCTCCATACGGCGCCGGGTGACGCCGCGCGTGGTCCGCGAGGCGCGGATGAAGGCCAGCGCGCAGTAGATGGAGAGCACGAAGAAAAAGGCGACGAGCAGGAGCAGCAAGAGCGGGGGTAGGGCCGGCGCGGTCGCGTACACCGAAACGACCGACGCGACGAGACCGAGCTCGGCCGCGCGCTTCACGAGCGGAGGTACGCGCCTGAAGTCGTCCACGAGGCGTAGCAGGAGATAGGGGATCGCCATCAGCAGCCCGATCGCGACCACGACGAACCAGACCGTGCCGCTGGCGCCGATCAGCGACGCGGCACGCGCCAGGACGACGATCGCCGCGATCGCGCCGAAGAAGAGGCTCATGTCGAAGTGCGCCGGCGTGGGCTGCCGGATCGTCTGCACCAGGACAAGGAAGAAGATCAGGACGTAGATCGCCTGAGTCAGGAACGAGATGAGCTCGAGCGCGCTCAAGGTCCGACGATTCTAGGAACGGCCTCCTAGCGGGCGAGCAAGATACCGATGACGGCTCCGCCGACCACCACGAGCGCGGGATGCAAGCGGCCGTCGTAACAGATCGCGGCCGCGACGATCCCGGTCGCCGGCTGCCACCACAGGATGGGTCCCTGGCCGGGGACCATGAGCGAGGCGCCGATCGCGCAGAGCAGTCCCGCCGTCGCGAGAGCAGTGCCCCGCACCAGCCCGGCGAACGTCCGCGATAGCAGCCACCGCCGCGCGACGGCGGTCGCGGGGAGTATCACGAGCGGTGGCACCGTGGCGGCGATGGTCGCGAGCGCCGCGCCGGTGAGACCGGCGAGCTGATATCCGAGGCTCACGACGTAGAGACCATTCGGCCCCGTCGAGAGCCTGCCGATCGCCAGGGCCTCGACGATCTGCGCCTCGGTCGCGATGCCAGTGACGACGAGATCCTGGCGAAGCAGCGGCAACGAGCCGAAACCGCCGAGCGAGAGGCTGGATGCCTTCAGGAGGATGACAAAGAGTGTGAATGGATCGATCACTCCTGCCCTCGTGCGGATGTCGGTCGCTCCTTGCCAAGCAGCATCGCGCCCAGCAACGCCATCGCGCCGATCACGGCGATGCTCGGCACCGTCGAGAGGAGCAGGATGAGGAACGCCACGATCACGACCGCCGCATCGACGAGCGCGAGACGGCCGTGCCGAAAGGTCGAGCGGGCCATGAACAGCGCGATGCCGAACGTCATCCCGCCGGTGGCCGGCGCGACGCCGGCCAGGGCCGCGATCGCGAGCGGCTGGTCTTGGATGTACCCGTACGCCGCGGTCATCGCCGCGGTGATCGCGCAGGCCGGGATCATCATCGCCGCGACCGACACCGCGGCGCCGCGCGCGCCGGCGACGCGACGGCCGAGGAGACCCGCGAGCGCGACGATGTGGATGCCCGGGCTCAGCTGCGACAGCGCCCAGGCTTCGGTGTACTCGCGTATCGTGAGCCACCCGCGCTGCTCGACCAAGAAGCGGCGGATGAGAAAGAGCGTGCTGGTGCCGCCGCCGACGGACTGCGCGCCAACAGCGAACCAGATCTTCGCGAGCTCACGCATGCCCTCCTAGGCTACGGGCGCGGCCGGGCCCCTGTCGGTCCGACGTGGCACCGTCCGTGCTTCGCCGGTTGCCATGGACACGGACATGGACTGGAGCGAGGTCGACCTGCAACGGCTGGCACGCCTTGCGTGCCCGATGTGCGGTCGTCCGCTTTCGGGCGGTCTCATGCGCCAGGTCGAGCGCGGCCAGCGGCGCTGCGTGATCGTCGTCGGCTGCGCGAACTGCGGGGGCGAGTCGATGGCCGTGCTCGACGCCAAGCCGCGCCTCGCGGCGCCCGCGCCGATCGATGTCGATGACGTGCGCGCGGCGCACGAGATGCTGACTCGCAACTCGCACGTCGCCGATCTCTTCGTCGCCTAAGAGAGCGCCTTGGCGATCGAGAGCGTGGCCAGCGACGTGCAGCCCGTACGCCGGGACGGCAAGATATGGCGACGACGAAGACCCGCAAGTCAACGAGCCCGCTGAAGGACTACGAGCGCAAGCGTGATTTCGCGCTCACGCCCGAGCCTCCGGCGAAGCGCAAGCGGAGTCGCAGCGGGCGCAGCTTCGTCGTGCAGAAGCATCGCGCGACCGCGCTGCACTACGACTTCCGACTCGAAGTGGACGGGACGATGCCTTCGTGGGCGGTGCCGAAGGGTCCCTCGCTGAATCCGAAGGACAAGCGGCTGGCGATGAAGGTCGAGGACCACCCGCTCGACTACGCGGGATTCGAAGGGATCATCCCCGAGGGCGAGTACGGCGGCGGGACGGTGATGGTCTGGGACGAAGGCACGTACGAGCCGCTCGAGACCGACGATCCCGCGGGCGCGCTGCGAGGCGGTGAGCTGAAATTCGTGCTGCACGGAAGGAAGCTCAAAGGTCGCTGGACGCTCGTGCGCACCAGCGGAGATCGCCGCAAGTGGCTCCTGATCAAAGGGCGCGATCGCTACGCCGCCGAGACGGATATCGCCGCGGCGCGGCCGCGCTCGGTGAAAACAAGGCGACTCCTCGCGCAGATCGCGCGCGATGAGGGAGGGAACGTTGAGAAGGCGGCGACCGGAGATCCGTGAGAGCGCCCATCCGGCCGATGCTCGCGACGCTCTCGAAAGAGGTGGTCACCGGCAAGGACTGGGTCTTCGAAGAGAAGTACGACGGCATCCGGGCGCTGGCGTATCGCGACGGCGATCGCGTCCGGCTCCTCTCGCGCACCCTGCAGGACCTCACCGACGGGTTCGTGTCCGTATGCGACAGCGTGCGCGCGCTCGGTGACCGCGATCTTGTCCTCGACGGTGAGCTCGTCGTGTTCGATCGCGAAGGAGTTTCCCGCTTCCAGCTGCTGCAGCGCCGTGGCGTCGACCCCCGCACGCGAATCGTCTACGCCGTCTTCGACTGCCTGCGTTCGAAGGGCCGCGATCTGCTGCGGCGTCCGCTCGAGGAGCGCCGCGCGCGACTGACCCTGCTGCTGCCCCGGCGTGACGGACCGCTCATGCCGTCGCGGCGGCTCGCGAGCGGCGGCGAGAAGGCTCTCGCCACCGCGCGCGCGAAGGGCTGGGAGGGCGTCATCGCGAAGGTCGCGTCGTCGATCTACGAGCCGGGCGCGCGCTCGCGGTCGTGGCGGAAGATCAAGGTGCGCGGCGAGGCCGAGTTCGTCATCGGCGGGTACACCCCGCCGCGGGGGTCGCGCGCCGAGCTCGGCGCGCTCCTGGTGGGCCTCTACGACGGCCCGAAGCTGCGCTACGTCGGGAAGGTCGGGACGGGATACACGCAGGAGACGCTGCGGGACCTCGGGGCGAAGGTGCGAAAGCTCCGCACGGCGCGCTCGCCGTTCGATCCACCTCCGCGCGAGCGCGACGTGACCTGGGTGCGGCCGCGGCTCGTCGCGCAGCTCGCGTACGCGGAGTGGACCGCTGACGGCAAGCTGCGCCAGCCGGCATTCCTCGGGCTGCGCACCGACAAGCGACCGGCGGAGTGCACGTGGAAGGCCCGCGAATGAGCGAGGCGGTGATCGGCGGGGTGCGCATCAGCAACGTCGACAAGATCTGGTGGCCCGACGACGAGATCACCAAGGGCGATGTCGCGCGCTTTTACGACGCGATCTTCGAGCGCATCGAGCCGTGGATCCGTGACCGCCCACTGACCGCGGAGCGCTGTCCCGACGGGATGCGCGGCCAATGCTTCTACCAAAAGAACTTCCCACCGAACGTCGCGCCGACGGGGGTCCCACGGGTCCGCCTCCCGGCGGCGAGCACTGGGAAGGACGTGCAGTACCTCGTCGGTGGAACGCGCAAGGCCCTGCTCGGGATGACGAACCTCGGGTGCATCGCGGTGCATGTCATGAACGCGCGCGTCAGAACGCTGCGCGAGCCGGACTGGCTCGCATTCGATCTCGACCCGACAAGCGGCGAGTTCGCGGACGCGGCGCGCGCTGGCCGCGCGCTCCACAACATCCTCGACGAGCTGAAGCTCCGCTCGTTCCCGAAGACGTCCGGGAGCCGCGGACTGCACGTCTTCGTGCCACTGCGCCCGAAGCACGACGGGGCGGCAGTCGTCGCGTTCGCCGTGAAGGTGGGCGAGGAGCTGGCGCGACGCGAGCCGCGTCTCGTCACGACTGCGCACTCGAAGTCCGCGCGGGGCGGCCGCGTCTACGCCGATCCGTTCCGCAATGGCTTCACGCAGACGATCGTGGCGCCATATTCCGTGCGCCGCCGCCCCGGCGCGACGGTCTCGACGCCGCTCGACTGGGACGAGGTGACGGCGCGCCTCGATCCCGCGCGATTTACGATCCGGACGTTCGCCCGGCGGCGAAGCGATCCGTGGGCGGATTTCCGAAAGCGGGCGCAGCGGTTGCCTGACTAGCTTCGGTTTGGTGGTCGATCCGTTGACAAGGATGGCACGCAGTTTGCCGGTTCGTTACCGCATGGGTCAACGGGAAATCGATCGGAAGACTAGAGAGAAACACCACCTTGAGATCGGGCAGAAGCTGCCTGCAAAGGGCTTCGGCCATTGGTTCTCGCGCTTCGCATCACAAGCCGCCGATGCCACGGGCTCGCACTGGGCCTTCTTGATCGTCGTCGTGTTGATCCTCTCATGGGCGCTGACGGGCCCGATCTTCAACTTCTCGGACTCCTGGCAGTTGATCGCCAATACGGTGACGACCCTCGGCACGACGTTGATGGTGTTCCTGATCCAGAACACCCAGAACAGAGATTCGCGCGCGATCCACCTCAAGCTCGACGAGCTGCTCCGCGCAGTCCCGCGGGCGCGCAAAGAGTTCATGGAGGCCGAGGAAGAGGACATAGACGAGATCGAGCGCGAGAAGGCGATCGTCGACCGAGAAGACCCCGCACCTCCTCAGGACCGCGCGGCCGGGCATCAGATCCACAACGGACACGGCAAGAGGGAGCGGCTGACCTAGCACGCGACATGCAGCAGCAGCCGCTACGCATCGCGGGGAGGACGCCGATCTTGGACGATCAAGCACGCACTTCAGATCGCGTAACTGAAGCGGTGAACCGCGCGCTGCGGCTCGTCGGTCCGGCCGAGCGCGCCACGGAGCGTGTCGTCGAGGATGAGATCCCGGAGGACGCGCTCAGCTCGTAGCGGTCGTCTCCTCGACGTTGGCCCTCAGCTCGGCGATCAGAGCCGACAGCTCGAAGGGCTTCGCCACGTAGCCATCTGCGCCGAGGTTGTTGCTGATGTCCCTGCCGTTGGGATGGCCCGTGAGCAGGATGATCCGCGCGGACGGGCTCACTCCGCGGCGGTACTGCGAGACGAAGGACCAGCCATCCATGATCGGCATCGTGAGGTCGAGCAGGATCACATCGGGCGCGATCTGACGTACCAGCTCGAGCGCCGCCGCTCCGTGCCGCACAGTGGCCACTGCGTAGCCGGCGTCGTGAAGCGATTGGCGCAGCGCATCCGCAAGGTCGTCGTCGTCATCGACGAGCAGCACGCGCGGTGAATGGCCGTCTGATCCCGAGTTCTTCATCGAGCCCCCGTATTACCGCAGTGCAAGACAAATGCCAATGGCTCGCTCGCCTGACGGGTCGTCATGCGCAGGCGAGCGTGTGGCTTGGTGCTGACACCGGCCCAGGAGGTGACCGACATGCCGCCTCGCGGAGTGAAGAGCGCGAAGCGCAAGCGTCAGTATGAAAAGATCAAGCGGAGCGAGCTGAAACGCGTCGCAAGAGCGAGACGAAGGGTTCGCGCAAGAGGGCAGCTAATCAGCGAAGAGGAGCGGTTCGGTGCGCGGCGTATCCGGCCAATCGGGATCGTCGGAGAGCTTCACGACGAGCTCGCCCGGCGCCGCGCGCGTGCCGTCTTCGTGATCGGAGCGGAGCGATCCGTCAGCGCAGGGCCGGCAGTGCACCAGCGTCCCGCTGTGCGTGCGATACGTGCCGGGCTCGAGCAGTGCGATCGCCATCTTCGACCTCCCCTCCGTGTCGCGCGAGAAGGGACTCGAGGGATACGCCACCGGTGGGGAACCACTGATGATCGCCGTCGTATGCCGCACCCGCGCAGTAACCGAGCGTGCCGTGGCGTATGACGAGACCACCGATGCTTCGTCCGGCGGAGGCACGGTGCGCGCTGCTCTTGCACTCGAAGCTGATGACCGTCGACATGACACGCTCTCCCCACACTCACGCGACGCGGCCCGTCCGGCCCAATGTGACGGAATCGCAACGACAAGATATCGCCTAGGGCAACAGAAAAATGGGCGCTCGGCCGTCTTTATCCACAACGTGCGACCAAGCGAGCGAGCATGACTCACCGTCATGACGGCTACCAGAAGGACCGCGTCAGCGGTCCTTCGCGTACAGGCCAGGCGAAGCCTGGGTCTTTACCCACCGATCGAGAACCCGAACTCGCTGAAGAGCGTGCGCGACGCGGCGCAGGACTGCCGCGGATGCGATCTCTGGGCGCGCGCCACGCAGACGGTGTTCGGAGAGGGCCCACGCGGCGCGAGAGTTGTCCTGGTGGGCGAACAGCCCGGCGACAAGGAGGATCTGGCGGGACATCCGTTCGTTGGTCCGGCGGGACGGATCCTCGACGAGGCCCTCGAGGCCGCCGGCATCGACCGCCGGCGTGTCTTCGTGACGAACGCGGTGAAGCACTTCAGGTGGCGCGCAAGCGGCAAGCGACGCCTTCACGAGAAGCCGAGCGCATCCCAAGTTGCGGCGTGCCGCATATGGCTCGAGCTCGAGTTGAAGCTCACAAAGCCCGACATCGTCGTCGCGCTCGGCGCGACGGCGGCGCAGGCGCTGCTCGGCCGCACGTTCCGGGTCACCAAGCAGCGCGGGAAGGTCGTGAGCTCGCCGCTCGCGCCGCGTGTCGTCGCGACCGTGCACCCGTCGTCGATCCTGCGCGCGCCCGATGACGCAACACGTCACGCCGAGATGCGCGCGTTCATCAGGGACCTGCGTGCGGCGGCGAAGCTCCTCGCCTAGCAGAGATTTCGGCACGTCATGACCGAAGCGGCCCTCGCTCGTAGGCTCCGGAAAGAGGGGACGGTAGGTTGTGAATAGCGTCAAGTTCAGCTTCATCTGCCGTGCCGGCCACGACGGCGCCGACACCAACCGCGATGGACCGACGATCACGCTCGTCGCGAAGCAATGGGCCTACTGCGCGCGCGGTGCGTCACAGGATCACAACTGGGCCCAGCTCGAGT
>WNFB01006302.1_pt1 | contig 14726 bp, 13 predicted proteins | sample 5400501 | NCBI WGS metagenome assembly WNFB01 (sample SAMN13153341, study PRJNA577476) | soil metagenome | isolation source: 200 cm saprolite under Douglas fir tree site 2 hole 1 | place: USA:California | collected 2015-04-18
GGACGGCGAGTATCAACATCGCCAGCCTTCGCTGGTACTACGACCGCAACAACGGCGGTTTCCCAGCCAGCCTCTATCAGGCCGTTGAACTGGATGATCTTCTCGAGAAGTTTCCCCCGAAGGTACTGGACATGGGTACTGTGGTTGGTGGTCTTAGCAAGAAAGCCGCTGAGGAGCTTGGTCTGCCCCCTGGCATTCCGGTTGCTGAAGGTGGGGCCGATTCGATGGTGGGTACAGTGGGCATGAATGTGCTGGCTCCGGGCAAGATCGCCCTCATCACAGGCTCATCACATGCTATTTTCGGCGTGTCCGAGCAGGCCATCTACGGACCGGGGATCTTTGGTGCCTTCACCGACGCTGTGGTTCCCGGCCAGTACGTGGTGGAAGGTGGTCAAGTGTCCACTGGTTCTGTCGTCAAATGGTTCCGGGATAATTTCTGTGGAGGACTTCTTGAGGAGGCTACTATGCTGGGACTCGGCCTTTATGAACTGCTTAATAAGCGTGCTGAGAACTTGCCTGTAGGTTCTGACGGACTCATGGTGATAGATCACTGGCAAGGAAACCGCACTCCCTATACCGACTCCGAAGCACGCGGGATGATTTGGGGACTGACTCTCAAGCACGACGCGACGCATATCTATCGTGCGATTATGGAGGGCATCTGCTATGGAACAGAACTTATCTTTCGGACACTACGCCAGTATGGCTTCGAGCCGCAACAGATCGTTGCTTGTGGAGGTCCACTGAAGAGCCAATTATGGACGCAGATTCATGCGGACGTGAGTAACCTTCCTATTACCTTCACCAAAGTATCTAATGCAGCGGTACTGGGTTCGGCGATACTGGCAGCGGTGGGCGCAGGAATATACCCGAATATCCAGGAAGCAGCATGCCATATGGTCCACACGAGCCATCGTATTGAGCCAGATCAGCAACGGCACAAAGAATATCAATTCTATGTGGATAAGTATATCGCTACGTATCTCCAGATGCGGGACCTGATGCATGATGTAGCCCAACACGTTGCAGGGCGTGAAGAATGACAGACAGGAGGAACAAGATGCTTGCAGCAGTGTTTCAGCGTCCCGGCCAGATGGAAGTCACAGAGGTTGATACACCCGATATCGGAGCGGACGAAGTTCTGGTCAAGGTAGGAGCCAACACGATATGTGGAACCGATGTGCGTATCTTCCGTGGAGAAAAGACGAAGGGCATCCATCCACCCACCATCCTGGGCCATGAAATGGCAGGTCATGTCTATCAGGTAGGGAAACAGGTAAGGGGATATGAGGTCGGAGCGCCTGTGGCGATAGCTCCGGTGATAACTTGCCATCGATGTTTCTACTGCCAGAATGGAATGGAGAATGTCTGTCCCAACCCAAAAATAATGGGCTATGATGTGAAAGGGGGATTGAGTGAGTATGTACGGATTCCTGCCGATGCCATAGCTGCAGGTAATCTCTTTGTTGTGCAAAATGATCTGCCCTCGGAATATCTAGCCCTTGCTGAGCCGCTGGCTTGCTGCGTCAATGGCCACCATCGTTCCCAGATACGCTTGAATAGCAGCGTACTCATTATGGGGTCTGGCCCTATCGGCCTGTTTCACCTCCAGCTTTCTCTCCTGGCCGGAGCACGGACCGTCATAGTAAGCGATCCCTCTGCTCCTCGCCGTGCGGTTGCCTCCACCTTTGGAGCACATATCACTATTGATCCCACTGTCAAAGATCTTCCTTCAGTGGTGTCCGAGGTTACAGGAGGTCTTGGAGTAGACTCGATCATTATCTGCATTGGTGTGCCCACGCTGGTGAATGACGCACTCAATATGGTTCGTCAGAGGGGACGCATCAATATCTTTGCAGGCCTGGCAGCCAAAGGCTGGGCGGAGATCGAGGCAAACCTCATTCACTACAAAGAACTAGAGGTAACTGGCAGTGCAAATTCCCGACGGGCTGACTATCAAACGGCTCTTCAGCTCATTGAGTCAGGCCGGATTAAGGTGGAACCGATGGTGACTGACCGCTTCCCTCTACGATTTGCTCGTGAAGCGCTGGACAAAGTTGCCAGTGGAGAAGGTATCAAGATAGCGGTGTTGCCTTGAGCAGTGGCGCAAAGCTCTGAATCCTGCCACAGAGCGTGGGGCATGTACCTGATAAAGGCCCTGTCCAACCCGCCACCGCAGACGGCACACCTTCTTGCCGCTGCTCTCCCGGACTGATGACCGCCCGGCGCCTGGCTACTCCAAGACCGGCAGCGAGCAAGCATTCCAACATCCGCATAATTTGATGTTTGTTTCAGGTGGAGAAAACTCTGCTCGGCCAATTGTATTATATAATTACATATATTGATGATGTTCCCCGTCAGTTTGTTTGAAAGGAAGATCAAGTAAGATGGAAGAGAAAGTTTACCGTACTGAACTGACACCGCTCAGTTTTTTAGAGCGCAGTGCCTCTATTTTTCCCGACAAAACAGCCATTGTGCATGGTGACCGGCGTTACACCTATCGCGAGTTCGCGCAACGAGTGAACCGTTTAGCCTCGCAACTGCGCAGTATAGGGCTGCAAAAACATGATCGAGTGGCCTTTTTGTGCCCCAACACACCTGCCTTGCTTGAAGCTCACTTCGGCGTGCCTGCGGCAGGTGGCATCCTGGTGGCGATCAATACCCGGCTCAACTCACAGGAGATCAGCTTCATCCTGAGACACTCAGGCGTAAAGTACCTTTTCGTCGATTATGAACTCTATCCCCTGGTCGAGCCAATCGATACGGCAGGTATGCAGGTGTTTCGTATCCTCGACACCGGCAAAAACGATGATCCCTATGAAGCATTCCTCGCCGCTGGCTCAGCCGAACCCGTCGAGAGCTGGCTGGAAGACGAGGAAGAGACGATCTCGATCAACTATACCTCCGGCACCACGGGCAATCCCAAAGGGGTTATGTACTCCTATCGCGGTGGCTATCTCAACGCCTTTGCTGAGGTTATGTCGACCGGAATGAGCAGCAGCAGTGTCTATCTATGGACGCTGCCTATGTTTCACTGTAATGGCTGGTGCTTTACATGGGCCGTGACTGCTGTAGGAGGCACACATGTCTGCCTGCGTAAAGTCGATCCTGGCCTGGCCTGGGATCTCTTTGAGAGTGAGGGAGTTACCCACTTTAACGGCGCGCCTACCGTGCAAATCTTCCTGGTGAACAATCCCAAGGCCCACCGCCTTGACCGCCAGATCACCGTGACCATTGCCGGGGCTCCTCCCTCTCCTACCTTGCTTGGACAGATGAAAGGCTTAAACTTCCGCCCCATCCACGTCTATGGCCTGACCGAGACCTACGGCCCCTACACCATTTGTGAATGGAACCCGGAGTGGGATCACCTGCCACAGGAGGAGCAGGCACGCCTTCTCGCTCGACAGGGACAGGGAAATGTGGCGGCAGACCGCGCGCGCATCGTTGATGAGCACATGAACGATGTACCAAAAGATGGGCAAACCATGGGTGAGGTGGTGATGCATGGCAATAACGTGGCAAAGGGATACTACGACAATCCAGAGGCGACCGCCAAATCGTTTGAAGGTGGATGGTTCCACTCCGGTGATATCGGTGTGTGGCACGCCGATGGTTACATCGAACTGCGCGACCGTGCCAAAGACGTGATCATTTCGGGCGGTGAAAATATCTCGACCATTGAGGTCGAGCAGGTCATTGCGAAGCATCCCGCCGTGATAGAGTGCGCCGTGGTGGCCATCCCTGACGAGCAGTGGGGAGAACGCCCCAAGGCCTTCGTCACCCTGAAACCTGGTCAGAGCGCAACCGAAGAAGAGATCATGGCTTTCTGCCGTCAACACCTGGCACACTTCAAGTGCCCGGCTGCCGTTCAGTTTGGCGAGCTGCCAAAGACTTCCACCGGCAAGATACAGAAGTTCGTCTTACGCGACAAAGAATGGAGTGGACGCGCCAAACGCATCAACTAGGTTATAAGAAACCTTGTTTTGCATGAGACCGCTCAGGGCCATTCAAATAGCAGAGCTATTTGAATGGCCCTGAGCGGTCTCATGCAAAACTCCCTTCTCCTGTTGGAACTTATTTTATCTTTTAACGTCAAGTACTATGAAATGATTAATTTCAATCATCTGTTTCTCAAGGAGTGGGTCTATGTCACCTATCATCAAAAACCAGAAATGGTCAATGCTCTTTCTATTCAGCATGGTAATCCTGGCAGTGCTTGTCGCCGCTTGCGGCGCGGGAACTACAACTTCTCGGGTGTTCCGGTTCCTATCAGCGCAGCCCCGGACCAACATCAAGCCAATACAAATAAGACTTCTCCTGGGGGTTCTCCCCAACTGTACCTGATAAAATCTCTCAATATCACGATGGAGGTGAAGGATACTCAGAAGGTTGCTAACGAGCTGCAGACGTGGATAAGCACAACGGACCCTCTTTCGACTGCGGAAAATATCAATTATGAGCAGGTAGGAGATAACCTCTACAATATCACTATGACATTCTCTGTCCAGGCATCACTCTATCCCCGCATAGAAAACTACCTCAACACCTATCCCCCACAGCATAGCGGGCGGCTGGTGAGTACGACAAAGAGCACACAGAATGTAACAGGTGACTATGTTGATACACAGTCACAACTCAAAAATCTGCGCGGAGAACAGGATCGCCTGCTGACATTGCTCAGCCATGCTTCGGTATTGGGCGACATTCTGGCTATCGACCAGCGATTGACGGATGTCGAGGGGCAGATTGAGCAAATAGATGTCCATCTCAACCAGCTAAACGGCCAGACCACGTTCTATAACATAACTGTCACCCTGCAACCCAGTTCGGCGGTCTTAACGCCTCCTCCGGCTGCATGGAGTCCAGCTGCAATCTGGCAGAGTGCTGTGGGCTCGGCACTGGCTTTTGCCGAAGTGTTGGCAACGGCGTTGATCTGGCTGGCAGTGTTCAGCATCTACATCATCCCATTGCTCCTCATAGCCTGGTTTATCCGGCGGTGGAGGCGAATGCAGGGACGGCCTGCCGTTGCCACCACGAGCATCCCTCCCCTGTCTGACTAATAATGCTGTTGGATTTCCATGCGTTGTGAAACAAATAAATCATCACACATTTTACGGGGGAAGCGGGATTTCGGGTATAAGATGCAATCTTATACCCGAAATCCCGCTTCCCCCGTAAAATGTGTGATGAATAAAACTATTTCAAGGGCCTGTTTCTCCTTACTTCATTGAAACATACATTCCTTTTAATAAAACGAGCCCGAAACACATCCACATGCAACATTCTCAGTAAGCCAGGAAAAACTGGAAATGCAAACAATAAGTATATGAGGGTAACTTTTCTGGGTTCCTCACTGCCTGCGGCAGTTCGTAAGAGTTTTTAGTGGTGCGGGTTTTGCTGCCTACAGCAGCAAAACCCGCACCACTAAAAACTCTTATTGAATGGAAGTCACCTTTCCACGAGAGAAAGCAGCCAGATGTGTCAATTGTAATATTTACAACGGTTCAAAGGGTGATACTATCACCATAACTCGCCGTCTACCTCTTGTGTTATACTTCATGGAAGAGACAAACATCCACTTAATCGTACCATTCCACAGGAGGCTTAACCATCATGGCGAATTCAACTGGGCAGATCGATGCTATTATTATTGGGGCCGGACATAATGGGCTTGTCGCGGCAGGTTACCTGGCTCGCGCCGGGAAAAAAGTGGTCGTGCTAGAACAGAGAGACCGCGTTGGGGGCGCATGCACGCTTGAGGAGCCATTTCCTGGTTTCACCATGTCACCGTGCGCCTATGTCGTCAGCCTGTTGCGACCGGAGATTATTCGCGACCTGGAACTGCATCGCTACGGCTTTGATGCATATGTCAAAGACCCGCAGATGTTTGTACCGTATCAGGATGGAAAGCATCTGTTCTTCCGCGCCAGTACGGAAAAGACCATCGAGGGTATTCGCCAGCTATCGCCACATGATGCTGAAGCCTACCCCCGCTTTCTCCATTTCTTTGAACGCGCCTCAGAAATTCTGAACCCTATTTTGTTGGAAGAGCCGCCCTCGGTAGCGGACCTGGCTGCCCGATTCCGTGGTGAAGACGAAGATATTTACCGCTGGCTGATGTTCGGCAACCTGTATGACATGCTGGCCAACTATTTTGAATCCGACTATTTACGCGCTGCTTGGGCAGGACAAGGTGTGATCGGTTCGTTCATTGGCCCAAAGACGCCTGGCTCGGTGTACGTCGCCTGGCACCATATGTTTGGCGAGGTCAACGGCGAACATGGCATGTGGGGCTATGTACGCGGCGGCATGGGACGCATCAGCTTTGCCATGGCCGCCTCTGCCGAAGCGCACGGCGTGGTTATTCGCACTAATAGTCCCGTGGCCAAGATCCTTGTACATATATGGGCGAGCTGAGGGTGTACGCCTGGAGAATGGCGAAGAACTACGCGCGGCGGCTGTGTTATCGAATGCAGAACCGAAACGTACCTTCATGCAATTCTGTGCCGACGCGCACCTGGACAAGGGGTTTCTCAAACGTATCTCCCAATTCAAGACGGATAGTGCCGTCATCAAGCTGAACGTGGCATTGAAGGAATTGCCCAGCTTTAAATGTCTTCCGGGAACAACACCTGGGTTGCAGCATGTCGGTTCGTGCGAAATCAGCCCGACACCCGATTGGGTGCAGGAGGCCTACGAGGATGCCGCGCATGGCGAACTCTCGAAAAAACCGTATATCGAGGCATACATGCAATCTGCCACCGACCCGACGGTCGCTCCTGCCGGTACGCATACAATATCTATGGTACGATCATAATCAGGATACAAAACAGCCATAATATCAGGTGGTGCATAGCGAAATGCAATGCGCTCTTCCTCTTCAGCCCGCCTCACAAGCACCTTAATACCAAGCATACAGATTGCATCACGCTTCTCATCGTATGAAATCTCACACTGCGGATTATCCACACTGGGGTGGATGCGTTCGCACCAGTGTTCAAACCGTGTGATTGCCTCTTGAATTCTGCGTTCTTGTTCCTCGCTTATTTCTACATCAGCAAGTAGACTTTCTATCCCTGCCTTCTCCTGTTCTAGCTCTCTTTGTCGCCTCCTATAGTTTTCTAATACATCCTCGTCTTCTGCATCTTCAGCCAGTGTTGCTATGTTTTGCAGCTTTTTCTTGACCCTTTCCAGTCGAACCGTAAGTTTTGAGCGTTCTTCAAGTGAATGCCGTTGCGCTCTGGCTTCAGCAACTTTTTGCTTAATTTTTTCAGGGTCTTTGATATGTGCTACTGCCTCTTGCCATACAATGGCATCAAGTATTGCTACGGATATTGCCACATTATGACGCTCTCCATGCCTACTACTCCGCTTTTTGCAGAAGTATTCTTTGCGGTTTCTGCCGTGTCCTGTATGCCTTTGGACATTGAGATAACAGCCGCAATACGCACAAAGGGCGATGCCACAACGCAAAAGCGCATCTTTGGGATGTTTGTTATTCCTGGCTGCCTCCTCTTTATTGCGTTCCAGTCGCCTCTGGACAAGGGTAAAGGTCTCACCATCAATAATAGGCGGAATGGTGCCATCAGGCAGTGGAATATGCTCTTCAACAGGACGAAGGATAACCCGTTTTGTCTTGCCTTTCTCGGTGAGATGCTTATACCGGTTTGCTACTGCTTTGCCTGTATACTCCTCATTACACAGAATTGCTCGTATGGTTGAAAAGGGCCAGATACTTCTACCTTTTCTGGTGCGAATACCAATGTCTGTGAGAAAAAAGGCAATCTGACGAATACTCACACCCTGTTTTGCCATTGCAAAAATGCATTCGATCACTTTTCGCTCTGTCCATGCTGTACCACTTTCATCACAAAGAACTTGACCCTCAATCATAATGGGGTCATCATTGTACAGATAGGCCGTATGACCTTCACTCCACTTATAGCCATATGCTGGCTTGCCTTGTCCAAGCATATGCTTTTTGCCTTCTGCGCGAAAGCGTTTTGCTCTGGCTGAGCGTTCTTTAAACTTCTCGACCTCAATCTTTGCTGCCATACCCCGCGCAAACAGGACAAATTGTCCGATTGGGCCTTGTTCTGTTGGCTCGGTCACACTCTCAAGCACAATGTTTTCATGGTCAAATTCATCCATGAGCACACCCAGATGGACAGGGTCACGCGACAAGCGATCATAGGCATAGATCACAAGCACATCAATCTCATGATTTCTCACTGCCTCACGCAATTTGGTAAGAAGTGGCCGCTCTCTATATACAGTTCCTGTGAATACCTCTTTTATGACAAGGCTTGTAACAATACTATAGCCCTTTGCTTGACAATGCCTGATACAGCCTGCTTCCTGTGTCTCAAGGGAGGTTCCTTCATCCTCCTGCTTATCTGTTGAGACACGGCTATAAATGGCTGCTCGTAACTTCTTCATCGCTTCCTCTCCTTGTGAGGGGGATAAAGAAGAGTGACAGTATCTGTCACTCTCCACGTACTAAGTGAGATGCGCTACTCTTCCTGCGGTTTTTGTGCTCTCTCTTCTCTGGCGCGTTTTTTGCCTAGCTTTGTGCGCTTGGCGATGTTTTCCCGCTCCAATTGCTCATGCGCTCTCATGAGCATAAAGTGCATGGACTCTTCTACCTCTGAGCCTACGGATGGTTCCGTAACACTTTCGATGCGAATGCCGTAGCCTTCGAGCGTTGCAAGAAGGACTGCAAGATAGGAAGAGTCACGAGAGAGTCGGTCATAGGAATGGACAATGAGAATATCAAACAAACCTTCTTTGCCAGCACGCAAAAGCGTTTCTACTCCTGGCAACTTTCTTGCGTGACCGCTTCCGATCTCCTCATACACCTGTCCGTCTGCAACCTGGTAGCCCTTTTGTGTGGCATACTCCATGCAGTCGTGAATTTGGGCGGCTGTAGCATAGCTTGGCTCTACTTCTTGCATTGTAGCACTTCTGGCATAGATTGCCGCTCTGGTACCGTGAAGTTTTGCACTACTGTTGACTCTGGTATAAACTGCATCTGGTTTCGGTTCTTCTGCTGCGTGTACCATACTTTGGTTCCCTAACCTTTCTTTTCGTTTCAAAGTACCTCGTTGTCTTGTCCGTTACTCTTCACATTCATGTAATTTCCTGCATACATGCAAAAAATGTATAAGAGTAGATAAGAAGTAGAACGATTATACAGGTGTGTTTTTGCTCTCTGCAAACGGTAAAAACGAGCCTCCTAGAACAAAGGTATCGAACAGCTATTCCAACGCCTAAAAATTGGTTTTCCCGCAAGGGTGGTGCTTCGCGTGCATGGGGGGGGAGAGGCTGTAGGGTTCCCTCCATGCTGGCACCAGGAGGCTGCGGTGAGGCACGTCCTGGGGTGGGCATGGCTGAAATTCTACCCCGAAGCAATGTGGTAGGCTTGATTTGCGAAACGAGCCGTCCGACTGGTTCCATGCAGTATACCTCTCGGCTCGTTTCGGCAAATCTGCTGTACCACATTGCGGAGTGGGCTGGAGATTTCAGCCATGCAGGGGCGGGGCCACTGTGCCAGTCTCCTACCATACCCACTTGCTATCCATAGGAGCTAGATCGCTACCGTAGGGATAGATAACGGTTCGGTATGTTGCTCCTTCGATTCCTGGCATCGCTTTACGTGGGCCGCAAACTTTCGGCGTGTTTCTTCCCAATGCGTGCTCTCTTGCGGTGTCTGTGGAAAGAGACGCCCGCTGAGTTCACCAAGGACACATCCAATGCTGTAATTCCACGTCTCATCACCATCGCCAAAGGAAAGCATGTCAGTGATTGACTCTCTGAGCCGTTCAATAAAGCTCCTGTCTGTGTACCTGCGCTGCTCTGGTTCTGCCTCATTGAAAAACCAGTCGCGTCCAGCACTATACCCGCGTGCAATTTCGCGGTCATGGAATGTAACCAATGCGGTAACATTTGGACAAAGTTGGAGTGTCTGAGATGACAAGATACCACCATGTATCATGCCAATGTAAAAGCCAATATGCTGTAATGCATTCTCATGCTGTCCGTTAAACAAGTCACGCACTCCACAATTTCTGAGGTTTTCTACGAGGTAACTATCAGGTAAGGGGCCATCGCCTTCACGCTCTCCAAACAAGCACCACCATAACCCTTGCTCATACGCTTTTGCGAAGGCATCGTTCTGAATGATAATCAACGGAGTTATTGTTTGTACAGCTACTGTCATGGTCTCGTCCCTTCTGTGTGAATAATTTGCTGTCTTGACACGTAGCGTTCTCGTATGCCTTGATAGGCATGAGAACATGACGAACTTCTACAAGGGGTTGGCTGTTCTCGTTTTCCTGGCTTTGTCCTCGCTACAGGGCAAAGTCAGATTTTTTATCACCTCCCTTTGGAGTGAGAAAGAAGAAAATAGTTTGATATTGGTTATAATACATGATGTTAAAGCAAAAAAGCAAGTTTTTATAGGGTTATAATGAAAATAGATCAAATATACAGTGTTCTCATGAAGCCTGTTGAGCACGTTTGACTGTAAGCCTGAGATCACTTATAATCCTTGGAAAGTGTGAAAACACTTCCTATTTTGCTGATTTAGAGGTGGTTCCTTGAGTACAGAATGGTTATCAGTAGAAGACATCGCACATGATCTCGGTGTGACCATTGATACGGTACGCGCCTGGATACGACAGAAGAAGCTTCGAGCGTATCGAGTCGGGCGTGATTACCGTATTAAGCGGGTTGATTATTCCAAGTTCCTTGAAGATCGAGCTACCTTCCCAGAAGACGATGAAGAAGAGTAAGAGAGCTTGGTGTTTTGTCGCATTGAGATCAACTTCCCTATTAGACGCTTAGCTTATAGTAACACGTTTTAAAAGGCTGCGAAAACGCCAGCAAGAAATTTCTAATGTTCCCTATTTTTAATACGTTGTGAGCGTAAATGACATGGTGCTTTTTACAAGAGAACGAGTACGAAAAATGAAGGAAGCTGAACTGAGAACAGAAGTTTTACTTCCTTTATTGGAGGCGATGGGATATCAGCATGTCTTTGAACATCATGGTAGTAGAGAGTTAGGAAAGGATTTTATCTGTTGGAAAAATGATGAATTAGGCAGCCGTAAGAATTTAGCTTTGGTTGTGAAAGCTGTGCCTTTGACGGGCCAAGCAAAAAAGGCTGCTGGTTCAACGACAGAGGTACAGACACAAATTCAAGAATGCTTTGGCAAGCGATTTTTAGACCGAGTCACAGGAGAAGAGCAAATTGTTCATCAGTGTTGGGTTGTATCAAATCAGGAGATTAGTACAGCAGCTATAGATGCTCTGACCTCTGCGCTAACCCCCAGTGGAGTCAACCGAGATGTCAGTTACATCGATGGTGAGTGGCTATGGAAATTAATAGAACAATACTTGCCAGTGAGTACCATCTTTCAGAAGTTGGGAGAAGTTAGCCAGGTACTTGATAGTCTGGACACGCATTCAAGCTTGCAAGTTCACCTCTCCAACTCTGGCATTCAAATGAGCGTAGAAGAAAAGTTTCAAGGGGCATGGCAGGAAAAACCCTTTTTTGTCCGTCCAGTCTTTGAGTTCCCTGATACTGCTGAAGGACGCGCTGAAATGGAAGCACTTGAGCAAGCTCTTGCAATTGGTGCTCCCATCGATATCTCCCCTGCGTTCATCAAAAGCATCGAATTTCCTGAGTTTATGTCGCAGCTAGTAGGAGATGTTCAATCACTTCATTTTGGCCCTGTGCATAATCCTATTTCTGTACCTTTCCGCATTGAAATGCAATCTGCTGACGGTGAAAGAGTAACCCTTGAATATATTTATTTGAAGGCTACTCAGATTGGTCTGAATGAAATGACCTTTAGCTCTGATGAGCATTTGACACCTTTGCCAATGAGTCTGAAGCTTACCATGCCTGCACCACATAGGAATAAAGCTGCTCGCATGAGCTTTAAACTGGACTATGATAAGGCCAATGTTTATCAATTGCTGAAGCTATTACAACTACAACTATGTTTGAGTAAGGCTTCTGTTATAAAGATAATAGATATCAAGACTGGGATTTTATTCTGCATACTTAGCCAAGCAACGGGCGTTTTGGAGACTCCTGATCTTCACGATATGGAAATTATCAAGGACATGGCTGCCATTCAGGTAAAGACAGGAATACCAATTGTACTGCCTGAGCAGGGGTTCACTGATGAAGATGACAAGATGTTTGTTCGTTTGCGTACCATTCTCCATAAAAAAGGAAATGTTGAGCAAACATGGCACAATTTTTATCCCTACTATCCTCTGGAACAGGCGAAAAAGATATATGAGGATTTTAAGGATGGAAATACCCATGAAATAATCTTTCCCCATGAGGAAACTGAAGCATTTTTGGGGATACAGCTTCCACTTGGGCCTGTAGTGACGAAACTTCATCAAGCAAAGCTTATCAATGAACAAGAAGTTTATGAACAGATACAACATGCTGAAACTGCTCAAACTCCAATCTTGTTTAAGTTTGAACCTGCTGGTACTGATGATGCTAGCAGCACATATCTCAAATGGACTCCTGACACTGAATAACCTTCATCGCTCACTCTGACAATACCACTTACCTCTTCCTCCTTATGCCTATTCTTACAAATACTTTGGTTGTGTCTATATTGTACCTCTTGCCCTTTTGTATACGTAAGAAAAGGTATCCTTTTTAAAGCTCATCAGATGGTACCTCAAATATAACATGTTCCTGGGGTAGTTCTGGCTCCTGGATGGGATAGGGTATAGGCGAAAGTTCACTCATAGGGCAAAGGTGGACTAATCTACCTCGTCTAACTTTTCTGTCAATTACGGCATTTACAAAATGACGGTTAACAAGCCCAGGGCTGCTGTTGCAGGTTCTACGATATAAGGATAGTTACTGCTTAGCCCAATCAGTAAGAAGAGCTTTTGCGGCATTATGGCCTGGTGCGCCCATGACTCCGCCTCCTGGATGTGTGCCTGAACCGCAGAGATACAACCCCTCTAGAGGAGTACGATACCTCGCACATTCTGGGGTAGGACGTTGAGAGAACAGTTGGTCGGGTGTGATCTCTCCATGGAAGATGTTCCCATTGGGCATACCATACCGCTCTTCAATATCCACAGGGCTAAGCACCTGGTAGTCAATAATAGCATCGGCAAAATTCGGGGCAAATTCTGTCATAGTCGCAATAATCCGCTCTCCCATTTCCCGCTTGAGACTCTCCGTCCACTCGCGGCCTTTGAGGTGGTATGGGGCGTATTGTGAGAACATGGAAATTGTGTGCAGACCCTTGGGTGCAACAGTTGGGTCGGTTGCCGATTGCATATATGCCTCAATGTAGGGCTTTTGAGAAAGTTCACCTCTTAGTGCATCCTCGTATGCCTCTTGTACGTAGTCTGGGGTTGGGCTAATCTCGCATGAGCCCGCATGTTGTAAGCCTGGGGTTGTGCCTGGAAGACACCTAAAGCTTGGTAGTTCTTTGAGTGCAACGTTAACTTTTATCACGCCGCTTTCTGTCTTAAACCGCGCAATGCGTCTGAGAAAGTCTTTGTCCAACTCTGCATCTGAACAGAATTGTAAAAAGGTTCGTTTCGGGTCTGCATTGGAAAGAATGGCACTCGCCCGCAACTCCTCACCGTTTTCCAGGCGCACACCTTCTGCTTTGCCATTATGAACAAGGATTTTTGCAACTGGGCTATTGGTACGGATAACTGCTCCGTGTGCTTCTGCCGATGCTGCCATAGCAAAACTAATGTTACCCATGCCTCCTCGTACATAGCCCCACATGCCCTGTTCACCATTCACCTCACCAAACATATGATGCCACATCACATACACTGAACCTGGGGTCTTGGGGCCAATAAAAGAGCCTATCACTCCCTGTCCTGCAAAAGCAGCACGCAAGTAGTCAGACTCAAAATAGTCGGAAAGCATATCATACAGGTTGCCAAACATCAAATAGCGGTAAATCCCTTCATCCTCACCTCTGAAACGTCCTGCCAGATCAGCTACTGATGGCGGTTCCTCCAATAAAATAGGATTGAGAATTTCGGAGGCACGGTCAAAAAATGCTAAAAACTTGGGATACGCTTCTGCGTCATGCGGGGATAATTGGCGGATGCCCTCAACCGTTTTTTGCATATTGGCACGGAAAAAGAGATAGTTTCCATCAGGGTAGGGGACAAACATTTGTGGGTCTTTGACATACGCATCAAAACCATAGCGATGCAGTTCTAAATCGCGGATAATTTCAGGGCGAAGTAAACTCACCACATATGCACAGGGCGACATGGTAAAACCTAGAAATGGTTCCTCAAGCGTACAGGCTCCTCCAACTCGGTCTCGTTGCTCTAACACAAGGACTTTCTTTCCTGCGCGAGCTAAATAGCCTGCTGCCACAAGCCCATTATGTCCTGCTCCAATAATGATGGCGTCAAACTGCTGTGTCTGCTGTGTCATGATGGTGTCGTCCCCTTTGGAGAAGTGAAGATATACAGTACGGTTGTATGGGATAGTATACCATACAGTTCATATGGTGATGCAATGGAAACATAGGGGGGAAAACCAGAAGCCAACCGAAGGGAGGAAAATTTTTGCAAAACGGCAGACCGCCTGATTGCCACAATGACCGAATTTGCTCCGAATTTCGCCGATGCCATTATCGACCGCCAGGTACTCAGCCCTGTCGACATCGAGCAGCGTTACGGTATGCCCAACGGCA
>WNFB01003037.1_pt1 | contig 14721 bp, 18 predicted proteins | sample 5400501 | NCBI WGS metagenome assembly WNFB01 (sample SAMN13153341, study PRJNA577476) | soil metagenome | isolation source: 200 cm saprolite under Douglas fir tree site 2 hole 1 | place: USA:California | collected 2015-04-18
TGCAGTTCCGCCACTATCCCCCTCCACGGCCCTCCCCCGCAAGCGGGGGAGGGAGAAGCCTCACTTCGCGATCTTCTCCACCAGCGCGACAACCGCGCGCCGCATGGCCGGATCCTTGAGGCGCGAATAGGCGCGCACCAGCCGCACCGCGCCGGCCGTCTGCAAAAATCCGAGGCCCACGTCGACCGAATCGACGTCGGTGTCGCGCACCTTCTCGCCGGGCCCCGCATAGAAGAACGTGATGGGGACCGAGAGCGCTTCCGCGACCCGATGCAGCCGGCCGGCCGCCACGCGATTGGAGCCTTTCTCGTATTTCTGAACCTGCTGGAACGTCACGTCCAGCATCGAGCCCAGCTCGGTCTGCGACAGGCCGCGCTCCAGCCGCAACGCACGCATGCGCTTGCCGATCTCGACGTCGCGGGGATCACCACTGCGCTTTTTCTTCATGTCAACCTCATGCATGTTTGAAACACCGGCGCCGGCGGAACTGCCGCCATCGGCCTCCTAACGGCATCACGTCGTGAAGAAGGGAGGCTCAGGAATTTGCCTGCCCAGCCCGCGTCCCCCCGGGCTGCCGGAAATCGCCGCCCCGACTCTCATCAGATGCCTGCACACGTCTTGACAGACATCCTTTATGGCCTGGATACGGGAGCCGCCGCGCGGTTTCAAGAAGAAACCCCATTATGCTTAACGGCGAGGCCGCGCACCCGCCACGGTGAATGCCATGAGCTTCGAGATCACCCATATCGACAAAATCTACGACGGCTGGAGCCGATACCTGATCGCGACCGTCCGGTTGCCGGACGGCGAGACGGTGCGCCGCGAGATCGAGGATCATGGCCGCGCGGTCGGCATCCTGCCCTATGATCCCGCGCGCCGGACCGCCATCCTGGTGCGGCAGTTCCGCGCGCCGATCTTCTACGCCGAGCGGCGCGCCGAGACGCTGGAAGCCATCGCCGGCATCGTCGAGAGTTCCGACCCGGCGGCATGCGCGCGGCGCGAGGCGTTGGAAGAAGCGGGCCTGCGGCTTCGCGCGCTCGAGCACATCGTCACCGCCCTCACCATGCCGGGCGTCTCCACCGAGCGGATGGATCTTTATCTGGCTGCTTACGCGGAGGCGGACCGCGTCGGCGAAGGCGGCGGCGCGCCCGGCGAGCACGAAGGCATCACGGTCGTCGAAATGCCGCTCGCCGAGCTGGCCCGCCTGGCGGACAGCGGACAACTGACCGACATGAAAGCCCTGACCCTGGTGCAGACGCTGCGGCTGCGGCGGCCGGAGTTGTTTACGACGTGATTATAGGGTGGGTTAGGCGCGAAGCGCCGTAACCCACCATTTGTTTGTTTGACGAGGGGCGGCGGGTTACGCGGCCTCCGGCCGCTAACCCGCCCTACACAAACAGCCCGACGAAGCCGTAGAACAGCGCGGCCATCAGGGCGGCGGACGGCAGCGTCACGATCCAGGCGACGACGATGTTGTTGGCGACGCGCCAGCGCACGGCGGACGCGCGCCGCGCGGCGCCGACGCCGATGATGGCGCCGGTGATGGTGTGCGTGGTCGACACCGGCACGCCGAGCCAGGTGGCGAGAAACAAGGTCGCGGCCCCGCCGGTCTCCGCGCAAAAGCCCTGCACCGGCGTGAGCCGCGTGATGCGCGTGCCCATGGTGCGCACGATGCGCCAGCCGCCGACCAGCGTGCCGAGCCCCATGGCCGCCTGGCATACCATCACGACCCAGAACGGCACGAAGAACTTGGGCCCGAGATGGCCCTGCGAGAACAGCAGCACGGCGATGATCCCCATGGTCTTCTGCGCATCGTTGCCGCCGTGCCCGAGCGAGTAGAGCGAGGCGGAGACGAACTGGAAGACGCGGAAATGGCGGTCGACCGCGAACGGCGTGTAGCGCTTGAAGGTCCACGAGACGGCGAGCACGAGCAGCATGGCGAGCACGAGACCGAGCAGCGGCGAGAGCACGATGGCGGCCGCCGTGATGCCGAGGCCGCCCCACACGACGGCGGCGATCCCGGCCTTCGCCGTTCCGGCTCCCACCAGGCCGCCGACCAGCGCGTGCGAGCTGCTCGAGGGGATGCCGTAGAACCAGGTGATCAGGTTCCAGATGATGGCGCCCATCAGCGCCCCGAACACGACGCGGGCGTCGACGATGTCGGCCGCCACGATGCCGGTGCCCAGCGTCTGGGCGACATGCAGCCCGAAGAACAGGAAGGCAATGAAGTTGAAGAAGGCGGCCCAGCCGACCGCGTATTTCGGGCTCAGCACGCGGGTGGAAACGATGGTGGCGATCGAATTGGCGGCGTCGTGCAGGCCGTTGAGGAAATCGAAGGCGAGCGCCACGAAGATGAGCGCGACCAGCAGCGGCAGCCCCAACGCGACCGTATCCATGCCCGCCGCCCCGCGCCGTCACACGTGATCGATCACGACGCTGTTGATCTCGTTCGCCACGTCGTCGAACCGATCCACCACCTTCTCCAGATGGTCGTAGACCTCGTTGCCGATCACGAACGCCATCGGGTTCGACGCCCCGTGCGCCTGGTAGAGCTCCTTGAGGCCGATGTCGTGCAGCTCGTCGGCGCGGCCTTCGATCTGCGAGAGCTCTTCCGAGATGCTGCTCAGGCGCGCCGCCTCGTGGCTGATCGAATGCAGCAGCGGCATCGCCTCGCTGACCAGGCCGGCCGAGATCACGATCGCGTCCGCCATCTCCTTCATGCGCGGGGTGAAGGACCGCACGTCGAACAGCATGATGGTCTTGGCGGTCTTCTGCATCTGGTCGATGGCGTTATCCATCGAGGTGATCAGGTCCTTGATGTCGCCGCGGTCGAACGGCGTGATGAACGTGCGGCGGACCGCGATCAGCACTTCGCGGGTGATGACGTCGGCGTCATGCTCGCGATCCATCACCGCCTTGAAGTGCTCGGGGACCGCGTCGCCGCCGTCGAGCATCTTGCGCAACGCCTCGGCGCCGGCGACGATCGTCTGCGAGTGGCGGGCGAACAGGTCGAAGAAGCGCTCGTCCTTCGGCAGCAGCGCCTGAAACCATCCCATCATGTCGATTTCTCCGCGTTCGCCCCGCCCCGGCGGAGCAAGTCCCTCGAGCGGGATGACTTTAGAACCGGCTGACCCGGGTTTCGGTTCGCCCCGGGCACCTGTCGGTTGCGACGCCGGCGATTGGCCTGCGGAATCAGCACGGTCCAGTCTGCGCGAGGGGACCGGGCGGGATCAAATCCGGCTGTGGATGACGGGCCGGTTCGCCGGGCAGCGGCAGGATCGTCACGCCGGGGCCGGCCCGGCGGCGCGGCGAAACCGCAGCTTCAGCTCCACCCCGTCGCGGGTCGGCAGCACGCGCGGCGGGTCAGTGGGCTCGATCGCCACGCGGGCGAACAGGGGCTGCGTGAAGCTCGCCAGCAGCCCGGCAAGGCGCGCGAGCGCCGCCTCGTCCGCGACATCGAGGGCAAGGTCGATGCCGCAGGCGGCGGCCGCCGCGACCAGATCGACCCCGGCGCGCGTGTGCGACGCCTGCCGGCCGGTTTCCCCGTAGAGCCCGTTGTCGAACACGACGACGGCGAGGTTTAACGGCCGCTGCACGCCGATGGTCGCGAGCGCGCCGAGGCCCATCAGCATTCCGCCGTCGCCGGTGATCACGGCGACGCGCAGGTCGGGCCGGGCGAGCGCGATGCCGAGGCCGAGCATCGCCGCGCCGCCCATCGCGCCCCACAGATAGAAATTCCGCGCGTCGTCCTCGACCGACGCGACGTCATAGGTGGTCGAGCCCAGCCCGGAGACGACGAAGAGGTCGTCGCGGCGGTCCTGCAACAGGGCGGCGATGGCGCGGCGGCGCTCCAGCATGGCGTCACCAGGTCTTGCGGCCGATCAGCCGCTGGGAGAGCACGATCGCGACCGCGAGGTCGCCCGCGAAGGCGAGGTCGATCGCGGCCGCGGCGGTCTCGGCGACCTCCTCGGCGCGCTCGAGCCGATGGACGTGCACGTCGCAAAGCCGCAGCACCGGCTCGACGATCGAGCCCATCGGCACCTGCCACGGATTGAACTCCGCCCACTCGCCCCGCATGGTGACGATCATCGCCAGCGGGAAGCGGCAGCTCTTCGTCAACGACAGCATGTTGATGCAGTTGCCGACCCCGCTGCTCTGCATCAGCAGGACCGCGCGCTGCCCGCCGAGCCAGGCGCCGGCCGCGAGCGCGACGCCCTCTTCCTCGGTGGTGAGCATCACGGCGCGGATCGCCGGATCGGCGGCGGCGAGCTCGATCAGCCGCGCGTGGCCGGCATCCGGCACGTAGCCGACCTGACGGATGTCCGCCGCCTTGAGCACCGCGAACAGGCGGTCCGGCCAGCCCGGCTCGGCGGCGCACTCGCTTGCCGTCAAGGTCGTTGCTCCTTCGAGAAGATGAAACAGCGGAGAGGGGGCGCCATCGTAGCCCGCATGGAGCGCAGCGCAATGAGGGGCCGCCATCCCGGATTGCGCTTCGCTGGCGCCCCTCCCTGGATGCGATAAGATACGGCATGGACCGTGCGTTCGGCTTCGACGAGCTTATGGCAGCGATCGCGCCGTCCGCGATGCGTCACCCGGCGACGGCGCGATGAAGGAGCAGTTGCATATGCTGCTGCCATCCTTCGAGACGGCCCGCTACGCGGGCCTCCTCAGGATGAGGACCGCGTTTGTTTGACCATATGCAGCAAACGATGAGCCTCATCCCGAGGAGCATAGGCGGCCTTCGGCCGCCGTTCTTGGTACTAAAAGAACACCGATGCGAAGCATCGGCTATGCGAAGGCGGGCGTCTCGAAGGATGGCAGCGTACTCCATAACGCAGTCACGTTGATCCTCCCATGACGTTCATCCAGGTCATCGTCGGCGGGCTCCTGCTCGGAGCGGTCTACGCGCTGTTCTCGTCGGGGCTCACCCTGATCTGGGGCATGATGAACGTCATCAACTTCGCGCACGGCGAGTTCGTCATGATCGGGATGTATATCGCCTTCCTGGTCGTGACCTATCTCAACGGCGGGCCGCTGGCGTTCGGAACAGCGGCCGCCGTGCTGCTGTTCCTGTTCGGCATCGTCGTCTATTACAGCCTGATCCGGCACGTGATGCGCGGGCCGATGCTGGCGCAGATCCTCTCCACCTTCGGGCTCGCGCTGCTGATCCGCTATTTGGCATTCTGGATCTTCAGCGCCAATTTCAAGACGCTGCCCGACGACCTGCTGCCCGGCGTGTTCAACGTCGGCGGCATCCTCATCGGGGTGCCGCAGCTCGTCGCCGGCGCGGTCGCAATCGTGCTCACGGTCGGGCTGCACCTGCTGCTCACCCGCACCGACATCGGCAGCCAGCTGCTCGCCGTCGCGGAGGATCGCCAGGCCGCGATGCTGATGGGCATCCGGCCGGACCGCATGCAGGCGATCGCCTGGGGGCTGTCGGGCGCCGGGGCCGGCATCGCCGGCGCGCTTATCGCAACGTTCTATTACATCTCGCCGACGGTCGGCGAATCGCTGGCGCTCACCGCCTTCGTGGTGGTGGCGTTCGGCGGGTTCGGCAGCGTGCCCGGCGCGATGGTGGCGGGCCTCCTGGTCGGCGTCATCCAGTCGCTGTCCGCCTATCTGCTCGGACCGGTCTACAAGGACCTCGTCGTCTACGGGCTGTTCGTCGCCCTCCTGTGGGTGCGGCCCGAGGGCCTGTTCGGAAAGGCCGGCGCATGACCCGGCTCGGCATTGTGCTCGCCGCCGCGCTCGCGGGCGTTTTCGCGCTCTATCCGTTCCTGCTGCCGGGCGACTTCTACGAACGCATGGGCGCGGAGGTGCTGCTCGCCGCGATCGGCGCGTCGGCCTGGAACATCCTCGGCGGCTTTGCCGGGCAGATCTCGGTCGGGCACGCGGTGTTCTTCGGCATCGGCGCCTATCTGCCGCTGCTCGCCTTCACCCATCTGGCGCTGCCGCCGGTCGCCGGCGTGCCGCTCGCGATCGTGATCAGCCTCGGCATCGCGGTGGTGATCGGGCTCCCGACCTTCCGTCTGCACGGGCATTATTTCTCCATGGCGACCATCGCGGTCGCCGAGCTGATCCGCATCGCCATCAGCAATTGGGATTACGTGGGCGCGGCCACCGGCCTGATGGGCCCGGCGGTGTCGCGCACCTGGCTCGACCTCTCGTTCCGCAGCCCGATCCCCTATTATTATTTGTTCCTCGCCGTGCTCGCCGGGCTCCTGCTGCTCACCTGGCACCTGCAGCGCAGCCGCATGGGCTATTACTGGCGCGCGATCCGGGCCGGCGAGCGCCCGGCGCGCAGCCTCGGCGTGCCGGTCAGCCGCTACAAGCTTTACGCGCTGCTGCTGAGCGCCGCGTTCACCTCGCTCGCCGGCTCGCTCTACGCGCTGATGGTCGGCTTCATCGATCCGGAGAGCGGCTTTGGCATTTTGCGCTCGGTCGAGATGATCATCATCGCGGCGCTGGGCGGCGCCGGCAGCCTGTTCGGCCCGCTGCTCGGAGCCGCCATCCTGATCCCGCTGCAGACCGGCACCAATTCGCTGTTCGGCGGCGGCGGCACCGGCCTCACCTACATCCTCTACGGCGGCATCATCGTGGTCATCGCCCGGTTCGAGCCGGGCGGCCTGCTCGACCTCGGCCGCCTCATGCGGCACCGCTGGCTGCGGCGCGAACCCAAGGCGGCGGCGCGCCATGCTGCTTAGCGCCCGCGACATCTCGCGCAGCTTCGGCAGCTTCGTGGCGCTGTCGGGCGCGACGCTCGATGTGGCGGCGGGCGAGATCGTCGGGCTGATCGGGCCGAACGGCGCCGGCAAGTCCACCTTCTTCAATTGCGTTGCCGGCGACCTTGCGCCCTCGTCGGGCCGCATCGTCTTCGCCGACACCGACGTGACGCGGGCGAGCGCGGCGACGCATGCGCGGCTCGGCATCGGCCGCACGTTCCAGGTGCCGGCCACGTTCGAGGAAATGTCGATCCTCGACAACGTGATGGTGGGCGCGTTCCTGCGCCATCATCAGCGCGGCGACGCGCGGGCCGCGGCGCTCGACGTGATCGAGTTCACCGGCCTCAAGCCGCTCGCCCAGGCGCCCGCCAAGAGCCTCGGCACGCCCGGGCGCAAGCGGCTCGAGATCGCCCGGGTGCTGGCGACCGAGCCGAAGCTGCTGCTGCTCGACGAAGCGCTCGCCGGCCTGACGCCGGTGGAAATCCAGGAGGCGATCGCCCTGGTGCGGCGCATCCATGCCCGCGGCATCACCATCGTGATCGTCGAGCACATCATGGAGGTTATCCTGACGCTCGCGCAGCGCGTGCTGGTGTTCAACCAGGGCCTCACCATCGCGAGCGGCAAGCCGCGCGAGGTGGTCAACGATCCGGCGGTGATCGAGGCCTATCTGGGACGCCGGCACGCGCGCGATCCGGGAGCGCACGCGCCATGAAGGCGATCAAATGACGGTGCTGCTGAGCGTGCGCAATCTCGAGGTCCGCTACGGCGATCTGGTGGGCCTCGCCGACGTGTCGCTCGAGGTGACGCAGGGGAGCGTGGTCGCGCTGCTCGGCTCGAACGGCGCGGGCAAGACCACGACGCTCAACGCCATTGCCGGACTGGTGCGGGCGAGCCATGGCCATATTGCCTGGATGGGCAGCGAGATCGGGCAATGGCCCGCCTATGCGGTGGTCGCGCGCGGGCTCACCCTGTCGCCGGAAGGCTGGCGCCTGTTCACCTCGCAGACGGTCGAGCAGAATCTGCGGCTCGGCGCCACGCCGCTTCCCGACAAGAAGCGCGTGCCGGACCAGCTCGACCGCGTGTTCGCGCTGTTCCCGCGTCTGGCCGAACGGCGGCGCCAGCGCGCAGGCACGCTCTCGGGGGGCGAGCGACAGATGCTCGCGCTCGGCCGCGCGCTGATGAGCGATCCGAAGCTGCTGATGCTCGACGAGCCGAGCCTCGGGCTCGCGCCGGCGATCGTCGAGACGCTGTACGACAAGCTCATCGAGCTGCACCGCGGCGGGCTCACCCTGCTGCTCGCCGAGCAATCGGTGCCGCTGGCGCTCGAGATCGCCGACTATGCCTACGTGCTGCAGACCGGCCGCACCGTGCTCGAAGGCACCGCCCGCGCGCTGGAGAACGATCCGCAGGTGCAGCGCATTTATTTGGGCGTTGCGGGGGAGGACTCCCTCTCCCCGCTTGCGGGGAGAGGGTCGGGGTGAGGGGGACGCTCCACGAACTCGGTGTGCCGAGAGTCCCCCTCACCCGGCCGCTTCGCGGCCGACCTCTCCCCGCACGCGGGGAGAGGTGAAGCATCGAGAGCGGAGGTCATCCCATGCGTTACGAGCTTTATTACTGGGCCGAGATTCAGGGGCGCGGCGAGTACGTGCGCCTCGCCCTCGAGGAGGCGGGCGCGGCCTATGTGGACGTGGCGCGGCGCAAGGGCGGCACGGCGGCCATGCTCGCGTTGATGGAGAGCGAGCGAGTGAAGCATGTGCCGTTTGCGCCGCCGTTCCTCAAGGCCGGCAAATTGCTGATCGGCCAGACCGCCAACATCCTGCTGTTCCTCGGGGCGCGGCATGGGCTCGCTCCCAGGGAGGAGGACGGCCGCCTATGGGTGCACCAGCTGCAGCTGACGATCGCCGACTTCGTGGTGGAGATCCACGACGTCCATCATCCGATCGGCAGCGGCCTCTATTACGAGGATCAGAAGAAGGAGGCGAAGCGCCGCGCCGCCGATTTCCTGGAGAACCGGGCGCCGAAATATCTCGGCTATTTCGAAGAGGTGCTCGGGCGCAATCGCGGCAGCAAATACCTGGTCGGCAGGCACCTGACCTACGCGGACCTGTCGCTGTTCCAGATCGTCGCCGGGCTGCGCTACGCGTTTCCCAAGGCCATGGCGAAGCTCGAGAAGAAGCACCCGCGCGTCGTCGCCGTGCACGACCTCGTCGCCAGGTGGCCGCGCATCGCCGCCTACCTCGCCTCCGATCGTCGCATTGCGTTCAACCAGTCCGGCATTTTCCGGCACTATCCGGAGCTTGATGCATAGACGCGTAGCCCGCATGGAGCGGAGAGCGGAATGCGGGTCCGTGCTCCCCGGATTTCGCTGCGCTTCATCCGGGCTACAATAGATAGGGAGACGCAAACGCAATGCCGATCGACAAGCGGGTGAGCTCGGCCGCGCAGGCGCTCGCCGACGTCAAGGACGGCGCGACGGTGCTGATCTCGGGCTTCGGCGGCGCCGGGTTTCCGAACGTGCTGATCCATGCGCTGCGCGAACTCGGCGCCAAGGACCTGACGCTGGTCGTCAATTCGGCGACCCACCGCTTCTCGCTCACCCACGAGCTGCTCGAGGCCGGGCTGGTGCGCAAGGTGATCTGCAGCGCCGCGCGCGGACATACCAAGGAGCCGACCGCGTTCGAGAAGCTGTGGATGGCCGGCAGGATCGAGCTGACCTGCCTGCCGCAGGGCACGATGACGGAATGCATCCGCGCCGGCGGCGCCGGCATCGCGGCGTTCTACACGCCGGTCGGCTTCGGCACCGAGCTGACCAAGGGAAAGGAGGTACGCCGGTTCGGTGAGCGCGACTACGTGCTCGAGCAGGCGATCACCGGCGACCTCGCGCTGGTGCGGGCCGACACGTCCGATCGCTACGGCAATCTGACCTTCCGGTATGCGCAGGCGAATTTCGGGCCGGCGATGGCGACCGCCGCAAGACTGGCGGTCGCCGAGGTGCGCGCCTGCGTGGACGAGCCGATCCCGCACGAGCGCGTGCAGCTGCCCGGCATCTACGTCGACCGCGTCGTCGCGGTGGGAGGTTGACGCATGGCGCCGCTCAACCGCCGCCAGATGGCATGGCGCGCCGCGCAGGACATCCGCGATGGCATGGTGGTCAACCTCGGCATGGGCATGCCGGTGCACGTCGCCGACTACGTGCCGCCCGCGGTCGACCTGTTCATCCATTCGGAGAACGGCATCGTCGGCGTCGGGCCGCTCGCTTCGCCGGAGCGCGCCGATCCCGACCTGGTCGACGCCAGCAGCCGGCGCATCACCCTGCGGCCCGGGGCCTCGATCGTCGATTCGTCCTGGTCGTTCGCGATGATCCGCGGCGGCCACATCGACGTGACCATCCTCGGCGCCTTCGAGGTGGCCAAGAACGGCGACCTCGCCAACTGGGACATGCGGCTGGCCAACAAGGGCCCGCTGGTCGGCGGCGCCATGGATCTCGCCGCCTGCGCGCGCGCCGTCTGGGTGATCATGGAGCACAACACGCGAAACGGCGCGCCGCGGCTGCTCGAGACCTGCACCTTGCCGCTCACGGCCGTGCGCTGCGTGCGCCGCGTGTACACGGACGTGGCGGTGATCGAGGTGACGCCGGACGGTTTTTTGGTGCGCGAGATGCTCGACGGCCTGAGCGAAGCCGACCTGCAGGCGCGCAGCGGCGCGCCGCTCGCCTTCGCGCCGGACTGCCGCCCGCTGAAAGCGCCGGCACTTCCCGATGCCGAGTAGCTTCCACCTCTCCCCGCTTGCGGGGAGAGGTCGGATCGCGAAGCGATCCGGGTGAGGGGGCCTCTAAGAAAGCGCGCAATCATAGAGGCCCCCTCACCCCAACCCTCTCCCCGCAAGCGGGGAGAGGGAGAAGACCCCCGCTTCGCGGGGGAGGGATTCAACAAACAGGAGCGGCACATGAGCTTCATCGAGGTCAACGGCACGGCGCTGCGCTACGAGCTGTCCGGCAGCGGCGCGCGCGGTCGTGCTGATCCACGAGATGGGCGGCACGCTCGAAAGTTTTGACGGCGCGGCGGCGCTGCTGGCCCGCGACCGGCGCGTGCTGCGCTACGACACCCGCGGCGCCGGACTGTCGCAGAAGGTGCGCGGCGCGCTGTCGATCGACACCATGACGGACGATCTCGTGGCGCTGCTCGATGCACTCGGCATCGGCTGGGCGGCGCTCGCCGGCGTCGCAGTCGGCGGAGCGATCGCGCTGCACGCGGCCGTGCGGCATGCGGCGCGCATCGCCGCCGTGGTGGCGACGAGCCCCGCTGTCGCCATCGCGGCCGACCGGCGCGCGGCCGTGCTGGTGCGGGTCGATCGGATCGAGCGCGAGGGCATGGCGGTCGCGGCGGATGACAGCTTTGCGTCCGGCTATCCGCAGGAGCTGCGCACCGACCCGGTGCGTTTCGCCGCGTTCCGCGCCCGCTGGCTCGGCAACGATCCTCTGAGCTACGCCACCATCTACCGCATGCTCGCCGCCGCCGACCTCACCGGCGAGCTGGCCCGCATCGCCTGCCCGACGCTCGTCGTCGGCGGGCGGCTCGACCGCACCCGCCCGCCGGCTCTGGCCGAGCCGGTCGCCCGCGCCATTCCGGGCGCGCGCTACACGGTCGTCGAGAGCGGCCACTACATGGCGGTGCAGACGCCGGAGCTGCTGGCGAAAACGATCGCCGAGTTTTTGGATCAAACAGGCGCGTGAGTTACACCGTCGCCTGGGTCCCCAAAATCACCGTCGCCTGCGAGGAGAGGACGCCGCCGTTGCCGTGGGCGATGGCGACCTCGCAGTCCTTGACCTGGCGGGCACCGCACTCGCCGCGCAACTGTCGCACCGCCTCGATCAGCAGGAACAGGCCGTACATGCCGGGATGGCAGTAGGACAGGCCGCCGCCGTTGGTGTTCACCGCCAGCTTGCCCTTCGGCGCGATGCTGCCGCCCTTGACGAAGCGGCCGCCCTCGCCCTTGGGACAGAAGCCGAGGTCCTCGAGGAACAGGATCGTGTTGATGGTGAAGGCATCGTAGAGCTCGACCGCGTCGACATCGGCGGGCCCGAGCTTGGCCATGGCGTAGGCCTGCTTGCCGGACGCGACTGCGGCCGTCGTCGTCAGGTCCGGCATGCTGGAAATCGCCGAGTGGGTGATCGACTGGCCGCAGCCGAGCACGTAGGCGGGCGGTTTCTTCAGCGTACGGGCACGCTCGGCCGAGGTGACGACGACCGCGCCGCCGCCGTCGGTCACCAGGCAGCAGTCGCGCACGGTGAACGGGTAGCTCACCATGCGCGAGGAGAGCACGCCCTCGATGGTGAGCGGCTTCTTCTCCCAGGCGACCGGGTTGAGCAGCGCCCATTCGCGCGCCGCCACCGCGACCGCGGCGAGCTGCTCGCGGGTGGTGCCGAACGCGTGCATGTGGCGCGAGGCGGCGAGCGCGTAGGCGCTCGACGGCATGAACGGCTTGAACGGCGTCTCGTACGGATTGATCTCGCGCATCGAGGCCTGGCGGCGGCCGATGCTGCGCTGGGTGCTGCCGTAGGCGATCACCGCGACGTTGCACATCCCGAGCGCGATCGCCGCCGCGGCATGGGCGACGTGGTACTCGAACGAGGAGCCGCCGACGATGGTCGAGCCGATGCAGGGCGGATCGATGCCGAGATATTCGGCGAGCGCGAGCACGGAGAGCCGGCTCTGCGCGGTGGCGGCGAACAGGCCGTCCACGTCCCTGAGCGCAAGCCCGCAATCAGCGAGCGCGCGCCCAACGCCCTGCGCCATCAGGTCGATCGGCGAGAAGCCGTCGGCGACCTGGCCAAGATCGGATTCGGCGACGCCGACGATGGCGGCGCCGCCGCGCTTGAGCCCGTTCATCGCGCGCCCTCCGGCACGAACACCGGACAGGGCGGCTCGTCGCCGCCCGGACGATGCACGCGCAAGCGCACGCGCATGCCGATCTTCACCGCCTCGGGCGCAACCTCTTCGACGCGGCTCATCAGGCGGAACCCTTCGTCGCAGTCGATGAGCGCGACGTTGTACGGCGCGCCCTCCGTCGGATGCACGGTGGTGGTGGCGTAGACCGTGCCGGCGCCGGTGCTGACGCGCCACTCGAGCCGGTCGCTGCCGGTGAACGGGCACAGCACGCGCGGATAGAACACGGCGCGGCCCGCCTGCGGGCTGAATTGATAGGCCAACTCGCCGCGCTCGAGATGGTCGAGATAGGTCTTGAGCGGCGATGGATTCTGGGTCTGCATGCGTCTCCCCGTCTTGCGGCCGGCCATTTAACCTGTCGCAACAGCGGCGGGCAACGGTGTAGCCCGCATGAGCGCAGCGATATGCGGGACATGCGTCCCCGGATTTCGCTGCGCTCATCCGGGCTACGTTCGACCGGAATTTGCTAAGCTCAGGGCAAATCGGGGAGAGCATGACCGCGCCCCTCATCGATGTCGCCGACCTGACGAAGGTGTTCGCCAACCCGGGCGACGGCATGTCCGGCGGCGTGCGCGAGGCGTCGTTCACGCTCGCGCCCGGCACGTTCTTCACGCTGCTCGGTCCGAGCGGCTGCGGCAAGACGACGACCTTGCGCTGCATCGCCGGCCTCGAGCAGCCCGACCGCGGCACGGTGCGGGTGGGCGAGCAAATCTTCTTCGATGCCGCGCGCCGCATCTCGGTGCCGCTCAACCGGCGCAACATCGGCATGGTGTTCCAGTCCTACGCGATCTGGCCGCACATGAGCGTGTTCGAGAACGTGGCGTTTCCGCTGCGCGTCGCCAAGGACCGCCGCTACGGCCGCGCCGAGATCGAGCGGATCGCCGGCGCCGCGCTCGCGACCGTCGACCTCGACGGCTTCCAGTCGCGCCCGGCGACCCGGCTGTCCGGCGGCCAGCAGCAGCGGGTGGCGCTGGCGCGCGCGATCGTGCGGCAGCCAAAACTCCTGCTGCTCGACGAGCCGTTGAGCAATCTCGACGCGGCGTTGCGCGAGGAGATGCGCAACGAGCTCAAGCGGCTGCAGCAGCAGATCGGCATCACCACCATCTACGTCACCCACGACCAGGCCGAGGCGCTGGAAATGTCCGACCTCGTCGCGGTGATGAACCACGGGCGGGTGGTGCAGATGGGCGCGCCGCGCGAGATCTATCTGCGCCCGCGCGACGCGTTCGTGGCGGGCTTCGTCGGCACGACGAATCTGTTGCGCGGCGCGCTGGTCGAGCGCGGCGCGGGCGACCGCATCGCGACCGTGAAGCTCTCGGACGGCCAGATCGTCCGGTGCCTCGCGCCGGACGGCGCCGTACAGGAGATCGCCGTGTCGGTGCGGCCGGAATCGATCGCGATCGTCGCCGACGGCGCGGCGGTTCGGGCCGGCTGCAACCGGATGGCCGGCACGGTCGTGCTGTCGAGCTTCCTCGGCAACATGAACCGGCTGAGGATCCAGGTCGGCGACGAGATCATGCAGGTGAGCTGCGGCCCCGAGCTGCATCATCCGGCCGGCGCCGCGGTCGCGCTCGAGTTCGCGTTCGAGAACACCATCGCGGTGCCGGTATGACCGCCGCGGCCGACAACACGCGCACGCGCAGCGTCATCGCCTATGACGACGTGCGCATCGAGGTGATCGCCGAGGGCAACGGCCCGCTGATCGTGATGCTGCCCTCGCGCGGGCGCGACTCGCAGGACTACGACGAGGTCGCGGCCGGCCTCGCGGCGGCGGGCTTCCGGGTGCTGCGGCCGCAGCCGCGCGGCATGCTCGGCAGCAGCGGGCCGCTCAAGGACATCACCTTGCACGATCTCGCGCGCGACGTGGCCAAGGTGATCGAGCATCAGAATGCCGGCCCGGCCGTGCTGGTCGGTCATGCCTTCGGCCATTTCGTGGCGCGCATGCTCGCGGTCGACCATCCGCGGCTCGTGCGCGGCATCGTGCTCGCCGCCGCCGGGGCGAAGAGAATTCCCGCCGGGTTGAGCGAGCTGGTGTCGAAGGCGGGCGACCCCGC
>WNFB01003038.1_pt1 | contig 14721 bp, 9 predicted proteins | sample 5400501 | NCBI WGS metagenome assembly WNFB01 (sample SAMN13153341, study PRJNA577476) | soil metagenome | isolation source: 200 cm saprolite under Douglas fir tree site 2 hole 1 | place: USA:California | collected 2015-04-18
CGTGGTCCCTGGTGCAGGGTCTTTTCGATCATCCGCACCGCGCCCGCTGGCAGCCTGGCGGGGGTGGGCTCTGCTTGCACACTATCGTCCTCGGAGGCAACGGTCCCTCCGACATCCTGGTCGCCATCTCCACCGGTGGCGTCTACAAAACGAGCGATGGAGGGCTTACCTGGCGCCCCTCGAACCAGGGAGTTCGCGCGGATTTCCTCCCCAACAAGCATCCCGAGTTCGGCCAGTGCGTTCACAAGGTCGCGCGGGCGGCGGGACGCCCGGAGAGACTCTACCTGCAAAATCACTGGGGCCTCTACCGAAGCGACGACGCCGGAGCGTCGTGGAAGGACATCGCCAAGGGCGTCCCATCGGACTTTGGTTTTCCGATCGTCGCCCATCCGCGAGATGCCGACACCGCCTACATCATTCCGATGGAGTCCGATGAGTTCCGCTGCGCTCCCGAGGGAAAGCTCCGCGTCTATCGCACGCGGGACGGGGGTGGCTCCTGGCACCCGCTCAGCGCGGGGTTGCCGCAGAATGAGGCTTTCGAAACAGTCCTGAGGGATGGGCTGGCCAACGATCGCCTGGAGCCGTCCGGAGTCTATTTCGGAACCCGGAGCGGGAAACTTTATGGGTCAGATGACGAGGGTTCGTCATGGCGGCTCATTCGCGAAGGCCTGCCTCCGATCGTCTGCGTGAAAACTGCGCTGGTTGGCGAAGCGGCCCACGCCGTTGCCCGTCGCCGGAAGGCCTCCCAGAAGCAAGCCAGGGCCTGACCATGCCCGTTGTTTTTGCGCTTCCGGGATATTTGCGCCCCTTCGCGGAGGGCAAAAGCCAGGTGGAGTTGGACCTCGAGGAGGTGACCGTGGGCGAGGCTCTGGACCAGTTGTTCGCCAGATTCCCAGGTGCGCGCGACCGAGTCCTCACCGAGGTGGGCTCGGTCCGGCAACACGTCAACATTTTTCTGGGCGACGAAAACATTCGATATCTGGGGGGTCTGGACGCACCGGTGCCCCGCGGTGCCCGAATCACCATCTTGCCCGCGGTCAGCGGGGGTTCGTTGGGATGAGGCCGATCGATCCCGCCAGCCTCGCCAAGAGACAGCTGGAACGGGATCGTCGAACGGTTCTCTTTTCGGACCTGCTCGATCGCAAGATCGCGCGGATGCAAGCCTCTCCGCTGGCCTTTCTCCGGGGCAGCGCTCCGCTGTTTTACGAGATCCTGAAGGCTCGGCCCCGCCTCGCCGAGGGCCCGGAAGGCGACGGCTGGATTACCGGCGACCTCCACCTGGAAAACTATGGGGCGTTTCGCAGCGGGGCGCAGCTCAAACACTCGGCTGCGGCGATTGTATTCAATATCAACGACTTCGATCAGGCCTGTCAGGGTCCATGGCGACTCGATGTGCTTCGATTGTTGACCAGCCTGCTGCTGGGCATCCGCACATTTGCGATCTCCAGCGCTGGCGTGCTGGACGCTTGCGACGAATTGCTCGGGGGCTATCGGGAGTGCCTGGGAAAGCAGACTGCCCCGCGCGAGGTTCCCCGACCGGTGCGCAGATTGCTGATGCAGGTTCGGCGGCGAAGTCACCGCCAACTGCTCGACGCGCGCACCCAGCTCGTGGGCGGCGAGCGTCGATTCATCCGCGGCGAGCGCTACCGGGAGCTGCCAAAATCGATTCGCGCCGCCGGGAAATTGTCATTTGCCCGGTACGTTGAAAGCCTTCCCCCGCAGCTGCGAGAGCACCCGAAGGGCTTCGAGGTTCTGGACCTGGCGTTCCGGGTCGCCGGTACGGGGAGCCTGGGCTCTCTTCGAATCGCCGTTGTCGTCCGGGGGCGAGGAGGCAAACATGGGGCCTGGTTGTTCGACATGAAGGAGGAGGGCACGCCGTCGCCCGCCATTCTTCTCAGCCCGCCCCGAGCGGAGTCGAGGAGGGCGGAGTCGAGGGGGGCGCAGCGAGTAGCAACGGCGATGCGTCGCTGCCTGGCCCATCTCCCCCGGATGATCGGAACCACTCGGCTCGGCACCCGATCCCTCTTCGTTCGCCGGCTCGAGCCCCAAGAGGACAAATTGGATCTAAAGCATCTGCGGTCTGACGATCTGGCGCCGTCGGCCGGTACCTGGGAGAGCTGGCTGCTATCGCTCACTTCCGCGGGGCCGAGCCGGGGCGGGCCCCTCCACTCCGCTCGGGGTGGACCGCGTCGATGGCCAAGGGGCTGGTAGAAAGCGCAATCGTGCTCGCCGCTCTGCACGAGGCTGCTTATCTGCACTACTGCCGAGTCACCGGAAAGAGGAGTTGACCAACGGAGCTGGCCCGACGCTTCACGCTCAAGCAACCTTGGCGGGTTCGAGGACTCTGACCGGCAACACCATCGCGTTCAGCCCAGCGAACTGGAGTCGGCGCTGAATCTGGTAGGCGGTTTCGTTGTGCAGCAGCCTTTGAAACCAGCGTTCTTCCTCGAAGACCAGCTTGCCAGCGAAGTAAACCGACCGCGGAAACTCCCTCGAAATCTCCACGCAGAGCTTCACGGCCTCCGCAACCGCCTCCGTTCCCACCGCCATCCGGTAGTCGGCGGCCAGCCCGAGCCGATGCGCAGTATTTACGTACTCCTGGAGAGATTCCGCAGTGTCCTTCTTGACTTCCTCCACTTGTTCGACCCCCTTGAAGGTGGCGGAGTCGATCACCCCTACCGAGGCGAAGATGAAGTTCTTGAATTGGTTGGGGAAAATGCGCTGAATCGTCAATAGCGCGTGAACCCCCAGGCCGGTGTATCCGCCGACGAGAAGAACCGCGGTTGGCTCGTTGGGACGAATATCGGCGCTGGTGACGCTGCCGATCCGGGGGAGGGCGCTGAGGATCTCATCCAGATTGCGCAGTTTGTTGCGGACGATCGAATAATGGCGCCGGATCCAGAAGCACAGCCCAATCAGGACGCCGGTGACGACCAACGTGAGCCAGGCGCCCTCGCCAAATTTCTCGTAGACGTTCACCAGAAGAATGGAGACGCAGAGAACCAATCCGATGATGTGAATGACGATGTGTTGACTCCATTTGGGGTCGCGTTTTCGGAGCAGGATCCAGTGCCGCACCATTGAGGTCTCGGAGAGTGAAAACGTGATGAATACGTTGATCGCATACATCGTGACCAGGGTCCCGATGTCTCCGCGCGTGTACCAAAGAGTGATGCCCGAGGCGATCGAGATGAGGACCACTCCATCTTTCATCGTCAAACGCTCCGAGAGCTGAGCGAAGCGATGCGGTAGCCAGGAATCGGTGGCCATGTTCGCCATCACCCGCGGTCCATCGATGAAGCCCGCCTGAGCCGCCACGAACAACAGCGCCGTCTCCGCGGCCAGGGTGAGGACGTAAAACCATTGACCGACGGGGATCCCTCCCGGCCGGAAGCCTCCTGCAAACCGTTCGATCAGAACTGCGTTCATCGTTTTGTGTTCGACCGGCGCCGCATGCACCAGCAAGTAGCCCAGCGTGATTCCGCCGGCGGTCAATGCGAGCGAGACCGCCATGTAGAGCATCGTCTTCTTCGCGGTGGCCACCTTGGGTTCCCGCATGATCTGCAGCCCGTTCGACACCGCTTCGATGCCGGTATAGGTGCCCGCTCCCAGTGAGTAGGCCCGTAGAAACAACGCCATCACCCCGAGCAACCCGAGACTCGATAGGCCCTGCGTGAAGCCGGTGTGCACCTCCTGGGCGATCTGGGGGAATTCGGTGGCGTGGACGGCGATCACACCGACGATCAGGATTGCGTGGGTGACGAGAAAGGCCAGGAAAATCGGCATCATCGCGGTGACCGATTCCTTGACGCCGCGAAGGTTCATGATCATCAACGACCCGATGACGATGAACTCGACCGGCAGTTTGAGCCCCTGTAGTCCTGCCGGAAGAAAACTGAAAAAAGTGTCGGAGCCACTGGCGATCGAAGTGGTGACCGTCAGGACGTAATCGACCAGCAATGCTGAACCGGACACCACTCCAAAGCGGGGGCCCAGCAGCTTGGTGGCGACCACGTATCCGCCGCCGCCGAAAGGGAATTGCTCGATGATCCGCGAGTAGGCGTAGGAGATGATGAAAACGGTCAACGCCGTGGCCAGGGAGAGCCCCACCGCCAGGTAGTGCGCGTCTCCGAGGGCCTTGAACATTTCCTCCGGCCCGTAGGACGAGGAGGAAAGCCCGTCCGCTCCCAGGCCGACCCACGCCAGGAAAGCGATCAGAGAGATGTTGTGAAAGATGTGGGGATCCTGAACGTCACGCGGCGGCCCGAACAAGAACCTTCGAAGGCGTGGGAGCATGGATCCGGGACACTAGCTTGACCCAGGGAGGGTTTCAGCAAATCTAGCTCGGTTCGACTACCTCAGCCCGGCACCGATTCTTGCGCCCATCGCGCAAATTCAAACGCCGGTGACCCACCCCAACCAGCCATTGGAGTGAGTACACCGGCCAGCGGTTGCTCTCGCGCGTCCCGCTGAACTACTGAACGAAGTTCAGCTGGTCCCGAATCTCTCCCCCGCCATGGGCCATGGTGTGCACGTTGCAGTACAGGTTTCCGTTGAAGAGCTCGGTGGTCTGGTCCACGCTGAACTCGCAGGTCCCGATGACGGGATTGGTCCATTCGCCTGTCGTAAACAGTGGGCAGATTACCGGTCCTGCCACGTCGGCTGCACCAATGTGTATGTGAGACGCGGTAATCCGAGTGTCATTCCCGTATGCGCTCATAATGACCAACGCCGTGGAGCTCCCGTCGTCGTTCACCACCACCGATGCGACGCACAGACCGCCCATCCCCGTATCCAGGGGAGGGATCTCATTGCCGGGGAGCATATTCCCCACGAAGACGGAGCTTTGTGCCGACGCCGTCGCTGCAAAAAGAAGGACTGCCAAACCTGCCATCAAGACCGCCAAGTGTTTTTTCATCGCTTTCCCCAATCCGTTGAGCTGAACTTCGATATGTAGGGACACCGCCGTTCCCAGGTCGTTGCAGCGGCCCCTCAGACAGAGACACCGCTCTTGCCAGGTCGTTGCAGCGCCCCCTCCGAAAATGTCTCCCACCGTCCGGAAGCTTGCAACGCTCGCCAGCGGTGAGTGTCATTCAGGCGACGCGGCCTTCGGGCGGCGAAGGCAGCCCCAGTCGCGTCATAAGCGCGAACTTAATTTCAGGGGGAAACCGTGGGATTTTCATGTCGTCGGTATAGGTGGGTTGTGGGGCTCGCTGTCGCCTTGTTGGCTGGCCGGACCGCGCTCGCGGCTACGGCCACCATCGCGCCCAGCAAAGACAACACCCTTTATGAGAGCCCAATCGGCGAATGGAGCAACGGACGTGGCCAGAACTTCTTCTGCGGCACGACGGCCCAGGGCGTGAACGCGAAGCGCAGAGGAGTGATCGCGTTCGATGTGGCGGCAAACGTGCCGGCGGGTTCGACGATCCAAAGCGCAAACCTCACTCTGCATATGTCCAGGACGATGGGAGACGCGATAACCGTTTCGCTTTACAGGTCTTTGACAGGGTGGGGGGAGGGAGACTCGGTTGCCCCCCCCGACCATGAGGGCGGAGGGACGAGGGCAGCGCCCGGCGACGCGACCTGGTTGCATGGGTTCTACGACTCGAGCCGCTGGTCCACGCCGGGAGGAGATTTTAACGCCCCGGCCAGCGCGAGTCTGTCGATCGCCGGAGTGGGCTTTTATTCCTGGCCGTCGACTGAAAGCCTGGTCCGCGATCTTCAGTCCTGGCTCGATGCTCCCCAGACCAACCACGGATGGGTGTTGGTGGCGGACAACGAGTCGATCCCCCGAACCGCGAAGGCGTTCGACACCCGGGAAAACAACCAGCCGGAGTTTCGTCCGGTCCTCCAGGTGGTGTTTGCGCCTCCGGTGCTTGACGCTGGGTTCGACGGAGGGCCTACCGACGGGGGAGGGCCGGACGGCGGAGCTGTGGACGCCGGTCCCACGGATTCAGGCCAACCTGGCGGAACCGAGCCGCCTGGGCCGGCGATTGGCCACGGCTGCGCGACCGTTCCTGGGTCAGGCTTACCGATGATTGCGGCGCTTCTCCTCCTCGTCTGGAGAAGGGCCTATCGATGTCGCGGATAGACGCGCGACTCGAAGGGCTCCGGCCGGTAGCCTGGATGAAAATAGCATGGGACTTGGTACGTCTCGCTGAATTTTTCGCACGAAGACAAGATAGCGTCATCGTCCGGTTTCTTGCCCGTCTCCACCCAATCTACCAACGCATGCAATACGGTCGCATACTCGGAAATGCTGAGGACGCTGTGCTCGCTTTCGTCGGTGAAAAATTGCACCAGGTAGTCCGAGGTTCCCGCGCTCTCGAGTGTCTCCCGGTAAGCAGATTCGTGCTCTACGAAGGCGGTAGGATCATCGATGGCGTGCATCGTCAGGATCGGCACCGCCACCTCGCCGCTGAGGTCGCTGTCATAACTGAGCTGCCGCACTGCATGCCTATCCGATCGATATCGGTTCACGCCGCGGTTCAGCGCCCGATCATCCGTCGAACCGTTGTAGAGAACACCTCGATTGGGAAGAGGATTGCGCCCGCCCAGTAACCCCTGAACGATATCCCGGAATTGAAACGTTCCCCAGGCCAGGTGCGAGTAGAACGTGCGCTCGGGGATTCGAATGACACTGAGGATGTTGGCCAGGTTCTGCCGTTGCTCTTCGGAGCGTTGCTCCGGCGGCAGCTGATAGCCGGTACAGTCATTTGCTCGACGCTGCAGCTCCTGCGTGGTGAGCGTCGAATCCGGAGGTAGCCCCATCCAAAGCGGATATTGGGGCTCGTCTGGCAGCGGATGGTTCTGGCAGTAGAATTGATACACCGCTCGCAGATCCAGCCGGAAGTAGTAGGCGCGGCTGCCGCCAGACATCACTCCGCTGGTGAACAACGCCCCGTCGTAATTCAAGGACCCATCTGGATTAACGCCATAGAGCTCGACGACTTTGGCCGCGATGTTCCCACCCCAGGACTGGCCATGCATGATCGTCAGCCGCGGCGCTCCAAAAGCTTCGACAAAGATGCCACGCAGGCTCTCCGTATCTTCGGCCGCGCTCCGTACGCCGTATCCGCCATGGCGGTAGCTCGAGCCTGCCCAGGCAAATCCTTCAGAAACTACGACGCGCCACCGGACCAACTCGGCGCCAATCGTTGAATACGAGGGAGCCACCAGATTGGGGCCGCCGTGAGAGTGCACAGCGAGGATTCCATTCCAGTTCTTGGGTATCGCAATCCAGTAATACGAGCCGTTCTGATCTCGACCGCGAAAGCAGCTCAATCCTTCCGGCAAGTCTCCCGCCGGACAGGGGAAAGAAGTCTGCGCGTAGAGCGCTGAGCTGACGACGAGCACGGCGGTGGCGCAAATGCGTAACCAGGGTCTGTACATGTGTTCTTCCCCTCGAGCTGTGCTTCTTGCTGCCCAGGCGCTTGGATTTTGCACCTGATAGCATGGTTCGGCTCTCGATATGGGTGCAGCTCACACGTTCCGCTCTTGTTTAGTCGGACTCAGAACGGATCACCTCAGCGCGCGCCCGGAGCAGCTTCACTGCATAGAGGACGAATAGACCAGCTAGGCATGCGAGGCCGAGATCCACGTAACGCTGGACCAGGAGGTGCTCAGTCCAACCGTGATTCTCGACGAGCCTGCTCGGGTCGCTCAGCCCACACCCCTCATTCATTCCAAACGGGATTCGGTCGGAGTCTGTGCGGGCCGACCACCAGGTCTCGAAACTGTCCGCGAAAGCCGCGGAGCCGATCACCAGGAATCCCCAGCGTAGCCAGCCGCGATGGAGGGCGCTGTCCGGTTTTGCGTAGATGGATGCCATCAGCAATGTGCCGATGACCATGCATCCCGCATCGCCGCCGAAGAGGATGAGCGCCTGGGCCCGTTCGCTCGACAATCCCAGGGTCATGCAAGCGTGAAGCAGGAGCAATCCCCCCGCCACGGCGATCTGGTTCGAGCGTCCGTTCTGCCAGGCGCGAAAACTGAAATACCCAAGGGCTCCGATCAGAAGGATCGAAACAAAGGCAACCCGCGACTCCGAGATGGGGGTCCTCCAGGGTCCGGGGAATGCTCCAAAGCCACAGAGCCAGGCAGTGGTCGCGTGACCGAGCTCGTGGACCCACATCGACAGGAAGATTCGCATCAGGGCGTGCAGCATCTGGGTCCGGGCAATCAGCCACGCGAGAGCCAGCGCCACCGGAATGGCGAACGCCTGAATTTTCAGCTCGATCCGTGCATCGTCCAGGTCGCCTTCCCACTTGGCCTCAATCGGCGGGTCAGGCACCCCAGGAGCCACGGTTTGAGGTGGAGGCAAGGCTAGAACCCCATGGGCTTCCGCTCGAAGATAAATGACGCCGCACCGAGGACATTCGGGTCCGGCGATCTTCGGAGCGTTGCAGTGCGGGCAGAGGATCGAATCCACCGGTTGATTCTAGAGCAGACAAGTCCTTCTCCCTCCAGGGGAGGGAAAGGCGAGGAAAGCGCACAGCCGAACCAAAAACCCACCTTGCAAGCACTAAAAGAACTATCTTCGCCGCCGAGAAAGCGGCGAAACGCCGATTTTCAACGGAGGGATTTCATGTGCAATTCCAGCTTGAGACAGAAGTCAGCGATGATCGGAGTCGTCCTCGCCATCCTGTGCCTCGCTGCACCCACGGTGTACGCCCAGCCGAGCAGCGAAATTGTCGGCGATGACGAGGAGTTCGACGCTGGCATCAAGTACCTCGAGTGGTTGTTGGAAGATCGCGTCACCGAGCGGGGGGTGATGGGCAGCCTGCTCAACGCCTGGAGCACGGCACAGAACATGCCGAACAACCGCGACGGGATCGCCTGGGAGCCGCTCGGCCCCGCGCCGCTGCTGTCTGGCGGAGCCCGGGTGAGCGGACGAACCAACGCGATCGCGATTCATCCCCAGGACCCGAACGTCATCTACATTGGTGCCGCGCTCGGCGGCGTCTGGAAGACCATCGATCAAGGAGCGTCGTGGGTTCCGCTTACCGACGATCAACCATCGCTGGCGATGGGCGCGATCGCGATTGACCCGGTCAATCCCGAAACTGTCTATGCCGGCACCGGTGAAATGAACTTTTCCGGCGATTCGTATTACGGCGCCGGCATTCTGCGCTCGGACGACGGCGGCGCTAGTTGGGCCCGGCTGGGCGAGAAGGAGTTCGTCGACCCCAAGGGCGGCGGGGCACGCATTTCGCGCCTGCTCGTCGATCCCAATCAGACCTCAACGCTGTACGCCGCTACCACCTGGGGTTTGTACAAATCAACCGATCGGGGCGAGAGCTGGGTACTTAAGCTCTCGAGCCGGACCGAGGCCGCGGTGACGGATTTGATCCTGCATCCCAGCGACTCCACGGTCCTTCACGCCGCGGTCAGCGTTCCGTCGAGCTCGTTCAACAAAGGCTTGTATCGCTCGGTCGACGCGGGCGAGACCTGGCAGCTGCTCGACCTGGGGTTGCTGTCGAGTCAGCTCGGCCGCATCATGGTCACGCAGTCGCCCTCGGATCCGCAAATCATGTACGCGTCCGTTGGGAACGCCGCCGGCGGATCGCCGCAGATGTTTCGGCTGAAGTCGAGCGACGGGGGCGATACCTGGGAGCGGCTGCCGGATTGCACCGCGAATTGCAATCAAAGCAGCTACAACAATGTGATCCGCGTGCACCCGCAGGATTCGAACATCGTCTACCAGGGCGCGGTCAGCCTGTACCGTTCCTTCGACGGTGGCAGCACCTGGACACCGACCACCCGCGGCCACGTTGACCATCATTGGCTGGTGTGGGACCAATTGACCAACCTTTACATCGCAAGCGATGGCGGTGTGTTTCGCATCAACCCGGACGACAGCACCTCCAGCCTCAACACCAATCTGGGCACGTTGCAGTTTTATGCCGGCTTCGCGCTACATCCCACCAACCCGGATATCATGTTGGCCGGCGCACAGGACAACGGCTCCTCGCAGTACACCGGCAATCCCCAATGGACTCAGAAGTGCGGCGGCGACGGCGCATATCAAGCCATTGAAGGCCCCGATGGGGACCCGAACAACACCTGGTATTGCAGCTCGCAGAACCTGGCGATTCGCAAGACCACCGACGACGGACGCAGCCTGCAGAGCGCCACCAACGGGCTGGACCGGACGGGCGCCTCATTCATCGCGCCCTACCTTATCGATCCTGCCAAGTCGAACATACTGATCGCGGCGACCATGGGCGTCTGGCGCACCGAGAACGCGACCGGATTCTGGGAGCAAAACAGCGACATGTCACTTTCGCCCAACCCGATCCGTTGCATGGCGTTCGCGCCGATGGATTCCTCAACCACTTATTACGCCGGGGCGGTGGGGCGAATCTGGCGCACGACAGATACTGGAGCGACCTGGACCGAGGTGAGCAAAGCATTGCCCGCGGTCAATGTCACACATATCGCCGTGAGCCCACAGGATTCAAACCGTGTTTACGCCACGTTTTCTGGTTTTGGAAATGGGCATGTTTTTCGCAGTTTCGATGCCGGAGACAACTGGACGGATATCAGTGGCAACTTGCCCAACGTCCCGACCCCGGCGTTACTGGTCGAGGCCCAGGGTGTCGACTTAGTCTTGTACGTGGGCACGGACATTGGCGTGTTCCGATCGCTCGACGACGGCATATCCTGGGAGCGATTCAGCGACGGACTACCGACGGTGCGCGTCGAAGACCTGGTCCTCAATCCTGCAACTGGCGTGCTGGTGGCCTCGACGCACGGCCGTGGAGCCTGGCGACTCCGTCGCTAGCCCTATCCCAGCGTGGGCGCAAAGAGCAGCTCGAAGGAATCACCCACGTCCACGATCACCCGTGATGTGGGGACGCGCGCGAATCGCGCTGCCCTGGAGCCTCATCTCTTCCTCGTACTTCAGGCGGACCATCCGCTCGCCCCTTCGGCTCGATACTGCTTGAAGAATGTGGAGGCCTTGGCGCTCGGCCGGGCTCCGGAAGGAAGCACTGCGCACTTCGAAAACTCGGATGGCGGCCGATTCACGATGACCGTTCCCGACCGATGCATGTCGTCATCGCATGCCGTTCTCCGGAAGGCGGTCGACGAATGGGTTCTCGAAGATGCGAGATCGAAGAACGGGACGCTCATCAACGGCCAGCGTTGCGAACGGGCCGTGCTGGGAGATGGCGACCTGATTGAGCTGGGCCATACGTTCTTCATCTTTCGGCAGGCCGTCGCTACGACTATGGAGGACCCGGAATCGCTGGAAGCGGGCGACCTCCCCGCTTCCCCTCCTGGACTTTCGACCCTCGTGCCAAGCCTGGCCAAGGAGTTTCGAAATCTGGAGGCGATCGCTCCCTCCTCGGTGTCGGTGGTCATCCATGGCGAGAGCGGGACCGGCAAAGAGCTCGTGGCTCAAGCCATTCACCAGCTGTCGAACCGCCCGGGTGTCTTTGTCGCGGTAAACTGCGCGGCGCTCACCAAGACTCTGGTCGAATCGGAGCTGTTCGGCTACCGCAAGGGCGCGTTCTCGGGAGCGACCGAGGACCGGCCTGGTCTCATTCGAACCGCCGACCATGGGACGCTTTTTCTCGATGAAATCGGTGATCTGCCCCCCTCGGCGCAGGCGGTCTTTCTGCGAGTGCTGCAGGAGGGCGAAGTCTTACCCGTGGGTGCGACGCGACCCGTGAAAGTGGACATCCGGCTGCTCGCGGCAACGCATCGCGATCTGGAAGCGCTCGTCAACGACAGCCAGTTCCGCGCCGATCTGCGCGCCCGGATATCCGGCTTGATGTTGACGCTGCCTCCTTTGCGCGAGCGGCGCGAAGATCTCGGTCTTCTCATCGGGCTGCTTCTGAGACGTCATTTCGCGAAGCGGGCCGAGCCAATCACTTTCGACTCGCATGCGGCACGCGCGATGTTGCTTTACGGGTGGCCGCTCAACGTCCGCGAGCTGGAGAAGTGCCTCGCCACTGCAGTTGTACTGGCGAGAGGTGGACCGGTAGAGGCGGAGCATTTTCCCCGGCCGGTTCAGGCTGCGCTGGAGGCACCCAAGGAGGAAGCTGGCGCGGCCAGTACAGGCGATACAGCTCAGGACCTCGAGAAGGGCCAGCTCTCGGAAGACGACCAGCGCCGACGCGAGGAGATCCTCGAATTGCTCCGCGCGCATGGGGGAAACATCACGGCGGTTGCGCGGGCGCTCGGGAAAGCTCGCTTTCAAGTGCAGCGCTGGCTCAAGCGATACCGCATCGACTCGAAGGGCTTTCACCGCTGACCTGCGCCATCTGACTCGCATTGATGACTGTAGGTCAGCGCGTTTCGCGACGGTCTCTTCATTTGATGCATACCCCGGGTGTAGAACGAGAGGTAGGAGGGGCCCGCGGTGGCGTCGCGAACGGAGACTCAGCAGGGAAACAGTGCAGGCAATGGTCCGGCGATCGCCACCGCCGTCAACGAGTCCAAGCCGCCCGCCGGTGGCGAGACTCTTCCAGCGGCCAACGCCAAGGATGCGTTCATCGGCCGCGTTCTGTCGCATTACCGGCTCGAAGAGCGACTCGGCGCCGGTGGGATGGGTCTTCTCTATCGGGCGACAGACCTGACGCTCGAGCGGGCAATAGCCGTCAAGCTTCTCGCCCGGCATTTGGTAAGCGACGAGACGGCCAAGGCGCGCTTCACTCAAGAAGCCCGCGCGGCGAGCGCGCTGGACCATCCGAACATCGCGACCGTGCACGACATCGGCGAAGTGGACGGCGAGGTCTTCATCGTCATGGCTCTGTACGACGGTGAGACGCTCAAGCAGCGCCTGGAGAAGGGACGGGTCCCAGTCGACGAAGCGGTGGGAATTCTGCGGCAGGTGGTGCTCGGGCTCGAGGCCGCTCACCGGGCCGGGATTGTCCACCGAGACGTCAAGCCTGCGAACATCCTTGAGACGAGCAGTGGCGCGGTGAAAATCCTTGACTTCGGCATCGCGAAGCTCCTGGGTGACTCGCAAGCTCAAACCATGACGCAGGCGGGGCAGGCGATGGGGACGGTGTTGTACATGTCCCCCGAGCAACTCGGAGGGCAACAAGTCGATGCGCGAAGTGACCTGTGGTCGGTGGGAGTCCTCGCGTACGAAGTCTTGGCAGGGGTGTCGCCATTTCAAACTGATTCGAGCGCAGCCACGGCGGCGCGCATCCTCCGCGAGGAGCCGTCCTCGTTGACCGCCGTCCCCGGCGTGCCGAATTGGCTCGCGGAGCTTGTTTCGCGGCTGCTCCGGAAAAATCCCGCCGAGCGGCCGCAAAGCGCGAGCGAGGTGCTGAAGCGATTGGACCATCCCAATTCGGCGAGCCGCACCGAGCTGCACGCCGTGGCTGCCCAGGCGAGCGCCCGAGACACGCGACGGGCACGCCGGTGGACCGCAGTGGCACTGGGCGTGGGACTGCTTGCGGCCGCGGCTGTCGCGTGGGGCCTTCGCGCCAGAATCGCCAGGCAAGGAGCAGGCGAGGACCGCTCGATTGCAGTGCTGCCGTTCTCCAACCTGAGCGCTGGCGAAGAGAACGCCTACTTCGCCCAAGGCTTCCACGACGAGCTGCTGCGGCAGATCGGCAGGATTCGCGAGCTGCGAGTCATCTCCCGCACCTCGGTGCTGCAGTACAAAGACAGCGCGCGCAACCTGAGGGAAATCGCGGAGACGCTCGGCGTCTCGTCCATCGTCGAGGGCAGTGTGCAGCGGGCCGGCAATCGCGTCCGCGTGGAGGCAAGGCTCATCGAGGCGCGCAGCGATCGGCAGGTGTGGGGAGATCGCTACGACCGCGACCTCACCGATGTCTTCGCCATTCAGACGACGGTGGCCGAGGAGATCGCTAGCGCGTTGCACGCGCGGCTGTCGGCGGCGCAGAAGGCGCAGATTGAACGCAAGCCGACGCAGAGCTCGGAAGCGTACGACCTCTACCTCCGGGCGCTCGAGTACGCCAACCGACCCGGCTATCAGCCAAGCAACTTAGAAATTGCCGAGCGATTCTACCGGCAGGCGATTCAGGCGGACCCGTCCTTCGCGCTCGCGCACGCCCGGCTCGCTTACGTGAGGATTGCCAGCTACTGGTTCGACGCCGGAACACCGGACAGCGTCGTCGAGGACGCCAGGGGGGAGGCGGAGCAAGCGCTGCGGCTGCAGCCGGATTTGCCGGAGGGGCACCTGGCCCTTGGGCTCCACCACTATTGGGGTCATCGCGATTATGACAAGGCGTTGAAAGAATTCGAGATCGCGCGATCCGGGGTACCGGCCGAGGCAATCAACCTTATCGGCGCAGTCCTAAGGCGGAAGGGAAGATTCGCTGAGGCAATCCACAATCAGCAACAGGCCGCAGACCTTGACCCGCGCTCGGCGGATATGCTGTTCCAGTTGGCCGCGTCCCACTTGCGGACGCGCCGATACGAGGAAGCCGACCGCGTGCTCGACCGCGCGCTGACGATCGCGCCTGACTTTGTGGCCGCATCCGTGCTCAAGGCGCTCGTCCAGGAGGCGTGGAAGGGAGAAACCGACCTGGCCAAAGCTGTTCTTCGCGAGGCTAGGGGGCGGCTCGACCGGCGAGGACATGTCGGCACACTGGGTTGGGTCGCCATCTTGGAGCACAATCCGCGCGAAGCGCTGCCCTTCCTGGATTCCCTCGAGTCGGACTCCCTCACCACTGCCCTGGCCGTGTACCCGAAGGCGTTCTTCTACGCGGTTGCTCACGAGGCCCTCGGCGATGC
>WNFB01003039.1_pt1 | contig 14720 bp, 14 predicted proteins | sample 5400501 | NCBI WGS metagenome assembly WNFB01 (sample SAMN13153341, study PRJNA577476) | soil metagenome | isolation source: 200 cm saprolite under Douglas fir tree site 2 hole 1 | place: USA:California | collected 2015-04-18
AAATGGTCCTAATCCCGATTAATTCCGTCACATCCTTCCCGTCGACCTTGTACGTCTGAGACATAGAGACTTTGTACGTGGGTTCGAGCCACACCGTTTGGTGTTTACAAGCACCCACTTTTGTATAGAAGGGAATGCCATCAAGGTGTGCGGGCTGGGCATTATTTGCTGGCGCATGAGTCACGCGGATGGCTTGTCCGCACCCAGCAATGAAAAACAGACTCCAGTTCACGAAGAGGACCCGAGCAGTTCGGTTCATATTAGAGTTTCCTTTTTGCCGACTGTTTGACCGGTATCTGGCAAGATATGATGCCGAATTATGAATTATCTTTGGTAGTTGTCAAGCAATAAAAGTGGCGATAACTTAACGGCCTGCTTGGCGGCGGCAAAGCGAGCGGAGTTGGAGACAAGCGACCACAGACGTGGCGCTGAGGCCGCTTCATAGCATGGGTCTGCACTAGGACTATCAAAGATTTTGGATATTCAAAACCTGACCACAACTTCGTTGGGTCTGGTCGGCAGACTAAAGTTCCCGCTTCGTGCTGCGTTCAGTTTCACGCTTGCAGGAACATCCAATTCAGCAATGGGGATTCTTCTCGTCCACGAGCCGGTGCTCCAGTAATCCGCACTCGTGTAAAGAGAATTGCCCTGGACCACATATCTTTCGACTTCTTCCTGGTGTCCATCACGAAACACGAGCACAACAGGCGGCAATTTGGTTGGTGGCTGGGATGCTTCTTTATGGGTAGTGCTTTTGGGCCCTAGACTGGACTCTTGTGGTTGCGTATATGCCGGGCTAATTGGCAACTGGCTACCGGTCGGAATCCTTACCCATTGCCCGTCACGGTTTTCCAGGATGAGCGACTCGACTGGGCTTGCTACGGGAACAGGCCGTTGCTCGGTCTGCGCGACCACATCGTTGACTGGAGGCTCCTCCGACGTAACCGGCTCATAGTCAGAATCGTAGTATGGATAAAATACGAAACCACTGTGAAAGCTGCGCCGAGCCGGACGGACCAGCCTGGCTCTTCCGCTGAGCCTGAATGCGGACCCGGGGTGAGGAGCCCGAGCAGATGCCATGCCGCGAACTTGGGCGGGCGCAGATGCCGCGAAGAGTCCCGCTACGAGCAAGGCAACCGGCAGTGCGATGGTTAGTCGAGAAATCATAAGTAGCCTGCTGATGACATGGAGCCACGCCTGGAATTCCCGATTTGACCGGCCAACATATAGGTTACGCTTAGTGATTCTCAGTATGCAATGCCCATGCCCGAGGTACGGGGTATTAGCATCGAGGCATTCCGCGCCGCACAGAGCGAAGGCACAGCTGCTGAATCCTCCATTCACGATTCACTTTTCTTGAAGCCAAAATCCTGGGGCGAAGATACGCCGAAATCCACCGATTTTCATGTTTTTGCGGGTTAGACCCTAGACCTGTTCAAAAACAACGCAGCTTTAGTGCTATGGGAAACGACCTGTAACTTATTGAAGAGTGGAGGGCGAGCCTGTAACCCGGATTCTCCGGGGAGTGTTGCAAACAAGCAAGTTGTTTGGATTCAATCGAGTCGCAGTGTCAATGGTGTCAGTTTTGTCAGGGTGGGCAGGTTTTGCGTCACACCTGCGTCACAATCCTAAGCAGCGGAATTACTGCAGCTTCGCGTACTCTGCCTTGGCAGCGATGAGGAGGATGGGAATGTCAGGGTCGGCTTCTTTCTAGGTGCCAGCACGCCAAAATTCCTTGCACACCCTTGGGAAAGTGTTTCCGAGATGGCGGCCCAAGATTCCCCGGACGGGGCTCGTCACTTCAGCTGTTGCGGCGGAATGTGCCGTCGTACGTTAGAGTTAGCTCCGTTCACGGATGTCGAAGTTCTGCTCCCTGCTTGGCATCAAAAATGCACGAGCACTCCTTGCGGGCTACTTGGTCGGAATAGCAGGTTAGTGGCCTTGGGGAAGAACAGTGCGAGGAGCGGAAACGGTATTTAGGCCGTTCATGGCCGTTGGTTGCCATTGAAAGCTGTCGGGTAGATGTCAGGTAGACGTTACTTGCCAAGTTGGTTTAGCAGATATAGAATGTCGCTCCTGCGAGATACGTGAGAGGGCTAACAGGCCCTCTCGTCCCCGGCTCTCTCCCCTTCTTCAAGGGACGCTTGGTGATGCGGGTTGCCGATTCGAGGAGGAAAACCGATGCAATTGAAAGCTGTGGTCTCTATCGTTGTGTCTCTGATGTTTGGACTGACGCTACCGAGCCTGGGGCTATCGCAGAGCGAGAACGGGCAGTCCCACGCTGCTGTGCTAATACCGGCGAGCACGGTCGAACATCCCGAAGACGTAGGGCTTAGAGCACATACCAATCACCTGATAAGGTTCGAACGCAAGCACGGCGGCGGGGGCACTCCCTCCGGCGAAACTCCGGCGTCGCTGCGCTTGGTTTACAATCTGCCGTCGAGCGGTGGCAATGGCGTGATTGCAATCGTGGACGCCTTTGATTACCCCACGGCAGAGAATGACTTGAATGTTTTTTCAGCTCAGTTTGGTCTACCCGCTTGCACCACCGCGAACGGTTGCTTCAAGAAAGTCTATGCAACAGGTTCAAAGCCTGTTTCGAATTGTGGCTGGGCACAAGAGGCAGCGTTGGACATCGAGTGGGCGCACGCGATGTCGCCGAATGCAAAGATAGTTCTCGTCGAAGCGGCGTCAAACAGCTTTGCGGATTTATTTGCGGCCGTGGATGTGGCATCGACGCAGGTACAAACAATCAGTGGCCGGGGGGAAGTCTCGATGAGCTGGGGAGGCAGCGAATTTTCTAGTGAGGCCTCGAACGATTTCCACTTCCAGCATAACGGCGTAGTTTATTTCGCCTCAAGCGGTGATACAGGAGGCGCGAACATCTATCCCAGCGTTTCTCCATTTGTTGTATCCGCGGGCGGGACGAGTGTGAATCGCGACAGCCGCGGCAACTTTGTAAGCGAGACGGGCTGGAGCGGCAGCGGAGGGGGTCCCAGCACGTATGAGCCAAAGCCAACATACCAGTCTGGCATTGCGGGGACCGATGCGACGCAACGTTCTGCGCCCGATTTCTCCTTCGACGCGAACCCCAACACAGGTGTCTCTGTCTACGACAGCACATCTTGCCAGGGGTTGAGTGGCTGGCTCGTATTTGGCGGCACGAGTGTGTCCTCGCCTTCCCTGGCTGGGGTCGTGAACCTCGCAGGCGGCTTTTACGTCGATTCGACAACAGAACTGTCCACAATTTACGGGAACTACACCAACACCAGCGATTTTCGCGACATCCTGACCGGTACCGCAGGCAGCTTTAGCTGCGCCGCCGGATACGATTTCGTCACCGGCGTCGGGAGTAATCAGGGAACGAACGGGAAATAAACACGAGAAAGAAATGAAACGGCGGCCTCGCGGTGATGGGCTCAGGCGTAGCTAATTCCGCGTTGATTGTGCGTAAGCGGCCCGAATAAGACGGACGTGTCTAATTGGAGTGGTGAGGACTCGATTCCCAAACTCCAGCCGCAGGCCGGGCGCAGCAATAATGTCCTGCTTGAGGGCACTGCCGCCCCACGTGCAGCCATTGATGCTCACTCGCTGAGGCGATGTGCCTTGTCGGTCGAACCATCCGCCCCAAACCCAGAAGTGCCTACCGCTAAGCGCCCAGAGCGTATAGAGAGAATTCCTCGTCGTAACCATCACACGGTCGCCAGAGCGCAGGTCCTCCCTTCGGACCTCCTGAAGGTAACGCGCGTGGTCGGTAATTGCTTCCAGCGTCTGGGCGGTGCCGGTCAAGTCTCATCCCTTAAAATGGATGTTGCACCGCTTTAGGCAGGCAAGTCAACGCGCAGCAGCCATTCGATTCTGGATGCCAAGATACTTCTAGAAGGAGGGTGTTTCTGTCACAGCGGCGTCACAATCGCGAAAAGAGCTCCGTAAGGTACTGGAAACAGACAGGATTGGCGGACGGGCCTGTAAGCCGGATTCGCCGGGCAGTCTTGCAAACAAAGAAGTTGTTTCGATTCAATCGCCCGTCAGTGTCAATGGTGTCAACTTTGTCAGGGTGGGCAGGTTTTGCGTCACACCGGCGTCACAATCCTGAGCGACGAAATTACTTTAGCTTCGCGTATTCGGACTTTGCAGCGATGAGGAGAGGAATGTCAGGGTCAGCGTCTTTCCAGAGCGTGAGGAAATCCTGATATGCCTGGCGAGCCTTGTCTGTGTCGCCTTGCAACGTATAGCCGCGGGCGATACCAAGACGTGCCAACGCGCCGATTGCTTCGTTGACTACAACACCGCAACGGCCCGGACGTTCGGGAGCTTTTCAAACCCAGCTTCATCTGGGTGATTGGGCTGGTGACATGTTTGTGCCCTATCTCGCAATTGAGGGACACAAGTAGATGGCTTCGGATGTGCAAAATTAGCGGCCTTAGTGTTTCCCCTTCGCCTTCGCTGCTCTAAACTTTGCCCACCGCTCTTTTGTTGCCTTCGAAATCTTCGCTCTCGCAGCCGCAGACATCGCCTGCTCTACTTAACATGGTCAACCTCTATGCCCGGACCTTCTGGGCCGCAGAACAGTGGCGTGAAACAATGGCTCCCTCTTGACATTTCTATCCGTTCTTGGATTTACGTTGATAGGAGGGTCAATTCGTTTCGCACTAAGCGAACACCCGAGAGATGCGCTGCGCCAAGTTCACCATTTCCCGACGAGGCATGATGATTTTGCGCTTGCCATCAGTCAGTTCGACCCATTCCTCTTCTTTCACAGCCTCTTTTCTCCTGATGAATTGTAATAAAAAGGCTGGAGGATTCGCCAGCCCCGGCCAGAAATTCCGCTCAAGTCCGCTCGGTCCCGCCATTTTCTTCACTAAGACTGCGAACAACTTACTACGCACCTGCCGGGTATTCGTCAAAGGGGCCTTTCCACCAATCTGGTGTGACGATGTCCACTCCGAAGGGCATCTGCCCCCTGTATTTCTGTACGAGCTCTAGCGTTTCATCCACGTAATCGTAAGGGTGTGAAGACGGCGTATCCCGGAAGAACTCCCACCGGATTACTTGCTCGACCGCACCCTTCTTCTTCATGAAACGAACCTGTTCTTCTGCGAACCTCCGCACGGATTCCACACCACACACTTTCTCAGCGACCCGCTTGGACACGATGTTCGCGTCAACTTCGATGGGGATATCAATTTCTGTTGCCGTTTCTATAAAATCTTTGAGCATTGTACGAAGGACTGAATTAGGCTTCATCAATCTTGGGAAACGCTCGTGCTGCACAATGTGTTGCAGTTCGTGCGCGTACGTCACTACACAACCCGTTGGGTCAATGCACGTAGTGTCCCGTATGTAGACCAAATAACCGTAGTGCGTCGTGCCGCTAGGAAGGTACCGGTCCCGAACGTGGGAAGAAACCTCATCCGTTGCCGTCGTGGAGAATTGCACACCACGAAAGTACGAGCCGACCTTCTCTGTCAGAAATTCATCGGGTGCGACAGCGAAGTAGCGGTAATACTTGTCTGCAGGCAGCCCGAAGTCTTTGTCGACTTGTTCACAAAGTGGTTTTAGGGTGGACTCGTTCATGGAGGAATTGTTGAAGTTCCAATCAACCTCATCAGCCATTCACGAATTCTACCATTCCTCGGCCAGTGGAAGCGGGTACGGGGCCGCCACCGAGTAGAATCAACGACTCATTTATTTTGTCTCTCAAGTCTTTTCGCAGAAGCGGAGGGGCGCATTTCTTGCGGGAGGCCGAAGAATACTTGTTCTAGCCGCGATTCGGATTGACGGCCACAACAATCGGGACTATCGTTCGTCTACCTTCCGGAGTGCCCAGCTTTCCCCCGCGGTGCGCTCCCCGGTGGACCAATTCAGCCAAGGAGGTAAGCATGTATTCACGCATCATCAGTTGCACGATAGATACGGCCAAGGTGAACGATTTCAGGAAGGACCTCAACGAGCAGTTCCTTCCTCGGATTCAATCTCAGCCTGGCTTTGTGGATAATATCGAATCTCTGGACCCGGCTACTGGCCAATTCTCCTGCATGACGTTGTGGAAGACTGCTGCGGATGTGGAGAATTACGACAACGGCCTTTTCCAGGAAGTTGCGTCGAAACTTTCACCACTGATGAAGGGAAGCCCGAATATTCAAACGCTGCCGGTGGAGAACTCTTCCGTGCATCACGTCAGGGCGGGGAAGGCCGCAGCGTAACGGTTTGAAAAAGGCCCGGTTTCATATAGGTCCCGTTTGACATAGGCAAGGAGCGCTCGCCGAGTGGACCCCAGGGTATGGTGTGCCCGGGCCGATGCCACACACGATAAATCCCAAGACGCCTGAAGGTGCGAGGGAATTGCTCTTGCCGCTGCCCGCTAGTGTTTGCTGCACAAGGCGCTTCGCTATTTTTTAAACATCGACGGGCTGTCCGTGCATAGCACGCCGTCCCTGACCACAAGGTGCCCCTGAACCATTAGAAGCCCAAAGTGTTCCTCTGCACGCGTTGCAGCCGACAGTTCTACGCTTTATTGTGCGATGGGCAATTGCGCGTTGGCCACTACCTGCCACTGGCCATTCTGCTTCTGAAATACGTGCAGGCTGCGGTGCGACTCGGTGACCTCTTTGCCATTCTGCATGCCTTTAGTTGTTCCGCGGTGTGTCATCACGACAACGTCAGAGCTGGGCATGTCGAACTTATATTCGTCTGCGGTATACGTACTATTCGTGACATCAGCGCTGAGAGCTTTATTGGAAGCAATCAACTGCTGTTTGTCTTGTGCTTCGCCTTTGGCACCGATGCCCAGCATGCTGTCGCCTATAATTTTGTCCAGCTTGGCGGTATCGCCTCCGGCCTCGCCCCATTCCTTGTCGAGCGCAATTAAAGCTTTTTGCACGTCGGCGGGTACGTTTTTGGCTTGGGTGCTGACAACCACACCCGTCAGGGCACAGGCAATAATAAACACTAGGATGCGTTTCATGATTTAGCTCCTTTAAGCTGGGCCTTCCACTTTGTCCCAGCGATGACGGAGTATGTTCTACATCATCCTTAGAAATACAACTATTTTTTTGGCGGGAACAAAGGTCTGGTTTGGGCTTGGTCGGGTGTGGAACTTGCAACGCATCTTGCAACAGAATCCAAACGCTGAAAGCAACGTAGGAACCCCGCTGACCTCGCTGGGACCTGCTTCGGTTGCAAATTCGTTGCGTCCAAGGGCAGGAGAAGCATACGATGAACAAGCTAGAGGTTTAAATCTGAACTTCTGGCTGACGCGTGCTCGACGGCAGGGCACCAAGTGAAAGGTGCAAGACCATGGCATCATCACAGCCTGAAAACCAGCTCGCTGTGTCTACGACCAAGCTTCTGGTCAAGTTGTTCATTGCTGTTATTCTTTGCGTCGGCTCAGTTGTCTATGCACAGGCGCAAGAGGCCCAGCCGAACAACACTAACGAATCCTGGACGGCGACCACGCAAACTTCTGTATACAACACCAATCCGTCGCGGACGATGGAGAGCCACGTCAAGTCCGGCGACCGGAGTGTGGATAAACAGAAGGTGGAGGTACTTGGGCCCAATGGCCGGTACCAGCCCGATTATGAAACCGACAAGGAAACGGTCCAGGTAAATGCTACGACGACCCGTACGGTGGAGCGCACCTACAGGTGGGATGTGAATGGACAAAGGAATCTGGTGCAGGTAACGGAAGAAGAAGCACGAAGCTCAGCCAACGGCGATGCCCAGGTGGTACGCACGGCCTCGAATTCTGATGCGAACGGAAATCTTCAGGTTATGCAACGTGAAGTCGCGGACACGAGAAAGACAAGCCCAGACGCGCAGGAGACGAAAACCACAATTTACCTTCTGGACGGCAACGGCCGCTTGACTCCGTCCCTGCAGACGCAGGAGCTGCAAAAGCGCAGCGCTGACCACAGGGTCGAGGTGAAGAAGACAATGCTACGACCGGGTTCCAGCGGCAACTGGGAAGTGGGCGAAGTAAAAGAAAGCACAATCAAGGAAGACGGCAAGAATCGAACCCGCGAAGAGCGCGTTTCGCGCCCCGATTCAGAGGGCAGACTTTCAGAAATTTCACGCACCGTTGACAAGGAGACAGAAACCGCCGCCGGAGAAAAAAGCAACACCGTCGAGACATATTCCACGGAAGTTCCTGGATTAGCTCCGGACGGCAGCCTGCACTTGAACCGGCGAGTAACGACCGTCCAGAAAAAGGATTCAGGTGGAGAAACAACCGAGCAGCAGGTCGAGCAGCCCAATTCGGGTGACCCGAACGCTGGTGTGCAAGTAAGCGCAAAAACTAAATATATCGTGAAGTACGGTGCCTCCGGTGCGCAGCAGACAAAAACCGTCCAAGCGCGTGACGTCAATGGCACGTTTAACGTGGTCAGCGTCGAGACGCGGAAATCTGACCAGGTTCCTGCCGCGCAGGTACAAATAGCACCCTCAGACAAACCCCAATAGCGATGCGTTCGATGTTGACTGCCTCTGGATACTGCAAACCGCCACTGCACCCGGTCGGGATACTATAGAGATGTGGATATCGCTCCGCTGTTGCGGCGGCATCGTGGGAAAGCGAAAACCATCTTGTACATCGCACGAATAATTGGGACGACACGATGAAGAAGGCGCTCCGAGCTTTCATTGACGATAGTGGGACGCACGCAAACGACTCTCCGATTTGTGTAGCAGCGGGATATTTTGGCGGGACGCACTATTGGAAACAGTTCAACCTTGACTGGGAGAGGGCCGTTAAGAGTCGCGGTCTGGACGAATTTCACGCGAACAGATTTTGGTCTAGACCGGGCGGCAAGACCGTCGGAGAGTATGGCGGTTGGACTAAACAAGAGTGCGAAAGTTTCTTAGACGAACTGCTCGGTGTAATTGGACGTTACAAGATTTGGCCTATTGGCTCCGCAGTAGTTGCAGCAGATTGGAACGCACTGGGTTTGGACGAACGGCGCTACTTGACTGGCGGTGTATACGAGCACGGCAAATATCAAAAAGGCGGAGCACCGACGAAACCTTATTTCGCGGCTTTCCTGTTCGCTGTGCAGAGCATGGCGAGATACTGCGATGACGGGCACTTGGTTGAGTTCGTTGTGGATGAGAGCAAGGCGCTCAACGGGTATGCCCAGAGCTACTTTGAAGAAACGAAAACAAGCAAATATCCGCATGCATACAAACTCGGCACGATTCAACCGGGCGACAGCAAAGCTCTGCCCGGGCTACAGGCGGCGGATTTACTCGCCTACCTAACCCTCAGATTCACGCGGCTCGGAAATCCAGAGCCCGGACGAGAACTTGAAGACGATACGCCGTTGGGCAGAGCCGTTCGGAAAGCCCGTGATGTAAAGGGCGATTTCAAATTGCTCGGAAAGCTTGCATTCGATGTGCTATTAGCCGAGTTTAGGAAAAGCGTTACCAGTTCGACGGGGTGATGGCGGCCATAGTCTGGGTTACAGAATTTGCGTTAACATCACAGAGGAAGGAAAACTGATTCTACTTCTTTTTGTTCCGAGTGTCCCAGAACAGTTTGACCGTTGCAGGCGCATGTCCCGCGTAGTGGTTTGCACCCCAGATGCCTATCTGGCGTGGTCAAGAAGGCTATGGAGGACCCCAAACTAGATGGACCGAGGCTCATATCACCCTCGTATCCAAATTAGCGCGGCTTGATGTGCGGGTTTGTCAGCTCGGCTCGCCGCCTCGTTCGTTTCTCCGACCTGCTTCAATCAGATTCAACACGCTTGCCGGGGTCTTGTCAGCCAGCACATGAGTCCACCTCTCACGGTTCGCACACAGCCCATACGCAAATAATTCAAACATTTTACCCTTGAGTGCGACGATGCCAGCGCCGAATCGAGTTTCGCTCTTACCCGCCAGAACTACAGTCGAATCTGGGTCGAACGGAATTCGCAGATTGGAAGTAAAAAAAATGAACCGCTGCTTCCGGTCTGGGAGGAGTGGAGGGTGCGTGCTGAGGAAGTATTCCTTGCCGAGCAGGAACACGACGGACTCGAAGCCCTGAGCGGATTCCCATATTGCCTGCGGGATTCCCAGTCTCTGGGCGCGTTCGCGCACCCACTGTGGGGGCCTACCTTGAAAAGTGGCCTCGTATGGCACAAGCGTGCGATTTTCATCGACTAGTCCATATCCAGCAGAGATTATTTTCAGGGTGCAGCACGATGTGCCGAATGTGTGTCGAAGCGCATCGATGCCTCTCGCCATGTAGCGATGTTGCCAGCCAGTGTAGAGCTCTAACAGCCGGTAATCCCCAAGCGTATAGCTCAGCCTCACGTCGGCAAGACATGGGTGCATTATCAAAATCTGCTTCCGTGAACAGGTATGGGCAACTACCAATTTCCTTCTCGCCGGTGCAACTGCCAATCACGAGCAGATTCATCGGGCCGTCCGAGATGTTGGTACGATTAAGCTTTCTATCTGTGTGGGTAGCATTCGCCAGACGCACATTATTTTTTGTTCAGCCACGGTTCGCTTCCGACCTTCTCCTTCACGTAAGCGAGCACGTACCATTCAAGTTCAGCGACAACACCCAATTTCTGCAAATCCAAAGGTGTTCGTCCATTCTTGAGATATGTGCAGGGCACTGAGACGGAAGAGACAAAGAACGCCTTTCTTCCCGCAAACTTTGAATAGGGGATTTGCTTTGCTACATCGAAAAAGAAACGCTTGGCACCGCTGTGGTGCCCGCCATCTTCAAGGCCGATGATGAACTGCCTTAGTCTCTTCCGAACCCCAACGTGACTTACGCCGACATAATAAATGTCCTGCTCGTTTACCCTCCGTCCGACCAAGTCTTCATCCGTATATGCCAATACGTAGACGCCTGGATACCCCGAGTCAGCCAGTTTCGCGTAATCGTCGTGCAACCGAAGCCAAGTGCTGGCGAATAGGTCTTTCAACAGCTCGTCTATATTTGGAATAGGTGATTTGAGCCGGGCCTGTTCCAAAGCGATTTCCTCTGGTGTTATCCAACCCATCTCGGGATGCACTTTCGAGATGAGAAATCCAAGGCTGTGAAACACGTTGTTCGATGGCTCGCCCCCATAGAACTTTTCCCTCGGCACGCCGGTAGCAAGTTCGAGTATCCGCTTTGGGGGATACCGCTTCCCACCCTCCTCCACGGCATAGATAGTTCCTGCGTCCTGCTCAGTCGCACGGTATCGCAAGTCAAATTCATTCATTGCTGCCAGTAGCTGCTTTCTGGTGACTATGTGCTCGCCTGATTGTGTTTTGAAAACGGCCGTGGTCATTGCTTCTCCGATTGAATCGGATTCCTCTCGAACCTGACCCAATATCCATCCCTCCAATTTTCGGATTCTACATGCAATCGGCTCGTTCGCCTTGCGCTCTTAGAACTCTACAAAACCCCGAGAATCCAGCCCTCAATCTCAGCCGTCTTGCGCTCGTGCGGTTCAATATTCGGGCTGAGGTATTTTTCAAGGCTGCCATCGCCGTCCGCACGTTGCAACCATTTGGCGATAGCAAAGGCGTCTTGCTGGTCGGACGTTCGCCCTGCGCTTGGGAAAGTCCTCCTCCAAAGCGCAGGGTAGACTTCCGCGACCACCGAGCGATTGGGCGGCACGCTCCAACCATCGAACGGCCAGAAATGCACGGGTTCCTCAGCGTGCTGCCGGATGTAACGCAGCCACGGAATGCCTGCGTGCGTGGACTTCGCTACCGACCCCTGCACGTCGAAATGGAACACGGATTTGGCTGTACGTGCTCGCAGTTCGGTCACCCGCCGCCAGCGAGGATTGCCTGAGCGGGCCGCAGCGTTTCCGATGCTGCCGTCTCGGACAAAATCAACGTAAATGTTATCGTCAGTCGGCCAGTGGCGGTGGAAATCGTCTAGGAAGGACGGCCAGTCGAGCGGCAATCCGTGCTGCTCGAAGTATTGCACCGGGAATGAAAAACCATGGTCGATGCCGACGAGCGTCGTCGGCCCTTCGCAGAGTCTCTCAACCAGCCACTCGGCGATACCCCTGCGAGTCCAGTATTTACGTGGACTGGGTGGCGGCTCGACTTCCTGCGGGGCGGTCGAACGGTCGGCTGCGTAAACGCGCAGACCCTTAAGACTCGACGTGGGCGTCTGAGCGCCCGAATTGTCGATGCCGACATACCACTCGAACGCGGGGTTCATATCTGTTCGCTGGTCGTGCTCATAATCTTCCATTAAGAAGCGAAAGTGACAGCCTTTCCTTTAGCTGGGTCGTTGACGTGCGCGCTGGATGGAACTGATTACAAGACGATTTCCCAACATTCTCTCCGGCGGGGCGTTGCGGCCAAACACTCGGGAGAGGGGTATTTTTAAGGGACCACGCATCATCCGATACACGGGCGGGGTGCTTGACGTAAGAGAGACGGTAGAGGATATTGACAAACTAAATTGAGGAAGTCCAATGAAACGACTCCTGCCCTTGGCAGCCCTTCTCTGGCTTCCGCTGTCTGCCTTTGGACAACAGCAAGCTTCTTTCCTCTCGCTCAGGATAACAGTCACCAGTACGCCAGCAGGGCACAGCGTCGCGTTGACATGGAACGCCGCGACCTGCCTAGACGTGAACGGCAACACGATTGCCTGTCCGTCCACGCCGACCTACGAAGTTTATAGGAGTGCGACGCAGGGCGGTGGCGAGACTTGTGTAAATGGACTTTGCTACAGCTATTGCTGCCGAATCGGCTATTCCGAAAAGGGAGTTCTGACCTACACAGACACAAGCGTGGCTGCTGGACAGACTTGGTACTACGTCGTTACGGCGGTACTCCCTGCATGTCCAGCGAAGATTACCATTACCACGCCTCCTTGCGGTGAGAGTGCTGTTTCAAATGAGGTCCAGGCGGTGACCCCAGGAAAGGCATCGCGGAGCAAAAAAAAGAAAAAGTTGTGGTTCTGAAAATGAAACGCGGAGACAGGGTTATGAGCCTATCATGTGGTTAAGTATTGCCATTTATGCTTGACCTACGTGCCATTCACATCTATACAGGTGGTTCTTGTTACAGGAATCCGGGAGGGAATTCAGGCTGTGCTATCACTTCCAGACATACTTACCGCAGGGGCATGAGACCGTCTCTGCAGGATGCTTCTTTTGCAATAGTTTCTTACAAACCGGACAGTTTTTCTGCCACATCTTCGCACCCGGCTTTTCTCTCACGAACAGGCCTTAAACGGAGTGAAATTGGCGCGGGCTACCCGTACTGGGCCTATTAAATTCTTGGTCTCCCTTGGCATCAAGAGCCATGGAGATTGGGGCCTCCGACCAAATAGCCCGCAAGGAATGCTCCAGCATTTTTGAGGCCAACACGAGAGCTGAGTTTTGACATTCGTGAACGGAGCCAACTCAAACGAACGAGACCACATTCCGCCGCACAAGGTGAAATGGTGAACCCCTGCAGCGGAATCTTGAACAGCCATCTGGAAAGCATCTTCCTATAGTGTGCACAGGATTCCCACGTGTTGTTGTGCCATCTTCGGTATCGCGTTGGCCAGTAGTTCGGATTTAGATGTTCCCTTTGTGGGTTCCGGGAATTCTGAGCCACCAATTCCGGAAATTCTGAGCCGTTTTGTATTTTCTGACAAGGTCTCTTCCGGGTTGAGATGACGGGTTCTCCCGGAAGGTCCGTCGAGGTGGATAAAGCGTCCGCGCTCGAGAACTCGATCGAGGATGGCTGCCGCCATATCTTCGTCGTGTAGGACCTTTCCCCAGTCATTCATTGGCTTGTTGGTTGTGAAGATCATCGGCCGCTTCCTCAGGTGCCGATCGTTCACGACATGGAAGAGCACGTTGGCAGCGTCCGGCCCATAGGTCAGATATCCGACCTCATCGATGACGAGGACGTGAGGGTGCGTGTAGGTGGTCAGCGATTCCTGGAGATTTCCACGCTTGCTGGCGTTCGAGAGGTCCTCGATGAGTTCCGCCGCGGTGGTGAAGAGGGTCTCGAAACCGTTCTGGATGGCGCGGTACCCGATGGCCACCGCCAGATGAGTCTTTCCTCTGCCGGTCTTACCGTGCAGAATCAACGACCGCCCCTCGGTGACGAAGTCCAGCCCGAGGCAGGAGCCGATCACGGACTCCCGGAGCGTTGACTGCAACGCGAAGTCGAACTCGTCGATGGTCTTGAAGAACGGGAAGTGTGCGCTCCGCGTACAACGTTGCAGTCGCGTCTGTTTCCTTCGCGCCACTTCTTCGGCCAGCAGCAGAGCCAGGAAGTCCCGATAGGACCAACCTTCCTTCTCGGCCCGATCAGCGACGTCTTTGTAAATCCGGCGCGTGTGCGCCAAGTTGAGGCGTCGGAAGTGAGCCTCGAGCTGGCCTTCGGAGAGTTCCAGGCTCTTCGACGTGTGGTCGTCCTGCTGGGGCGTCAGCGATGTCTCTCGCGGATTTTTCCTAACCTGTTCTTTCCTCATGGGATCTCCTCCTGAAAAACTAATGAACGCTGAAGAAAATGCTCAATGTAGGTGGTACCAAAAACTTGCTCTTCGAGTCCCTGTTCCATGGCGCGGCGAAGAACCTCTGCTCCGTGGCTCTGCAAGATGTTGTGCAGCCGATCGATGTCGTGGAACCACTGCCCGGGTCGGCGGTGAACGATCTCGGTGAGGTAGAGGAAAGCAGGCTCTCCGAGTTCCAGCAACTGCTGGCGCTTCAGATAACGCTTGCCGCGCTTGCCCGATACCGCCGCCACCATGGCCGCGCGATGCGCGG
>WNFB01003042.1_pt1 | contig 14715 bp, 13 predicted proteins | sample 5400501 | NCBI WGS metagenome assembly WNFB01 (sample SAMN13153341, study PRJNA577476) | soil metagenome | isolation source: 200 cm saprolite under Douglas fir tree site 2 hole 1 | place: USA:California | collected 2015-04-18
TCGTCTTCGTCGAGTCCCGGGTCGAGCACCCCATCGTGCCGCTGGAGCTGTTCAAGAACACGACCTTCAGCGTCTCGATGATCGTGGGCTTCCTCACGGCGTTCGGCATGTTCGGCTCGATCCTGTTCACGCCACTGGTCTTCCAGGGCGTGCTCGGCATCAGCGCGACCAACTCAGGCGTGCTCATTACGCCAATGATGTTCGGCCTGCTCGCCGCAAGCACGCTGACCGGATTCCTGATGCGCCGGATCAAGTACTACCGGTACCTCGGCACGCTCGGGGTCGTGGTGATGATCGGGGGCATGTACATGCTCTCGCTGATCACCCCCTCGATGCCGGAATGGCGCGTCGTGGCCGCCCTGATTGTTGTCGGCCTGGGCATCGGCACCACCTTCCCCCTGTACCTGACCGCAGTGCAGGTCGCCCTCCCCCGCGAGTACCTGGGCGTGGCCTCGAGCCAGATCCAGTTCTGGCGCAACCTGGGCGGCACCGTCGGCAGCGCGATCCTGGGAGCGGTGCTCGCCAACCGACTGCCAGGTTACCTTGGCACCAGGATCGCCGACCTTCACCTCCCGGCACAGGCGGTCCAGCACCTCCCGACAGGGGGCGCCAACGCAATCCTCCAACCCGGGGCGCTGGCCCAGCTGCCGCCGGCGGTGGCGAACGCCATCCGCCTGGCGCTGTCGGACACCCTGCACGACATCTACCTCTTTGCGGGGCTGATCCTGATCGCCGCATTGGTCGCGACCGTCTTCCTGAAGGAGGTTCCGCTCACGGCCGCCCCCAGCCGCACTGGCTTCGCCGAACCGGTCCCAGACGATGACGCAGCCGAAGCGCGGGAGCGGGTTCCCGCTTAGCCGGAAAAGCGTGACCTCCAATTTGGCGGCAAGCGCGTTAAAATCGCCCCCGCAACGCTAGAGGGGGTAGACCGGTCACCTTCGTCCGGGCCTCTGAGCGACTTTATGGGGAGGCCAGACGGTGAGTTTCTCGGACAGGACGTTGCAGTGCCGTGACTGTGGGCGCGATTTCATCTTCACGGCCGGGGAGCAGGAGTTCTATCAGTCGCGGGGGCTTCAGAACGAGCCCCGCCGGTGTCCCGAATGCCGGGCGGCTCGCCGCTCGTCGGAAGGCAACGGCCGAACGCGGGTGATGCACGATGTGATCTGCTCGAACTGCGGCAAGCAGACCCAGGTGCCGTTCGTGCCCACAGGGGCCCGGCCGGTCTACTGCCTGGACTGCTTCCAGACGGTCGGACGCCGCTAAGCGCGTCTCAACTAAGGTCGACTTCTGCGGCCGGGGTTTATCCCGGCCGCAACTTTTTGATGGACGATTGACGCACGTTGATTGAGCCGACGCTGGCCGACGTTCTCGCTGCGGCGACGCGCATTCGGCCGCACCTCGCCCCCACCCCATTTCGTCGCTCACCCGCTCTCAGCGACATGCTTGGCGCGGCGATCTTCCTCAAGCACGAGTTCCATCTCCCGACAGGCGCCTTCAAGGTGCGAGGCGGCGTCAACCTGATATCCCAGCTAAGCCCGCAGGACCGCCAAGCGGGCGTCATCGCCGCGTCGACGGGTAACCATGGCCAGTCGGTCGCGTACGCGGCAAAGCTGTTCGCAGTCGACGCCATCATCTGCGCGCCCGAGAACGCGAACTCCGCGAAAGTCGCCGCCATGAAAGAGCTTGGCGCCGAAGTGAAGCTGGTCGGGGCCGACTTCGATGAAGCGCGCGTGGCCTGCGAGGAGCTTGCCGCTGCCAACGGCTACCGATACATCCATTCGGGAAACGAGCCGTTGCTGATCGCCGGCGTCGCCACGCACACGCTCGAGATCCTCAGCGAGCAACCGGACATCGACGTGATCATCGTTCCGGTTGGAGGGGGCAGCGGCGCGGCCGGCGCCTGCATCGTAGCCAAGACCGTCAACCCGAAGATCGCCGTCATCGGCGTGCAGTCGGAGAGGGCGCCCTCGGCCTATCTCTCGTGGCGGGAGGGAAAGCCTGTCGACGCGGCCACGAGCACGTGGGCCGAGGGCCTGGCGACCAGGACCCCCTTTGAGCTGCCGCAGCGCATCCTCCGGCGGCTCCTCGACGACTTCATCCTGGTTTCTGACGAGGCGATCTCAGAGTCGGTCCGGCTGTTGCTGGACCGAAGCCGAATCCTGGTTGAAGGAGCCGGGGCGTCCTCTCTCGCGGCAGCGATTGCGTTGAAGAATCGATTGGCCGGCCAACGAGTTGCTCTCATCTTGACCGGGGCCAACATCTCGATCCCTCAGCTCAAGGCTGTATTGGACCGGGCTTGAATCGCGGGGGGACAGGTGTCCCCCCGCGGACCCACCTTTGGGATCCCTCTTGGCGCCGAGGAGCTTCTATCCGAGGGCGATCGGGCGCACCGGCGACCCGGTCGCGCCCCGCATCTTGAGCGGTAGGCACACGAACGCGAACTCGTGCACCCGTGCTGCCGCCAGGTCCTCCAGGTTGAGGTTCTCGATGATCGGGATCCCGGCCCGAACCAGCAAGAGCACGTGGCCGGGGAGCGTGACTCCCAGCTCCGAATCCGGCGGACCGATCACGTCCCACGCGATGTTGTCAGCCCCGACCGCGCGCACTCCGCGTTCCGAAAACCACCTCGATCCGGCTGCGCTGACCCCCGCGGCGTGCATGTACTGCGGAGCGTCGCCCCACAGGGCGCCGTAGCCGGTGCGAACCAGGACGACGTCGCCCGCGCGCACCTCCACCCCTTCGATACCGGCTGCGTGTTCGAGCTCCTGTCGTGTGATCGCGTGATCGGGCGGCAGGAGCTGGTCCCGGGCCACATCGAGCAGGACGCCACGGCCCACAATCGGTGCGAGGGTTTCGACTCCAAGTTCACGGAAGCCGACCGACGTCTGGACACCCGAGTCGATGTGCAAGCCGCCGTGCAGGATCATGTTCTCGGCCTGGTGGGAGAGTGCGTCGATATGCGTGCCGGAGTGCTCGGGCATCACCACAAGGCCAGATGCACTCGTCCTTGCTTCGGGCGCGCCGCGAGCATGATGGCGATGGAGGAAGTAGTTGAAGCCCGGCGCGTGCGCGGGGTGGTTGGGCGCGCCGGCGAACCGCGGCTGTTCGAGATCGAAGACTCGGGCAGACCCGAGCGCCTCGAGGAGACTCGGATTCACTCCCGGTAGCGGTAGACGATGCGGCCGCGCGTGAGGTCGTAGGGCGACAGCTCGACGCGGATCCTGTCTCCTGGTGTGATGCGGATGAAGTAGCGGCGCATCCGTCCCGCCGCGTAAGCGATCAGCTTGTGACCGTTCTCGAGCTCGACCTCGAACATCGCGTTCGGCAGCGCCTGCGACACGACGGCGTCCATCACGACCGCCTGCTCTTTCTGGTCGCCGTCGTCGCGATCAGGCTTGCGCACCTTTTCGGGACGTCGCGGCCCCCGCCGTTGAGCTTTGGACTTTCCCAAGACGCGAGACAGTCTACTTGGACGAGACTGCCGCGGCCAGTCGTGCCTCGATCGCCTTGGCCAGATCCGCCGGCACGCGATCCACCATTGCGAGGCGGCGCAATGTCTCGACCCAGCGGTCGCCCTTCTCGCGGACAACCTCAGACATGAGCTTGCAGCCGCCATCCATGTCGCCATTGATGGCTATCTCGAGTCCGGTCCAAAAGCGGATCTCGACCATCTCCGGAGCTATCCGCATCGCTTCCTCTGCCTTGGCGCTTGAGGCGGCCTTGTCGCCCGAATCCGAAAGGCGGTCCGCCTCAGACAGGGCCATGTATGCGCGCTTGATGCGAAGCAAGCGGCGCAGCTCGGGCAGAGGCTCGGCCGCATCCTCGACGCGCAGATCGATGAGGCGGTCGACCCAGGAACGCCCGGTTCCCGTGCCGGCGACCACCACCATCGCAGCCGATTGCTTGCCACGGATGTCGCCGCCCTCGGCCTCGGCCGCCTCCAGCGCGGCCATCATCCGCTCCGCGAGCGGGGCGTCGCTGGATGTGTACGCGTGGGCCATCGCCGCCCAGACCGTGTCCCTCTCCATCAGGTTCGCCTGGCAGCTGAAGCCATCGCCGAGCTGATGCCCCGCGGCTGGGATGCACTTGCTGCCGGTGTGCGCCGCCACGGCGCCCGTCGCATCGACGATCGCGCATTGGCGCACGTCGGCCTGCGGATCGCCGGCAGTCAAGGCTTTGAGCGCCTGCTCCGCGGTATAGCCCGCTTGCAGCAGATCCAGCCCGAGCGGTCCGTAGCTGAGGTTCACCTGCGATTGCGTCGCCACGGCTCCCACCCCGGCCAGCGCCCAGGGGACCGCAGGGCTCACCTGGAAGTAGTGGGACTGAACAGCGACGCCGAATTCACCTGTCTTTTTGTCGCGGGCCACGATCGAGTAAGTCACAGCGCTACATCGTAAACGCCGGTGACGCCCGCTCCTGAGTGCTGCCGGCACTCGACCTACGTGTGCTCCTCAGGCACACTCGCACGCTGGCGGTCTGGGAAACCCAGACCGCCCGGCCGTCCGCGGCTTCGGCCCGAAATCCGCACCCAACCGCCGCGATTTCGGGCCGGAAAGGTTTGGATTGTCGAGAAGAGGCGCTAGTCGGTGTACTCCGGCTCGCGGGGCTTCGTCGCGCGCCAACGCTCGATCCATGTGCCTTGCAGCTCGGGCTGGGTGGGTTCTTTAGCAAGTGCGCGCACCGCCTGCTCCACCCGCGCTGTGAACTCGCGCGAGCCCTCCTTCGCGTGCGGTGCCATCGGCTTTCCGATTCGCACGCGTACGGGACCGGGCAGCGGAAGCTTCTGGCCCCTGGGCATGATCTGATACGCCCCGCGTAGGTGCATTGGAACGACCGGGGTTCCCGTCTCGTTGGCAAGATGGCCGACGCCCGGCTTGAACTCTTGGATCCGTCCGTCCGGCGACCGGCTGCCTTCCGGAAACAGGACCAGGTTCCAGCCCGACTTCAGCAGCCGGCTCGATGCGTTGAGCTGCGCCTGCGCGCCGCCGGTCCGTGAGAACGGAAACGTGTTCAGGAAGAGGCTGACGAGGTTGCCGAGCAGGGGACGCTTGAACCAGTAATCAGCGGCCGCCGCCACGACCGTGCGGTCGCGTGCCCGATCGGAAAGCGCGTGCAGAATCAGCGAGGTGTCCGCGTGGCTCGAATGATTGGCGGCGAAGATCACCGGGCGTTCGAGCTCGCGCACCCATTCGCGCCCCTCTACGTGCGGATGGGCCATCACCTCGGTGAACGGCAGAAGGATTCCGTGCTGGATCAGCCAGCGGAGGGTCCGCACGGGTTCCTGGCGCGCCCACCCGAGGTCGCTTGCGGGCGCCGGCACCACTGCGCCTTGCTCCGGCCAGGTGCGCGGGCGGGGAGTGTCCCAATGCCAACCTCGCCGCACCGCCGTGACGTCGTTCTTGATGCGGCCGACGGTGCGGACCAACCCGCTGACCCCACCGTCTCCGGAATACCAGGTCATCAGCTCATCCTCAGGTTTACGCTCCTGGCGGCGCGCTCCGCGGCCGTAGGCGGCAGGTCGTATGCGATAAAAAACGAATCGACCATCTTGTTCTGCCAGAAGGCGAAGTAGTACGTCGTGACGCCCACGGAGCCGCTGCCAATCACAGATTGCGGCCCGAGGCCGGTGCCGGAACCGGTCATTACGCTGCCACCGACCAGTTTTATGAACGTGATGTCCTTGGGGCCAAATCCAAGAAGTGTTGAATCGGCACGGTAGGTCCGGGCCGCAATCGCCTGGTTCTTGAACTTGACGACCAATCCGGCCATCAGACCGCCCGCCGGCGCGCCCGCTCCCATCGCGGAGAGCGCGTCGCAGTCAGCCGGCGTCCGGCCATAAGCGGCGAAGTACGCCTCGGTTGCGCCCTGGGCCTTCCACCGCTCCCATTCGGTCGCATTTTCGTAATAGGCGACCTGGTCATTCGATTTCTCGCGTCGAATCACCGTCTGCACATCGCCGCTGCCGTCACACCTCTGCAGTCCGGACACATCACCCGGCTGGAGCGCGATGCTCTGAGCACTGACGGCTTTCGGATGTTCCTGCGGGGCGCATCCAACGAGGGTCAGCACGATCACCAAACCCGTGAGGATGCGTGACATTTGCTTACTGAACCGCGTGCTGCCCGCTCATTCGACGTCGGCGAGGAGGATGGGAGGCATGCGCATGTGGGTCACGCTCGGGTGCCTGCCGACTGTCTGCTCCGCCATCTCGAACGCATCCTCGAGCGTGGTCGCACATTTGAAGCCGAGGCGATGGACGACGTCGCGGTCACCGCCGACGACGATGATGTCGCCCGCATGCTCCATCGCGTGCGCGGCCCAGTACCAGGCGTAAAACGGATGCGCGCCGTGGTACGCGTGTGACTTCCGGTACAGCTGCCGGAACCACGGGTCCTCCGCGAACCGCAGCTCGTACTTGGCCTCGATCTCCAGCGGCGCGGTCGTATCCGCCAGCACCTCGTCGTAGAAGTCGATATAGCTCGGGTGCTGGACCGCGTCGAACTCGTACCGGCACGGGTGCGTGAGGATGAGCACTCCGCCCTTCCGCAGCACCGGCTTGTTGCGATAGAAGTTGAACAGGTAGCCGACGCCCATGCAGACGACGAGCACCGGGTTCATTGGCGAGTTCACGTTGTACGGGCCCAGGTACGGCACGCCGATGGTGACGATGTCGGTCTGTCCTTCCACACGCACGCTTAGCTGGTTGCGCACGGCTTCGAGAGTCTTGTCGTGGACAGCATCGACCTGGCCCGCGTTCACGCTCGTCAGGCCGTAGGGCGCCCGCATCGCGTGGAAGAAGTTGCGCTTGACCGCCGGCGGAGCGAAATCGGTGAGCTGCTTTGTGGCCAAAAACATCGCCTGGTCCTGCGCCGTCCAGTCCGTCTCGCGCTTCTGCATGAAGTTGGCGATGGCGGGGAAGGCGTGGTTGTTGACCGTGGTCTCGATGTGAAACACGCGTACCGTGTCCTCGATCAGCTGGCCTTGCCGAATGCACGAGTGGTGCAGGGCGGAATCAGGCGGGTTCATGTACGAGCGCGAACCCAAAAGCGTCTTCACGTTGTGATGGGCGCGGATGCCCCGATAGCTGGCGAGCCCCGTGGACATCGATTTGTGTCCGCCATCCATCGGGACGAGTGTCAGATTCACATAGACGACGAGGTCTGATTCCGCCGCCCGCTTGTGGAGCGTCACCTCTTCGCCCTGCGCCGTCTTGCCGATATAGACGTTGGCCTCGGGGTCCTCGCCATCGTGCTGATAAAGGCGGTCGGGCCAGAACGTCGTGAAGATGCGGTCGCCGACTATGTGCCGAATCTCGTCCGCGGTCATGCGTCGATGCAGGCCCAGCGCGGCGATGAGATGGATGTCCTCCACACCGGCCTCGGCGGCCATGTCGATGACTTCCTCCATCACCAGCTGGCGTACATCGGGCGCCGCCATAGGAGGAAGTGGAAGCGACAGGTCGTCGAAGGCGATCGTGAGTTTCATGCCGCGGCGCAGCAGGGACTTCAGCGGATCGTCCTCGAGGGGCTTGCCCAGCGCCCGCTTGATCGCCCGCTCGGGATGCGCGATCGGCTCGAGCGGGTCCGGCGGGTACACGATTCGGGCGCCCAGCGGCAGCTTTTCCAGCCGCACTCCCTCACCGAACTGGAACAGCACCGGCGGAGTATTGCGATCGACCTCGATGACGGCTCCTGGACGAGGCATCAGACCCTCAATCCTCGCAGGTCAAATGCAACCTTCACCGCGCCCAGGCGACCCGCGCTCATGGCGTACGCAATCGCATCGCGATACTCGCCCAGGCCGAACAGAGGTCCGGCCAGCTTCTCCAGGTGGAGCTCGCGCGCGGCTTCCATCGCGAGCTCGAACGTTCGCTTGCCCTTGCGCTTCGGTTCGGCTCCGTACGCATACGCGCCCATTACCGTCAGCTCTCGCTGCCATATTGCGGCCCAGTCGACCTTCTCCTCGCCGGGCATCCCCACCGCGACCACGGTGCCTCCTTCGCGCGTGAATCGGACGGCGTCGTTGAGGCTCCCTGCGCGACCCACGCACTCGAAGGTGATATCCGCCCCACCCAGCAGAAGCGAGCGGTCAACGCCGTCGAGGCGGCGCGCTCGTGTTGCGAATCGGATGCGCTGAAACACGTCGGTCGGGTTGATCACCTGGTCCGCGCCCAGCTTCTGCGCAAGCTCGCGCTGCGTTGGATGCTTGGCGACCGCGATCAGGCGCTTCGGCGGCGTGAACAACCGGATCGCGGCCACCGTCAGGAGGCCGATGGTGCCGGCACCGAGCACAACGACGATGTCGTCCTTGGACGCGCCACCTCGGAGGGCGGCATGGACGGAGCATGCAAATGGCTCGATCAATACCGCCGCCTCGTCGGACAACGATTCCGGCACGGGATGCAGCTGGCTCGGGTGCGCGACGAGCACCTCGCCCCAGCCTCCCCCGGTATCAGCGCAGTAGCCGGTCTGCAGCCCGACCTCGATCGGACCCTCGGTGACGTTGTAGCAAAGGCCCGGCCGGCCTTCGGCGCAGCGCGGACAAGGCGGCTCGACCCCGCGCACCTTGCATCCGAGTGCGGGTTCGATGACGACTCGCGACCCGTCGTCGAGTGTGCCTACTACCTCGTGACCCGGTACGAAGGGATAGCTTGTCAGCGGATCGAGATACAGGGACGCGTGGCCGCCGATCGCCGAGAGATCGGAGCCGCAGATCCCGGAGAGGGTCGGCATCACGCGCAGCCAATCGCGCGCCGGCAGCTCGGGCTCGGGCACGTCGCCGAGGTGCAGCATGGACAGGGCGCTCGTGGCGACCTCGGGCCTGCCGCCGGCCGCCTTCACAATCGCGTAGGAGGGAATACTTCGCTGATACTGCAGAGCTAGCGTCGCACGGCCTCCTTGTACTCAGGCGAGCGAGGGTCGGGCATCGGCAGGCGCCAGTTGCCCGGCGCCATCCGCCAACGTTCCACCCTCCAGCCGCGCTGCCCGGCGACCTGCGAAAGGCGCGCGTCGGGGTTCACCGCGACCGGCGTTCCGACGAGCTCGAGCATCGGCAGGTCGGAGAGCGAGTCTGCGTAGGCAAAGCTTTCCGCCAGGACAAGCCCGTTTCGCGAGGCGTACTCCTCGAGCAGCACGCCCCGCGCCTCGCCGGCCGGCGGCGGCGATTCGAGGTCTCCCGTCAAGCGCCCATCCCTCACCAGCAACCGGGCGCAGTCGACCTCCACCTCGAGCAGCTCCGCAAGCGGCTCGACAACGACGTCGAGGGCACCTGTCAGCAGCAGCACGCGGTGGCCGGCGCGTTTGTGTTCTCGGATGCGGCGCATACCCTCCGGGTAGATGCGCCGCAGCGTGACGGCGTTGAGCGCCTCACGCCCGAGGCGCTTCATGACCTCGTAGTCCAGACCGTCGTACTCGCGGTAAAAGCTGCGCTGGAACTCGGCACGCGATCGCCGCTCGAGGTAGAGCCACCGCGGCGCCTCCCGCGCCATCTGTGCCATGAACGCAGGCCACTCATCGAGTGGTTGCGCGCGCAGGCGCATCCACAGGAAGTACTCGACGACATTTGTCTCCACCAGCGTTCCATCGACGTCAAACACCGCGAGGACGTCTCCGCGGCCCATGCGCTTCTCGATGGCAGAGCGCACGGAGCTCGTCTCGGGCTTGGGCGCGGTGCTGCCGCTGGGCTGGCGACCCTTTCGGACGACCGTCTCCGCGCGCGACATGCGCACCACGGTTGGGAAGTGGACGTCCTGGAAATAGTGCTGCCAGTCGTAAAGCGCAGCGTCGAAGGGAAAGTTCTTGCGCTCGGCTTCCGGCACGCGCTCCCACACCGACATGAGGTTGCGCGTGTCGAAGATGCAGTCGACCTCCGTGTACACGCCGTACAGCTGGATCAGGTTGAGGCCGCGCTCGAGGCGTTCGCGCTCTTCGTTTAGCTCGTCCGACAGGTCGGCGATACTCGCTCCGAGGGGCAACCGCTCGACCGCCCACTGCGCGGCGCTCACGAATTTCAGGGCCGCCCCACCCTTGGCGGCAAGCTCGCCGCGCGTGGGGTAACTCCACGTCGGCGTTCCGATCGCCTGACCGTAACGGTCGCGAAGCGGATGCTCGGAGAAGTAATGCTGTGCCTCTTCGGTCATGCGCCGGAAGCGCAGAGGGTTGCGACTCCCCGAAGCAGCGTGATACACGCGCGGCTTCGAATCCGGCGGAGGGCTGGCCGCGACCGCAAGCACGGTATTGACTACGAAGTCGGCGGGGATGATGTCGAGGAGCGAATCGGGAAGACCGGAGAAATCGCGCAGTATGCCTCGTCCGAACGCGAGGATCAGCGGCTCCGCCATCGCTTTGGTGAAGGAGTAGATGTCGGCGAAGCCCATCGAGTTCGCGTGCACCCGTCCACGCTCGATGAGGCGATCCTTGACCCATCGCTCGCGCAGTCGCTCGGTGGCACGCGCCACCGCCGGGGTGCCGGCCGGACCCATGCGCGATTGCGCCTCACGCCGAAGGCGCTTCAAGACCTCGGGCCGCCTCGACTCCTCTTCGACCGGGCCGCGAAGAGTCGTGAGCACGGCGGCTTCGTGACGCCAGTTAAGCCCGGGGTCGAGCGGCGGCTCTTCGCGCACGAGGCCGCGCAGCATCCCACCCACGTAGGCCGTGGAAATGTGCACCAGGTGCGGGCGAGCGCCCGAGGTTTGCAGTGCTTCGACCAGGCGCGCGGCGCCCAGCAGGTTGGTCTGCGCTGAAAGGTCCGCGGGATTGTCGAACTCGACGGCGGCGGCGGAGTGGATGACGATGTCGCACGCGCGCAGCTGCTCGCGTCCCGTATCGCTGAGACCAAGCCCGTCGCGGCCAAGGTCAATCTCGACCACCGCGAGCTTTTGGGCCGCGAGCTTCGCGAATGCGGCATCGCCCAGCTGCTCCTTCAAGCGCCTGAACGCCGGGCTCGACAGCACCTCGCGCTCGAGACGTTCCGCCGCCGGACGGCGCGCGCTGGAACGGATCGCGAGGTTGATGCGGCCGACGTCCGGAATCGAGCGAAGGCACTTCTCGACGATCGACTTGCCCAGGAAACCGGTGCTGCCGGTGACCAGGATGGTCTTGCCTTTGAAGGCCTCAGCTATCAAGAGAATTGATTCTAGAGTCGGCGGTGGGCCCCCCTGCTATACAGCCTGTCCATGGTTGACCCTGGGCGTTTTGAGCGAGACGGAACCCGCCCCATCGGTCCATCCAAGGTCAGTGGTGACCGAGGCCCAGAACCAGTACGACTGATCTGCACGGCCGTGAAAAACCGCGGCGCCGGCACCGACGCCGGAGAGCCACGGCTTCATGCGTCCGTCCTGCTGGACGACATCGACCTGGAAGCGATTTCCATCGCCCGGGCTCGACCAGGACACGTCGATGGAGTTGAGATCACTGGCATCCTGCGTTGCCGTGACGCTGACCGCAGGCAGCGGCACATCCGCGTATCGCGGCGAGCCGGTAAGCCAGAGGTCTCCGCGATCCCAGCTCCAAGGGTCGGGATACGAGCCCGACCAGCCATATGGATCAACCGGGGTCTGGCTGCGATGGAGGTCATAGATCCCGAAGTGGAGGTGCGGGCCCGTGGCTGTGCCGGTGCTGCCTGAGATTCCAATGACCTGTCCACGGCGAACGTACTGGCCCTTGACGACATTGACCTGCGAGAGGTGGCCGTAAAACGACTCCAGGCCGTTGCCGTGATTGATCTCGATCGTCAGCCCGCTCAAGCACTCATGACAGTTTGGGTCGAGCCAGCCCGCCGACTTGACGGTGCCGGGCGCCGCCGCGGCCACCGGCTCGTAGGTAAGCGCGTAGTCGTAGCCGTCGTGCCCGTCGTAGTAGAGGTAGTCGTGCCCACCTAGTGTCTGCGCATAGCCTTCGGTGAAAGCGGGATCGGGCCCGCCCGTCTTGGCCGAGGCCGTGGTGCCGTCATAGCGACACACCGCGCCATTTGTCCCGTAGTCCGGATAGCAGTGGTCGAACAAGGAGGTCACGATGTGCGGCCCCATGAACGGCAGCGTCAGGAAGGCGCCCCGCACCGGTCCAGAGCCAGTGTTGCCTGCGCCATCCTCCACGGACCCGTAGGTCGTCTGGCTCGGATAGAACCACCGGGTGTAGTGCCCTTGCTTTTGGCCGGGCGGCACGGCTTGCGCCGCGAGTGCGGGCACGCTCTGCAACAGCAGGGGCGCCACAGCGGCGACCGAGATCAGGTGGCGGAAGGGCATGAGTTTCAAGACTGGGTCCGCTCGCCGTACAACAAGCCGCGGATTGGTTAAGTTTCGCAAATCGTGGCCGGCGCGCATCCCGACATCACCGTTCTGAGCCAGGGCCGGGCGGCGGTGTACGAGGAACCGATCGGTCCGGAGGGGGTCCGGATCCGAGAAAGGCCTCGCACCGTACCCAGGCCGGGTTCGGTCGCCGTTGCGATCCGCGCCGCATCCATAAACCACCTGGACCTGTGGCTGGCGCACGGTGCACAGCGCATCGCGCCGCCGCGCGTGATCGCCGGCGATGGCGCGGGTGTCGTCTACGCATCCGGCGACCCGGCCTGGAAACCGGGCGATGAGGTCGTCCTCTTCCCCACCTTGTGCGATTGGGAATGCGAATGGTGCCGCGCGGGCGAGAACGTGCGGTGCCCTCGTTTCGGCGTGCTCGGGGAGCATTCGGACGGCGCCGCCTGCGAGCTGATCCACATCGATGTGCGCAATGTGTTTCACAAGCCGGCGGGGCTGAGCTGGGAGGAAGCGGCAGCTTTTCCACTCACGTTCCTCACCGCATGGCGGATGCTGACCACGCGGGCGCAGCTGCGCGCGGACGAGACGGTACTTGTGATCGGTGCAGGCGCGGGCGTGGCGGTGGCCGCGATTCAGATCGCGAAGCACATAGGTGCGCGTGTACTCGCTACCAGCCGCTCCGATGCAAAACGAAAACGCGCTCTCGAGCTGGGCGCCGATGCGGTCTTCGACTCGGCTGGGTTTAGCAAGGAGGTTCGCGCGGCGACCAATGATGGCGTGGACGTCGTGTTCGAACACGTCGGACCTGCCACGCTCGAGGAGTCCATGCGCTCGCTTGCGATGGGCGGTCGGATCGTCACCTGCGGATCGACCTCCGGCGTCAAAGCAGAGGTCTCGATGCCCCGCCTGTTCTTCCGGCAGGCGGGCATGCTCGGGTCGACGATGGGGAACGCATCAGAGTTCGAAGCTTTGCTAAAAGCGATGGATCGCGGGCTCCGCCCGCTGGTCGACTCGGTCTATCCTCTCGACGACGTGCAGGCGGCGCTCACGCGGCTCGACACGGCCGAGCAGTTCGGTAAGGTCGTGCTCTCCGTTTCGTCCTGACGGTCAGGCAGCGGCGGTTCCTTCCTTCGTTGCCAGAAGGCCCGGCTCTGCCGGGCCGTCCCCGTCGCACAGCAAGACCATCCATGCGTTGCGAGGCGTGACATTCAGATAATCCCATCGCGCCGGAGGGTGTTAGGGGCGCGAATCCCGGCCGCTTGCGGATTCGAGCCGGCGACCGGCGTGATGGTCCGGTTGAGCGCCCCGCATAAGAGGGAACCGGAGGTTCCCTCTTATATTTTCAGGCCGGCATGACCCACAGCTTGGCCGCGGTGTCGTGGCTCAGCGTGACCTCCCGCTTGCCGGCTCGGATGCGGATCGTCCGCCCGATGTCGTCGACCTCGACCACGTCGATTTGACGGCCGGGCGTCAGGCCGCGGTCGTCCAGATAGGCCAGAAGGAGCGGCGCATCGCGCTCGGCGACCTCAGACACGCGCGAGATGGCGGCGCGGGAGCCGGCGCCGAGGGTCGCCAGGCGCCGTTCCTTCGGTGACGACTTGGAATGACCCGGGATCGGGTTGCCGTGGGGGCATGTGCGGGGACGCCCAATGGCCTCGTATAGGCGCCGCTCCACAACCTCGGAGACCGCGTGCTCCAGCCGCGCGGCCTCGGCGTCGGCCGTCACCCAGTCGAGACCGAGCACATCCGTGAGCCAGCGCTCCATGATTCGGTGGCGCCTGACGATCGACTCGGCGGCTCGGCGCCCCGCGGCGGTCATCTCGATCTCCTTGCGGCCGTTCATGCGCACCATCCCGTCGCGGGCCATCCGCCGCAACGCGGCCGTCACGGTAGGCCTGCTGACTCCGAGCCAGTCTGCTAGGCGCGCGCTGCGAGGCGGCTCCCCCTCCGACCACATGTAGTAGATCGCTTCCAGGTAGCGGGAGATGACCTCTGAAGGCTCACGAGGTCCGGCGTTAGACTTATCTAATTGCGACTTTTGCACGTACTAATCCTATGAGAGAACTTTGAGCCAGGGCACTGCCGTCGCGCTCGGCGCTTTCGCCGGGATCACCATTTTCCTCGGCCTGCCCGTGGCACGGATGCGTGGGCTCTCTAAGGGAGTTCAGGGATTTTTGAACGCGTTCGCCACCGGGATCCTGATCTTCATTCTCTGGGACATCCTGACCCACGCGAGCGGCCCAGTGGAGAAGGCTCTCGTGACCGCCCGCACCGGCTCAAGTACCGCATTCGTCGTGATGGTGCTCATCTTTGCGGTCGGCATCGGCGCGGGCCTTCTGGGCCTCGTGTACTTCAACCGCGCGATCTTCGGCCGCCTCCGGCATGCGGACCACACCCCCAGCCCGCGCAGCCTCTCGCTTGCCATCGCCACCGGACTGGGACTGCATAACTTTTCCGAAGGGCTC
>WNFB01008792.1_pt1 | contig 14707 bp, 12 predicted proteins | sample 5400501 | NCBI WGS metagenome assembly WNFB01 (sample SAMN13153341, study PRJNA577476) | soil metagenome | isolation source: 200 cm saprolite under Douglas fir tree site 2 hole 1 | place: USA:California | collected 2015-04-18
TCACCGTCGCAGACCCGGCCGAGCCGGTATGTCCCCCGACTTGCACCCCTGCAACGCCGCCCCCGCCGAGTGCCTTTACTTTTACATTTGTCCCGGTGCGTCCGACGAGCACCACCACGGTTCCCGATGACGTGGTGCAGGGCGCAAATACCCAAAACACCCGAGTTATCGTCGACGGCGGCTACTTTGGGCCCGGCGGTAGTCTCGCCCAGGTCTTTTTTCAATCACCCGGGAATATCCTTTCGCTGGATCCGAACCATCCATCCACTTCTCGCCAATTGGATACTTTCATATCTACAAGCCAGATCAATACAGGCAGTCCCGGCCTCTACCCACTTTTTGTCTCCAGCAACGCGCCCTCGGCACCCAGCCCAGACAATCCCTCTGTCACCAATATGGCGCTCTTTCCGGATTATTCGACCGCTCCGCCGCAACGCAATGGTTCGGCGATCCCTCCCGGCCAAAACCCGAGCGCCATCGATATAGACCCAACCCTGGGAGTTTTGGTCGTGGCCGAAACAGCTTCCAACGACATTCAGTTTTACAGCATCGGCAACGGATCCCTGACTCCGCTAAGCACGGTTATGAGCACACCCGCCGCTCCGATTAACGTGCCCACAAGCATCTCGGTAAATCGAAACAACCACACGGTAGCCGTGGTCAATTACGGCTCTCTGGTGAAGGACACGAATGGAAATTTGATTCCGAGCGGGCAGAGCGTTACCGTCCTGTCGATTCCTGGCGCGCCTGGCATACCTATTACCCCTTTCAACGTTGATCTCACCAACGCCCTTCAAGGTACCGTCTCCCCCGCCCCCATGCCTTACGCCATCGGCGTGGACCCGGATTCCAATCTGGCGCTCGTGGCCTATTCCTCCACTTCCGCTTCCTCTGCTAAAAACCTTGGTTTCATCGTGAACCTGAACCCGAACTCGGGAACCAACCCTTACGGCTGCACGCTCACGAACGCCATTACGGGCCAGACGGGCCAAGTGGGGCAGTGCTTGTCAGCGCAGGTTACCCTAAACACCGGAATCTACCCGCATATTGCAATGGCCCCTCACGGCCATTTGGCGTTGGTGACGCCGGGAGGCTCAGGCTCTGGTGTGATTCGGGGCGTGGACGTCACCAAGCCTTCCAGCACAAATGTAATCCTTTCCTCCACCCTTACGGCGGGCCTTGTCACGGTGACCATTGACACTACCAAGTGTCCACCACCCTTGCCGAATCCCACTTCGACGACGAATCCTTGCCCGTTTTCCATGGTTCCCGGCAACGCTGGCAGCGTGCTCATCACGGGGGTGAAGCCAACCAACACCTCCAACGACGCACTTTTTAACGGCGTCTTTACTGCCACGGTCACCAGCAGCAACAGCTTCACCTATGTCGTGAATAATCTGACCGCCAGTGACTCGGCATCCGGCGGGTCGGTCTTTTACGGCAGTCCTGACCTGATTTTCCCAATCTCTAACGCGGCAACAACCCAGGGTGTGGCTATCAATCCCATCACCAGCACAGCCGCAATGGCCAACGCCAACTCTACGGGCACCAACGGGCCCCAGATCGACCTGCTCAGTGCCCTGGATCAAACCGTTTCTTCGATCACCTTTTTTGCGAACTGCACCGCTTTCAGCAATCCCTGTTCGTTTTCGCCGGAATTGCTGGCCACCACCGATGTGGCTTGGCAGCCTTACACGAACGCTCTTGTTTCCTACAACCCGAAGCAAGGACTGGTTTCTGTTTCCGACCCCGTAAGCCAAAAGAGATACGCGATCGTCAGCGGCCTCGGCCCCAGTGCCGTCGCTTTCCAAGTCTCCAACGGCACCACGAATACCCTCACGCTCTGGGGTGGTGTCGCGGTTGACCCGGCTACCAACCAGGCCTTCGTTTTGGAATCCGGGAGCGGTCCTAACCAGCCTGGCAAAATCGAAATCGTGAATCTCGGACCGGCCCCGAGTAATAGCCCCAAACCCACCCATATTTCGGAGCTGATTGTTCCCAGTCCCACGCCCGGGCCGGGGGTAATCGGCGGCATTCCCAATGCCTCGGTTCCGCAAGCCACGCTAACCTGCACCACTCCGACGCCGCCGGCCACTACCTGCGATTTGGCTGGCGTACAAATCTTCGGCTCCGGTTTCGACTCCTCAACGCAAGTCCGTCTGGACGGTACGTCGATTCCGCTGGGCAACGTCCAATTAAACAGCGTCCGTCAGCTTACGGTAACCATTCCGGGTTCGCTCCTGTCCTTTCCGCATCACTATGCGCTTGACCTCGTCAATGGCAGCGGCGTGCAGTCCAATGCCGTTGACTTCATTGTCATTCAGTCCGTGGACCTGTCCACGGTGTGCACCGATTCCAGCGGGAAACCTACCAATACACAGCCGTCGTCTGTTGCTATCGCCGACCAGCTCGCGAATGGGCCTTTTTCGCCCCTGGCACTGGTCAGCGTTACTGGCTGCAACAGCATTGCGGTCATCGACCTCAATCCCACTGTTACCGTCTCTGGTCAGCCCCAACCAAATCCCAATTTTGGCAAGTTGATCGGCAATCCCGTTAGCGTGGGAACCAATCCCCAGGGCATTGCTATCTGGCAGCATAGGGGCCTCGCCGTCGTTGCCAACCATGGTAGCAACACCGCCTCTGTCATTGACTTGACGAAAAATCCACCCGTCTCTCCACTTACCGCAGATGTAATGGTCGGAACGAATCCCACTGGTGTGGCCGTCAACGAAGCCACCGGGGCGGCCATCGTCACAAATACCGGTAACAACACCATCAGCATGATCAACCTCGGCCTGCTCTTTCCACCGGCTGGTACCACCCCGCCCACGACCTTGAGTCCAAGTACTATTGGTGGCATTCAGCAGCCCATTGCCGTCGCCATCGATCCCGACCGCGGCATCAATAACCAAGGCATTGCGGTTGTCACCTCCGTTGCGTTGAGCAATGGCTCCGCTCCCTCCGGTGCTTTGGACGTGGTAGAGATCGGTGTCAACCCCCCCGCTCTCAGCACCACGGTTTCCTCCGGTTTTGTTTCGAGCACTCCGACCGGTATCGTTTTCGATCCGGCGGTTGCGACGAACACCACGAATCCCGGCGTTTTCTTCGCCAACTCCAGCGGCACTAACGCGATCTTCGAATTCAATCCGGACGGCGGGCAGAGTTCCGTCAACGTGGGTATCAACCCCACTTCCCTGGCCGTCAATTCGCAGACTGGCGCGATCCTCACGTCCAACTCCGCGAGCAACACCGTCTCCATCGTGGACACGCTTTCCAGTCCTTTTAAGACGCGGCAAACACTCGGCATCCCCGGGTCGCCGACTTTCGGCGTGGCCATTGACCAATTCACGAATTTGGCGGTGATCGTCGACCAGGCGAACAACCGCGTTTTGCTCCTCCCCATGCCGAACTAATGGCGTGGACCCGTGCGTTCCTGCTGCGTGCGCTGTTTCGAATCGCATCGCGGCAAGCGGGCGCGCTTTCCGATTGCGGGAACGGAAGCGCGTCGGCTATACTTCGAGGTTTGCAATACGCCCGCGGGTCCTGCTGGGGGAGCGCAAGGAATTTCAAGCCAAGCTGGCTTGGGACACGTCCGTTTCGGCTTTTCCGGAACGAACCATGACAAGGAGAAAAAAGTGAATTCCAGAATTGTATTTCGTGCGGCGGCCCTCGCCGCTGCCGCCCTACTAAGCGCTGTTGCCGCTGGGGCACAGGCTTCTCCCGCAGCGGGCTCGGCCTCCCCCGCAAAAGTCGGCGTCATCAACATTCGCTCGGCCATCGTCGCTACCGCGGAAGGCAAGCAGGCTTCCGCCGAATTGCAGTCGCAGTTCGCGCCTCGCCAAAACGAAATCGAGAATCTCAACAAGCAAATCAACGATCTCCGTCAGCGGCTCGCGACCTGCGAGGGCAAGTGCAGTCAGGAAGAAATTGCCCGCCTGACGACCCAGGGGCAGCGCCTGACGCAGCAGGTGGATCGCAAGCAGACGGAATTCCAGGAAGACGTCAACGCCGCGCAGGGCGAGGTGATCGACCGCATCGGCCGCAAGATGGTCGACGTGCTCGACCGCTACGCTCGCGAGAACGGCTATTCCGTGGTCTTGGATTCCTCCGCCCAGGGCAATCCGATTCTTTACGCGCAGATCGATCTCACCCAGGACATCATTCGTCTTTACGACGCGGCCTATCCGATAAAGGCGGTTGCACCCGCGCAGCAGAAGCCGCCTGCGGCGAAGCCGGCTCCTACGACTACGCCGACCACTACCCCTACCAAGCCGAAGCCATAGTTTGGTTCTTCTGGCGGAACTTCCGTTTTCCGTGACGCCCTGATCCGCTCGGGGCGTTCTTCTTTGTGGCAAACCCAGTATGCCTTGTTGAATGGGCTCATCGGCCGGATGTCATGCTGAGCGCAGTGAAGCATCTCAACGTCAACGGGTGCGCGTTCAGCCAGCGCCTCACTGCGCCTCATTTCTCTTCCCAACCGCTCCTTAACTGAGGCACAATTCCTCTCTCCAATTCTTGTTCTCACGGAGGTTCCCATGCCGCAACCATCGCCCTCGGTCGCTTCTCCATCGCGTAGTGCTTTCATGGACCGCGTTCCGCGCCCGCCCGCCTTTGCCACGCCCGCCGAAGAGCGCCGCCACCGCAAGGAGCGCCTTGCCGCCGCGTTTCGCCTCTTCTCCCGCTTCGGTTTTGACGAAGGCGTCGCCGGCCACATCACCGCGCGCGATCCCGAGCGGCTCGATCATTTCTGGGTGAACCCCTTCGGCATGCACTTCGGCCAGATTCGCGTCTCGGATCTGATTCTGGTGGACCACTCCGGCAACGTCGTCGAAGGCCGCGCGGAAGTCAATCTCGCCGCCTTCGCCATCCACTCGCGCATTCACGCCGCCCGCCCGGACGTCGTTGCCGCCGCGCACGCGCATTCGCTGTACGGCAAGTCCTGGTCCACGCTCGGCCGCCTGCTCGATGCGCTCACGCAGGATGCTTGCGCCTTTTACGAGGACCACGTGGTCTTCGAAGATTACAGCGGCATCGTCGAGGAAACTTCGGAAGGCGACCGCATCGCCCGTGCTCTCGGCGCGAAGAAAGCCGCCATCCTCCGCAATCACGGCCTGCTCACCGTGGGCCACAGCGTGGATGAAGCCACCTGGTGGTTCATCACTATGGACCGCTCCTGCCAGGCGCAATTGCTCGCCGAAGCCGCGGGCGAGCCCCGCAAAATCCCCCACGAAACCGCCAAGCATACCTACGCGCTCGTGGGCTCGTCTCTCGCCGGCTGGTTCCAGTTCCAGCCCCTCTATCAACGCATCTCTCGCGAACACCCCGACCTCTTCGAGCAGCTCGCCTTTGCGAGCATGCCTCCGAATGGCGTCGCGTGTATTTTGGTTCCCTCGAAACCGGTGCAATTTTTTCCTCCCCGCTTGCGTATTTCCATGGGGACACGAATGGCCCATCACGCCATTCTTCTGTCCCGCCCGGCCCTGGGATCCGTCATGCAAAATGCCGCCAAAACTCCACGAATCCTCTGGAGCGCGGTTATTTTCCTCGCATTCATTGGAGTCACTGCCGTCTCGCATAGGGCGCTCGCGCTCCTTTATCCCGCTACATTTACGGGCAAATTCCCGCCCGCCCGCGCCTTGGACGACCTCTTCGCCGCCCACCGCTCGTTGACCCTGGTGCACATCATCCCCGGCTTTCTCTTCATGGTTCTCGCCCTGCTGCAATTCGCCAAAAACATTCGCTCGCGCTATCCCCGCTTTCATCGCTGGTCCGGTCGCCTTCTTGTCGTTTCCGGCCTCATCATCGGCTTTACCGCTATCTCGCGAATGGATGCTACGCGCATTCGCCATCGGCCTTGCCGTCGCCACCATTCGCCCCATCATCGGCATCTTCTTTGCCACCAGCCGCTTCACCCATCTCACGCCGCAGGAGTTCTTCGGCACCGCCTTCTGGATTGGCTTCACCCTCCAGCTCATCGCCGCCGAATCTTGGATCTACTACACTCGCAACAAGCTCGCCCCACAGAGCGCCGCGAATTCCACCCTCCGAATGGATCGTGCTCCCGCTAGCTCCACAACGCCGCAGGCGTGTCAGACGTCATCTCACCGCTTGAGCGCTGGCTAAGTAGAATGGGTCGTCAAGGATCTTCAGGAGGGCACGGCTTTAGCCGTGCCGAAAAGTGCCCCAAATTCAGGGCCCTTTGCCCCCGGCCAGAGGAGCGCCCGGAAAACCACGGGCAAATTGGCTCTGGCTCTGCGGCTTGAGCGCAATCAATATCCTGGGGGCGCGAAAGATTCGGCGCCCTTTTTTAGAAGAGAAGCGGAGGGGGCCGTGGAGCAATACGTCTTTGTGCGGCTGCACGCGCGGGAAGGGGAGGAGACCGCCGTGGAGGACGCCTTGCGCGAAGTCACGGGGCCTTCGCGCGCCGAGCCCGGCTGCCTGAGTTTCCACACCTTCCGCTCGACGCGCGACCCGCAGCTCTTTTACATTCATTCCCGCTGGATGGACGAAGCGGCATTCCAGCTCCACGCGGAATTGCCGCACACCGTGCGCTTCCTAAAACGCGTCGATGCCCTCCTCGATCAGCCCCGCGACGTTACGCGCACGCAGATGATTGGCTGACTCGGTGGTGGGATACAGGTCTTGCGCGCAGGAGCATCAAAACTCGGCGCACCGATCTTGGCTCTGCGGGCTAAGCGGAAAGCTGTCGGGTTCGCGATGTCACTACGTTGACGGATGCTTCAGAATCTCTGCCAAAGCATGCAGCCGTGCCGAGTCGGCCGGGTCCTTCGCCGTGGCAGCGCTCTTTTCCAACGACGGTGCCATGCGCTTCAACTTCGCCAGATCGCTCCGGCTCATGTGCGAATTCTCTGCGCTTTGGATCGCCTTCCGCAGAGCTGCGATTCGGTCAGCGGGCAAGGCCTGCGACCGGGACAGCTGGTCCACGTACGCCTTGGCCACGACCAACTGTGCAGGCCACTCGATCTTTTGCTGGTTCTGCACATTCAGCTCAGCCACCCGAACATCCTTCGCTGCATCAATTTCGTTCTGCGTCAGAAACTTGGTCGGCGTCAGTTCAAACACGTCCAGGCCGCGCGCAATCTCCGAACCGTAGATGCTGCCGTTGTACCAATAGGCCGACCATTCGCCGCCCAGCACCAGCATGTTCGGGTCAATCGGCCCGCGATCGAAATAGGCAATCTCGAAAGGTTGCGCCGGGTCGGTGAAGTCCACAACAGAGATGCCGCCCTGGTACCAGCCCTGCACTTCGATATCGCGGCCAGGGACCGGAATCAGCGACCCGTTGTGCGCCACACAGTTTTCCGTGTCCCCCTGCGCAGCAGGCAGCTTGTAATAGTTCGCGAAGCTCAGTTTGTTGTCCTTCAGACGAAAGATGGCATCCGCACCCCACTTGTTCGGGTCGTTCGGACGGCACCGCGCCCCTAGGCCGCCGCCCCACTCGTCGGTAAACACGACTTTGGTGCCATCGTTTGAGAACGAAGCCGAGTGCCAGTACGAATAGTTGGGATCGTTCACCGCATCCACACGCTTCGGATGTACCGGGTCCTTGATGTCAAGCAGAATGCCATTTCCTGCGCACGCGCCCGCCGCCAAGCCAATCGCCGAGTACACCGTGATGTCGTGGCACTGATCCGTGTCCGCCGGCTTCTCCATGCCCTTCTTGCCGTGGGTGCCGCCGTTGTTCAGGCCGTTTATCACGCCCGTCCGCGGGTCGATAAACACCCGAGGACTGGACACTACCTTGGCGTCCTGCGGCGCAGCCACCGGAACCTGAATCACATCAATACGAAACAACGCCGTATTGGGATCTTTGTCCGGCTTTTCACCGGAGCAGCCAGCCAGTTCTTCCGGCTGACGCACAAACGATACGCCCGATACGTAGATATAAACATTTTCCTTGTCATTCGGATCTACGACCAGAGTATGCGTGTGCGATCCGCGGCACGTTTGCACCGCCGCGACTTGCTTGGGGTTACTGATGTCAGAAATGTCGAAGATCCTCACGCCGCGGAAACGGTCCTTTTGCGCAGCCGGAATGCGACGCTTTTTTTCTTTCTCCTTGTCTTTGTCTTTCTCCTCCCCTGCGGGCGGTGGAGGCTCCGGCGGAAATCCCTCGACGCCGCAATCCAAACGTCCATTCGGCATCTCCACCGACATGAACAGCAGGTTTTTGTATACCGATACATCTCCCTGCCCGCCCGGGCATACCATTGTTGTCAGCAAGGTGGTGTTCGCCGGATGGGAGATGTCATAGATACTCACGCCGTAAAAATTCCCCTGGAACAAGTGGTTGCCCTGGAACGCAAGGTCCGAGTTCGCGAAAGCAAGCTGCGCGATCACCAAATGCATCGGCTTCGGAATCTTTGCGGTGTTGCCAATGCCTAGCTGGCCGATCGTCTTCTGTACTTTCGGATCATCGGGATCAGTCGCGCCGAGTTGAAATGCGTCAGGCTTCTTGAGCAGCATAACGTGCTTGATGCCCATCGAAGCATCACCCGCGTCATACAGCCCCGGGGTCAGCTTGGCCCGCGGATCATTCGCATCCGACCCTGTCATCCCGGGCGGTAGCGCCGGAGCCGGCTCCGGAGCAAACGGATTCCGTTCTTCCTCTGGCTCGTCTACGGTTTCCTTCTTGGCTGGCTCTTGCTTGCTGGGCTCCTGCTTCGCTGCCTCCTGCTTAGGCGGAGGGGATGCAGGCTCCTGCGCTTTCATCCGGCTTATACCGAAAAATAAAAAAATCGCGGCCACCGCCACGCGAAGGGCAAAACTGGACACTCGGTTCATCGTTTCTCCTCCGAAGGTTTTTTCTCCAACATCGCTTCCATAATCCTGATCTCAGCTCTTTGCGTACTGTCCGCATCCGTCGCGAAGTTGAACACGTCGGCATCCTGCCCCGCGCCCGCGGTGTCGAACAAATCTTTCACCATGATCAGCGCGCCATTGTGGTGCTGAATCATCCCGATCAGAAATGCGCGGTCGAATTCGGCGCCCTTCGCCTTCCGCAGTGCTTCCATCTGCTCCGGCGCAAGCATACCGGGCATTAGAGCCATCGGTTCGCGCGACATATTCATTCCCGGCATTCCTGGCGTCGCCATGGAAACTCGTTCTCCCCGAGCCGCCAGCCACCGCTGCATAAACTTAATCTCGTCCGACTGCGAGCGACTGATTCGTGCTCCTAGCAACCACAGATCCTTGTTTTCCGTATGCGACGCAATCAGCGCCGTCATCTCCACCGCTTGCGAGTGATGCATGATCATGCCCTGCATGAACTCCACATCCGCTTGCGACCGGGGCGGCAGCGTGGCCTTCGTCGACGCCGGCAGCGTTCTGCTCGGCTTACCCGGCGCACCCGGCTGCACCACAACAGGCTTCGCCGGATCTGTCTGCTGCGCCCACAGAGCAAAGGAGAAGAGGGCAGTGGAGCAGAAGAACCCTGCGAAAGCGCTCGCGGCAAGCAACATGCCCGCTGTCACCCTCACAGTCTCCAAGAGTCCCTGCCGAATCCGTGCATGCGCAACTGGGCAACTCCCATTTGACAGCACGCTAAATATCATTTGCCGCGTCTTTCACCGATGCCGTTCGATCCGTTTTAATTGTGGAACAGCTGTCAATCCGACGCTCGGGTGAAGATACCACGTGGAACATGGCCGGGCGGAGCAGCCGTGAGTTCAGCTTGTACGTTTTTTCCGGACTTTCGCGTTCCAATCAAACACCAAGCAGCAAGAAACTACGCCCCACCATCGCGCCGCGAGCGCAGCATAGACCAAGAGTGCGGGCGATGGCAATGCTTAACGGATGGGTAGTGATGGGGAACGTCAGGCGGGAACACCTTCAACGATGGACTCGGGAACGGCGGTGGGAATGACACGGCTCAACTTCCAGCCCGCTGCTGCGAACAAGTCGCGGCCGAGCTTTTAGGAGTAGAATCCATCCACGGGAATCATAGAAGCATGGAACTGGTCCGAGTCCGCCTTGGAGTCACGATCCTGAGAATAGTCGTTCTGTGCCCCACCCTCCTTTTGGTTGCTTCTGGCCCTCTCGCTCAGAGGTCGCCCCTGCCGACAGAAGCCGGACTGATGGAAATTACCGAAAGAGGGCGGTTGCTGACGGAGTACGATGCCGCAGCCTGGCACTCCACGGACGCGGCTTTGGCATTGAAGTCGGAAAGGGTAAAGGACGGACACTATGTTGCACGGAAGATGGATGGCAAATGGGTAGTAATGTATGGGCGGCTGAATGAGACGAGAGACAAATTCCTAATCACCTATGAAGCAACCGCGGCGGAAATGCCTGAGCAATTCAACGTGAAGAAATACGATCCGCCGCAAGAAGACAGCGCGTTTTATTTATCCGCCGCAAGAGCAATTGAGACGGCCCTCGCCGTCTTCACTGGCGAGAAGCGTCCCTATAACGCTGCCGTATTGCCAGCCAAGTCCGGGCAGCTTTACGTCTACATTTACCCGGCACGAACACAAGCCGACGTTTACCTGATAGGTGGAGACGCGCGTTACATGATTTCTCCGGACGGCTTGACAATCCTGGAAACCCGGCAACTCCATAAGTCGGTTATCGAGTACGAGGATTTCACTAAGTCCAAAAAGGCAAAGGAAGGCTGGACGACAACAATGGGAGTTCACAACCACATTCTCGATGATGTCCCGGAAGACACGGACGTGTTTTTTGCCATGACGAGAAAACCTTTGATCCCAGAAATGATCATCACCTGGGAATACACGTACAAGGTGGACCCCGATGGAACGATCAAATACCAAGGTGAGAGCGCCAACCTATTTGGAAACAAGAAAAAGAAGTAGCCTGGTGTCCGGGCGCGGCGTTTGCGCCTGGCGCTTGTGACTTTTCCTCGCCAAATCCTTCGAGCTGTAGCCCATACTTGCCCAGAACGGCTGAAAGTTGAATACTACGGCGCAATCGGGCGAGCTGCGGGAGACAGGAGGAAGAAATAATGATGATTAGGGGCCGGACTGTTTTTATTTTCTTGCTTGGTTGCAGTCTTGTGGCGCTCGGCCCACTGTCGGCGCAGCAAAAGAGCGCATCTCGGGCCGGTTGGATCAGCGATGAGGCTTGCGCGGCCAAGCATACGAAGCCCGGCGGCGCGGATTGCGTGCAGAAATGCTGGCGTGGAGGTGCTTCGGTGGGGCATCCGGAATGGAAGCCCCAGCGCGCTGTCTTTGTGGCAGACGAGGATCGGGCAATCTGGATTGTGGAAAATCCTGGAGCTGTTAAAGAGTTTCCGGCCGCGCATGTGGTGTTGGCTGGCCAATTCGATTCTGCGAAGAAGACCATTCACATCGAGAAAATCACCCCCACCGCAGAATAGGCGTACGGGACGCCTTTAATGCGCTCTCACCCTAAATTCATTCCCAATTCTTACTTTCAAGCCTAAACTGTAAACTGCGGACCTTCCCCTGCGCGCTCTACCCATTTCTTTTCTTTCGCTTACGCGCCCATCGCCGGTCTCACCGAATTCAAGTCCGCCGTCCCTATCAACGACTTTCTCTCCCGGCTTCTCCGCCTCCAGGCGCAGGATCGCATCCCCCCGCGCCGTGCCGCCGTCATGGCCTACACGTGTAACCTGCTCCTTCGCACGCTCCCGGCCATCGACAAGGAGGTCAATCCGCCAAACGACGAGCCGCAGGAAATCATCTGGGATCTGCCTCGCCCCAAACGCGACTGAGAGGCCGCCATGACTAATTTCATTCACCATCACTGTCAACCATCGTCATTGGTGGTGACACGCAGCTCAAGAGACTCGAAACTCTGGCTTTCGCACCGATCTAGTCCTGCTTTGCAAACGAGTGCCTCGCAGCTCACGAGTGACAGCTCAGCAGAGGCCCGAAGCTAAGGGCGGAAAACAAAGAAAGGAAAGGAGGGAATACCCGGCACATCGCGGGGACTTGTTTCAAGCGCTACCACGCTTTGTGCGCGCAGATTTTGTCGATGGGCTCGCCAGGTTTATAGTCGGCCTTTTGCGGTTCGGCACATCCTTTTTCGGGCATCAGCAAGCTCGGTTTGTCCTTTTGCTCTTTTTCGGATTGCGTGGTGGCAGGCGCGAGCGCCTTCTTCATCTGCTCGAATTTAACCGGCGCGATTTGCGGGCGCGCGTGCGACCGGCGGTGCGGCACTTGCACCTTCACTGGGGCGTTGGCTGAAGGCACTCCGGGCAGAAAAGTGAGGGCTTGAGAGATGACCAGCGCGGCCAGCCGTCTTGCAAGACCTTTCATAGCGCTGCCTCTCGCTCGCAGTTCGAGCGGAATGTGGGCTGAGCTGTCTATGCAGGCTGGACTATGCTTGCAGGCTGGTACTGCGCGCTCTTACGTTGGATGCAAAAACTGCCGGTAAAGTGACTTGAGACTTGGCGTGGACTCACGGCAAAAGACGGCATAAAGGTTCGGGTGGCCTTCGCGAGAACTGAAGGCCACCCGAGGAGCAAAGCGTTCGAAGCGACGGCTTACACCAGTCCTTGGTCGAGCATGGCGTTGGCGACTTTGAGGAAGCCGGCGATGTTCGCTCCATGCACCAGATTGCCGGGAGTGCAGTAGACGTCGGCGGTTTCGAAACAGTTCTTATGAATGGCGATCATGATTTTGTGAAGACGATCGTCCACTTCTTCGCGCGTCCAGGCCTGGCGCATGCTGTTCTGTGACATTTCCAGGCCAGAGGTAGCCACGCCGCCGGCGTTCGCCGCTTTGGCCGGCCCATAGAGGATTTTGGCATCGAGGAACAGCTTGGCGGCCTCGAGTGTGCTGGGCATGTTGGCGCCTTCGGCGACGAGCTGGATACCGTTCTTGATGAGCGTTTCGGCGTCACGTGCGTTGATTTCGTTTTGCGTGGCGCTGGGAAAAGCGCAATCCGCCTTGATCGTCCAGAGCGGGTTGTAAGGCTTCAGGCCCTCGACCGGCGTGTAGATGGCCTTCTTGAAGTGCGCAACATATTGGTGGATGCGGCCGCGGCGCACATTTTTCAACTTCATTACCCAGTGGAGTTTTTCCCGGTCGATGCCGTCGGGATCGTAAATGAAGCCGCTCGAATCAGAGAGCGTGACCACTTTTGCTCCGAGCTCGATCAGTTTTTCGACGGTATATTGCGAGACGTTGCCGCTTCCGGAAACGAGACAGACTTTGCCTTCGAGGGAATCCTTGCGGGTCTTCAGCATTTCCCAAGCGAAATAAACGCAACCGTACCCCGTGGCTTCCGGACGGATGAGCGAGCCGCCCCAATTTAGGCCCTTGCCGGTAAGCACGCCGGTGAATTTATCGGCAATGCGCTTGTACTGACCGAAGAGGTAGCCGATTTCGCGGCCACCGACGCCGATGTCGCCAGCGGGAACATCGGTGTCCGCGCCGATGTGGCGCCAGAGTTCGGTCATGAAGCTCTGGCAGAAGCGCATGACTTCATTGTCGCTCTTGTCCTTGGGATCGAAGTCCGAACCGCCTTTTCCGCCGCCCATCGGAAGAGTGGTCAGCGAATTCTTAAGCACTTGTTCGAACGCCAGGAACTTCAAGATGCCGAGATTTACAGATGGATGAAAACGCAGGCCACCCTTGTAAGGGCCGATGGCGCTGTTCATCTCGATTCGAAAACCGCGATTCACCTGCACTCTTCCGACATCATCGAGCCAGGGCACGCGGAACATGATGACGCGCTCCGGTTCGACGAGGCGTTCGAGAATCCGGGCATCCTGAAATTCCGGATGCCTCTGCAGGACCAGGCTCAGGGAGTCGAAGACTTCCTGGACTGCCTGGTGGAATTCAGGCTCGGCCGGATTTTTTGTCCGGACTCGCGTCATCACTTCATCGACATAACCGCCCGAAGTTTTTGTTTCCGGCGGATGTAACACTAGACTGCCCATGGAGATCCTCCCCCCTGCAAGAATCGTCCTGCGGTACTACTGAAATGGAATGTTCCGTGGATCGAAGGCTGACAGGGAATTTGAGACAAAGACTTTTCGGTTGCTTCCGACACAGGACACCATCGGGCGGACCGGCCACCCGCTCTCTCCGTAATTTGTTACTGCGTTACTAGTGCGCGGCGGCCACGGCCATCTGCAACTGCTCGTGTTCGAGCCGACGCAACAACTCTTCCTCGAAAGCGATATGAGCCCGTAGTTCCGCCAACAAGCGTTGTCCTTTTAGAACGAGGTCTGCAGTGAAGGAAGACGTCGTGAATTCCATCTCCCTGCGGAACTCATAGTTGCCCCGATAGAGCTCGAAATGCTCTTCTTTCAAGCGCTCGCGGTCCGGGGGCGAAGCAAACCGAAAGAGTGGCGAATCCGGCTCATCTTCTTCCTTGTGGCAGTGCTCCCAGATTTCGACGATCTTTCCTTCCATGGCTTGCAACTGGCGGAGACCGTGGCAGCGTGTGTCGCAGTCGTCGCTGGCAATCAGATGGAGCGCGTCCTCCCAGATGTTCAGAAACTCCAGAATGTCCGTATGTTCCGCGTGGGCGGCTTGGAATTCTTGATGTAGATCCATGCGTTGGTCTCCTCGGGGCGGACCAGGTGCGCCCAGATTTTCTCCGCGGGCCAGCAGTCTCGAGGGCGCGAACCAGCGGCGGTTCACGAAAGTCAACCTGGTTCTATTCGGAGTGTTTTGAGCATCTGGCGGGCCACGGCACGGAGGAGGCGCGTGAAACGGCGGCTTCTGGCCTTCATCTATCTCCTGGTGGG